>Ga0116231_10007952_pt1 | contig 18952 bp, 18 predicted proteins | sample S1TSphgellanicum_2_FD_89695 | JGI IMG/M metagenome (GOLD analysis project Ga0116231, IMG submission 89695) | Host-associated microbial communities from peat moss isolated from Minnesota, USA - S1T2_Fd - Sphagnum magellanicum MG | ecosystem: Host-associated > Plants > Peat moss > Unclassified...
ACATGCTCCACGCGGTGAATGCCTTCGGAGCGAGCGCGATCACGCCGAGCTGAGGGGCGGCCTCGCTTGTCGTCGGCCGGGTGAGGCGGGTGGCTGAGCTAGGAGGCGTTTTGGCACAGCCTGGGGGGATGTCCTAACCGAAAAATTTACTCAATTGGCCTAGGTTTTTCCGGCTCGACCGGAACAAGGACGCCATGGGGCGGCTCGCCTTATTCATCGCCGCCGCAGCGATCGCTGCACCGTCCCCAGTCTTGGCCCAGGCCGACCTGTTCGGCCGCGATACGCTCCAGGGCCAGGCCCAACTCGGCGTCGCCGAAACTGAGGGCCTGAAGAGCTGGTCGCAGGGTGGTTTCGGCAAGACTGAATTCGGACCCGGTGCGAGCGGAACGGCGAGGTTCGAAGGGGTCTGGCGGCCCCGCTTCAACGACGATTTCAGCCTGGTGGTCGACGCGGTCGCCCAGCCTAGGTTCGCGCGCGGGATCGACCTTGCCGAGGCCTATCTGCTCTATAAGCCCTTGCCGACGTCGGCGCTGCGGGTCCAGGCGCGCGCGGGCCTCCTTTATGTTCCTGCGTCCCTGGAGCACGATGACGCGCCGGGCGAGCCGTGGTCGGTGCTCGACACCCTGACCCCGTCGGCGATCAACAGCTGGATCGGAGAGGAGGTGAAGGTGGTCGGCGCCGAGGCCAAGCTGACCCGCACGACCTCGGGCGTGCAGGTTTCCGGGGCCGTGGGCCTGTTCGGCTTCAACGACACCAGCGGAACCTTGCTCGCCCTGCGCGGCTGGTCCTTTTCGGAGCTCGTCGCCACCGCGTCGGCGCGGGTCCCCCTGCCGCCGCTCAGCGCTTATCTCGCCCCGAGCCAATCGCCCGAGACCCGGCCGGTCACCTCGCTCGACAGCCGGGTCGGTCTTTATTTTCAGGGCGAGGTCCGCTCGGCGTTTGGGCCTCTGGCCAATCTCACGGTCTACGACAACGACGCCGAGCGAGGCCTATCGAGCCAGGGCCAGTGGACCTGGCGGACCCGTTTCGTGACCCTCGGAGCCGCCTGGCCGCTGGGCGGAGGCTTCGCCCTGACAGGGCAGGCGCTGCAGGGGTGCACCCGCGCGCCGTTGACCGGCTGGAATCCGATCGAGTTCGACGTTCAGTTCAGGTCCGCCTATCTGAAGCTGATGCGCGCAGCTGGGTCCGAGACGTTCAGCGCGCGCGTGGAAGCCTTTCAGACCCATGATTCGGGGCCGCCGCTCGCAGGCACACGTTTCAATCCCGACGATCTCTATGCCGAGGAGGGGTGGTCTGGCCTTGCTGCCTGGAAGCACAGCTTCGCCCCGGGCCGCGACGTCCTGGTCGAGGCGCTTTGAATCACCTGGCGACGAGATGAGCTCGCGGAGTTCGGCCTGGCGCCGCGCCAGACCGAAACCACCCTGCGCGCCGCCTATCGCCTCGCCTTTTAGCGCAGCCGAGCCGCCTGACCGGGTTTCAATCAGGGCGCACGGGACAGATCTCCACTCCCGCCTCTGAATAGTTCACGTTATGTTCTCATCTCGCACCAAGCCAAGGTAGCGGCGATCACGTTGGAACAGGGACGTCGACCATGCGGCTGCACAGAGCGTTTGAAAGGCCGCCCGCCTGCGGCGTTGCGGCGCCGCCGGGCCGCCGCCAAGGCGGTCTTCGCGACGCCGCTCAAAGGCCCAGGGGTCGCACGGTGCGACCGTGACGCCGCCCGTTCTCCTGACGCCGAGGCTCGCCGCAGAGAAAGGCTGGGTGGTTCTTGCCCGCTGCGCGCGCTGCGAGGTCAGCCGAAGCGGATTGGGCTCCTGGAGGAAGGCGGCGCCGGATCGGGATCTGATCGCAGCCCTCGAGCGCCGCCGCTTGGTCTGTATGAAGTGCCACAGCCCTTGCGAGACCCTACTGGTCGGCAGGCACTGGCCCGAGGGCGGCTATCAGCGGATCATGACGGTCACAATGGGCGCCTGCATCGAGCTTCACGACGATCCGCCGACCTATCCCGAGCCGCCGCCTGGAGTCGGCGCTTCAACCTGAAGGGATCGGGCGCGTGGGGTTACGGGCGCAGGGACAGGCGCCGCAGATGCAGAGACGAAGGTCAGATCCGCGTCATGCGGCGTTCAGAACCCCGCCCGCTTCATCCGACTGAAGCACGGCGCTGAGCACCAGGTCGGCCAGGCGGGCGATGGCGATCGGGGGGGCGGGCCGGATGTGGCGCGCGTAGGCGACGCGCGGCAGGGCCGGCAGGCTCGCCGTCCCGATGTCGATCGCGCTATCCATGAAGACGGTGGTGCGGCAGGTGATGCCGAGACCTGAATTCACCGCAGCGCGGAGCGCCGACAGGCTCGGGGTCTCAAGGGCGATCCGGTAGGACCGGCCGGCGGCCTCAAGGGCGGCGATCGATGCATCGCGAAACCGGCACGGGCGTTCGAGCACGGCCAGGGGCACAGGATCGCGGAGCGCAAGGTCCTGGGCGCCCAGCCATTGCATCGGCGCGGTCTGGACCGCGGCAGGGTCGTCCTCCGCGCCCATGCAGAGGACGACGTCCATCCGATCGGAGGCCAAAAGCTCGAGGAGCTCGGCGGATCCTCCGACCCGGACCTGGAGCTGGGTGTCGGGGTTGAGTTCGGCGAAGCGGGCGAGCACGCCGCCGAGAAGGGTCTCGGCGAAGTCCTGAACAAAGCCGATGCGGGCCGGCCCGTTCAGGGTGTCGCCGGTCAGAGCGGCGACCGCGCGGTCGTTGATCGCCAGGATCTCACGGGCGAAGTCGAGGAGCGCGGCTCCGGCCGGGGTCAGGCCGAGGCGCCGGCCGTCGCGGCGGAACAACTGCACCTGAACGATGTCCTCAAGGCGCTTCATCTGCAAACTGAGCGCCGACTGGGTGACAAACACCCGCTCCGTCGCCCGCAGCATCGAGCCGGAATCGACGATGGCGGCGAAGCTTCGCAGGAGTTCGGTCGGCAGGTTGACCGCCATGATTGGAATTCACCTATAAGAATGTCTAATGGGTCGGGTGAGGAATAGTCAGTTGATCGCGCCGGCGATCAGCGGCTTCTAGCATGCAGTAAAGATGTTTTTTTCCAAGAGCCTGGAGCTGTTAGTGACACTGGTGGACACTATTAGGTTTCCTGGGACGTATAGCGGCGTCCGCTGGTCGAGCCTCGGTCGGCGGTGGATCTCGCCGCTTCTCCTCCTGGCGTTGTGGGAGCTTGGCGCACGCACAGGGGTCATACCGTCGCGCGTTCTGGCCGCGCCGTCGTCCGTGGCGGCGACCTTCTGGGGCATGGCGGCGTCGGGCGAGCTCGCGGGCAACCTCGGGGTCTCCTTCCTTCGCGTGGCCGCCGGTCTCGCCATCGGCGTCGGGGTCGGAACGGCCCTTGCGCTGACGGCAGGACTGTCGCGGATCGGCGAAGACGCGATCGACCCGCCGGTCCAAATGCTCCGCACCCTGCCTGTGCTGGCGCTCTCGCCCCTCTTCATCGTCTGGTTCGGCATCGATGAGACGCCCAAGGTCGCCCTGATCGCGCTCGCGGTGACGTTTCCGATCTACCTCAACCTTTTCAGCGGTATCCGTTCGGTCGACCCTAAACTGATCGAGGCGGCGCGAAGCTTCGGCGTTGGGGGCTTTGACCTGATCCGCCAGGTTATCCTTCCCGGCGCGTTGCCGAGTTTTCTCCTCGGCCTACGGTTTGCTCTGGCGGTCGCGGTTCTGGTGCTGGTGGTCGCAGAGCAGATCAACGCTCAGGCCGGGCTCGGTTATCTGATCAACAATGCGCGAGATTTCCTTCGCACCGACATTATCGTCGTCTGTCTGGTCATTTACGCCCTTCTGGGCCTTGGCGCCGACGCCCTGGTGCGCGCGGTCGAGCGGCGAGCCCTGGCCTGGCGTCCCACCTTCCTGAAAGCCTGAGGCGAGCCATGTCCAGTCCTGCCCTCTGCGGAGCCGCCCTCCCATCAGGCCTTCCAAACGCGCCCCCGCCCGCCGTCGACGTCAGGGGCTTCAACCGCCGGTTCGGCGATGTAGTGGTGCTGAGCGACCTCAACCTCAGGATCGAGCAGGGCGAGTTCGTCGCGCTTCTGGGGCGGAGCGGCTCGGGCAAGACCACGCTCCTGAGGACCTTGGCCGGGCTTGACCCCGCGGAGGGGCAATCGGTTTCAACCCCCTCGGCGCGGGCGGTGGTGTTTCAGGAGCCCAGGCTCTTACCCTGGACGCGGGTCTGGAAGAACGTCACCCTGGGTCTTGAAGGCGGCGACGCCCGGGGGCGGGCCGAAGCCGCCCTCGGCGAGGTCGGCCTCGAGCACAGGGCCAAGGTCTGGCCGAGCACCCTTTCAGGCGGAGAGGCCCAAAGGGTCGCTCTCGCGCGGGCCCTGGTTCGCGAACCCCGCCTCCTTTTGCTCGACGAGCCCTTCGCCGCCTTGGACGCTCTGACCCGGATCCGCATGCACGAGCTTGTGCTTTCCCTCTGGCGGCGCCATGCGCCGGCGGTGCTGATCGTCACCCACGACGTCGACGAAGCCATTACCCTCGCCGACCGGGTGCTTGTGCTCGACGGCGGCCGCATCGCCGCTGAGGAAAGGATCGAGCTCGCCCGGCCCCGCGAGGTCGCCGCCGGGTTTCAGGCGATCCGTCGCCGGCTTCTGCGCGCCCTTGGGGTTGATCCCAGGGCCGAGCAGGAGCCCCGCCCTGAGGCGGCCCAGCCCCTGGTGTCCTTCCCGGTGCGCGAGCTCCAGACGTGAGCACAACCGTCCTCGTGCGCCCTCAGCCCCCTTTGGGAGCGCCCTCGCCCCGGGAGCTTTCTGCGGTCCTCCCAGAGCTGACCGCACGCTTCGCCGCGAGCGCCGACCAGCATGACCGGGACGCGAGTTTTCCCTTTGAGAATTTCGAGGCCCTGAGGCGCGCAGGCCTCCTCGCCCTGACCGCGCCAAAGGCGTTCGGCGGCGGTGGGGCTGACCTTGCAACCACCCTTAAGGTCGTGCAGGCGGTCGCCCGCGGCGAGGCCGCGACCGGATTGGTCCTCTGTATGCATTATCTATTTCAGGCGTCGCTGAACGGCGTCCGGTCCGGCTGGCCTGACGCCCTCAAGGCCGAAATCGTCGGCTCGGCGCTGCAGGACGGCGGCCTTATCAACGCGCTTCGCGTCGAGCCCGACCTTGGCACCCCCGCCCGCGGGGGGGCGCCGGCGACCAGGGCGCGCCGAACCAAGCAGGGCTGGCGGATTTCAGGACGGAAGATCTACTCGACAGGCTCGGTGGCTCTGACCTGGATGATCGTTTGGGCGTGCACCGACGAGGTCGAGCCCCGCGTCGGCGGATTTCTGGTGCACAAGGATGCGCCCGGCTGGCGCATCGAGGAGACCTGGGACCACACGGGCCTTAGAGCCAGCGCCAGCCATGATGTGGTGTTTGAAGAGACCCTGATCCCGCTTGAGCACGCCCTTTCCCTCGCCCTTCCAGGCTCTGTTCCTCAGCCCGATCCCATGATGAGCGTCTGGGCGCCGGTCCTGACGTCAGCGGTCTACGACGCCGTCGCGCGGGCGGGGCGAGACTGGTTCGTCGACTGGCTGATCGAGCGCAAGCCGGCCAATCTCGGCGCATCGCTCTCGAGCCTTCCGCGCTTCCAAGCCCTGGTCGGCGAGATCGACGGCCTTCTGCTCCAGAACCGGATCCTTCTGGATACGGCCGCGCGCGGGGAGGTCACGGGCGCAGAGGCCAGCCTGATCAAACACCTCGTGAGCGAAAACGCGATCCTGGCGCTTGAGAAGGCGATCGCCGCCTCGGGCAATCCTGGCCTCTCCCGGTCCAACCCGTTGCAGAGGCACTATCGCGACGTCCTCTGCGGCCGCGTGCACACGCCCCAGGCCGATGTGGTGCTGACCCTCGCCGGAAAGGCGGCGATCGCCGGCCGGACGCCGCCGGAGGCCGGACCGGCGTGAACATCGTAAGCCGCCGCCATGCCCGAAGGGCGCGCCATCTAACCCCAGGTCCTGGGACTTCTGCTCGAGGACCTCAGGAGGCCTGACCATGACCCTCGCCCTTGCCGACCCTCCCCGCGCCGCTGGGCCGTCCCGGCATCCAGACCAGATCCCGACCCGGCTGCCGGACCGGGGGTCCGGCGCCGTCGCCCGCCAGCCCACGGTCGAGCTCGAACGGCTTTACCGGAAACAGCGCCTCGCCGCCGGGTATCGCCTCTTCGGGCGCTACGGGTTCGACATGGGCGGCGCTGGCCACATCACCGCCCGCGATCCTGAGCATACCGACCATTTCTGGGTCAATCCGTTCGGCCTCCACTTCAGCCGGATCACCGTCTCTGACCTCATGCTGGTCAGCCACACGGGCGAGATTGTCCAGCCTCCGGCGAGGGCCCCAGCGCGGCTGAACCGCGCCGCCTTCGCCATTCACTCAGAGCTGCACAAGGCGCGCCCGGATGTGGTCGCCGCCGCTCACGCCCATTCCCTCTATGGCAAGGCCTGGTCCGCCCTCGGACGTTTGCTGGACCCTTTGACCCAGGACGCGGCCGCCTTCTTCGAGGATCACGCCCTGTTCGAAGACTTCTCAGGGGTCGTCCTTGACGCCAGCGAAGGCGAAAAGATCGCCCGCGCCCTTGGGCCGAAGAAGGCGGTCATTCTCAAAAACCATGGCATCTTGACCGTCGGTCAGTCGGTCGAGGCTGCGGTCTGGCGCTATCTCGCCCTGGAAAACGCCTGTCAGGTCCAGCTCCTCGTCGAGGCGGCCGGCGGGGCCACGCCTATGCCCGATCCCGTGGCGCGCCGCACCGCCGGTCAGGTCGGGACCGAGATCGGCGGCGTCTACGCCTTCCAGCCCTACTGGGAGGTGATCTCGGAAGACGAGCCGGACCTCTTCGACTGATGCCAGCGGCCAGCCTTGCCCGCTCCGGTTTGCGCTCAGGACAAAGGGCGCCGGCGCGCGCCCAAGCGGCTTGTGACCTGAGGCGGAGCGCACGGTGAGCGCCCCTCGTCTTGAACGCCTCTCAGGCTTCATCTCAGACCTTGACGCCCTCCTCTCCCGCGCGCCTGGCGAGGCTGAGCGTCTTTCGGAGGGAAGGGCGCTTCTCGGCGCGCTCGTCGCCTGCGACGACTGGCTGCCGGACCCCTACGCCGCATCAGATCCCAAGCGCTATCAACAATACCTTCTCTACCGGGATCCAGAGGCCCGCTTCAGCGTGGTGAGCTTCGTCTGGGGCCCGGGCCAGGCCACGCCCATCCACAATCACACGGTCTGGGGCTTGATCGGGGTTTTGCGGGGCGCTGAGCTCAGTCAGGCCTATGAGATCTCGGGCGGAAGCCTCAGCCCCCGGGGGGGCCTGCAGCGGCTGAAGCCGGGCGAGGTGGAGGCCGTATCCCCCGCGATCGGCGACATTCACAGGGTCGCCAACGCCTTTGGCGACCGGGTCTCGGTCAGTATTCACGTCTATGGTGGAGACATCGGGCAGGTGGAGCGATCGGCATTTGACGATGAGGGCCGTGCCAGGCGCTTCGTCTCGGGCTATGCGCCCGTTCCGCCGCCGCCCTTGGCGGTGGAGGCGAGGCGTTGACGGCCCCGTCGATCACGCCGGCTGAGGTGCGCCTTGCGCTTTTGGCGCGCCGCGAAATCGCCCTGGTCGATCTTCGCGAAGAGGCGGCGTTCGCCGCTGCCCATCCCCTTTTCGCGGCCAACCTCGCCCTCAGCCGGCTTGAGCTTGACGTCTTAGACCGGATCCCGCGTCGCAGCGTCCCCGTCGTCCTCTATGATGATGGCGAGGGGCTGGTGGAGCCTGCGGCGGAGCGGCTATCCGCCCTTGGCTATAGCGATCTCTACGCCCTTGAGGGCGGCCTTGACGGGTGGCGGCGTGCGGGTCTTGAGCTCTTTCAGGACGTGAATTCGGCGAGCAAGGCCTTTGGCGAGCTCGTCGAATCCCGCCGCCGCACCCCGTCCCTATCTGCTCAGGAGGCGAAGGCGCTGATCGACAGCGAGCCCGATCTGGTCGTCCTCGACGCCCGCAGGTGGGACGAGTACCAGACCATGAGCATTCCGCGCGGGGTGTCCACACCCGGCGCCGAGCTCGTGCTAAGGGCAGGGGCGCTGGCGCAGAGCCCCACAACCGCCATCCTGGTTAATTGCGCCGGGCGCACCCGAAGCATCATCGGCGCCCAGTCGCTGTTGAACGCGGGCCTGCCCAATCCGGTGTTCGCCCTTCGCAACGGGGCGATCGGCTGGACCCTGGCCGGGCTTGAGCTGGATCGCGGCCAGGATCGGCGGGCGCCGGAGCCTTCGATGAAGGAGGAGGCGGAGGCCCGCAGGAGAGCCCGCACCGTGGCCTACCGCGCCGGGGTCAAACGGCTTGATGCGGCCGAGTTTGAAGCGCTCGGACGCGAGGCGTCCCGCACGCTCTATAGGTTCGATGTGCGCACGCCCGAGGAATACGCCCGTGGCCATCCGAAGGGCTTTCTGAGCGCGCCGGGAGGCCAGCTGGTCCAGGAGACGGACATGGCCGCGCCCGTTCGGGGCGCAAGGATGGTGCTCGCCGATGACCGGGGCGTGCGGGCGGACATGACCGCCTCTTGGCTGGCTCAGATGGGCTGGGAGGTCTACGTGCTCGACGGTGCTTTTGGGGGCCCGATCGAGGTCGGGCCGCCGTCCCCGACGCGGCCCCCTCTGCCGGCCGGCCCGACCATCGACGCACAGGCCCTGGCCCGGAAGCTTGCAGAGGGCGCGGCGATCGTGATCGACCTTGGGCCCAGTCCTTCGCACCGCCGGGGACATATCCCGGGCGCCTGGTTCGCCATCCGCGCACGCCTGGATCAGGCTCTCCAGCGCCTTCCGACGGACAAGCCCTTTGTATTGACCTCGCCGGACGGGGCCCTCGCGCACCTTGCGGCCGGGGCCTTCGCGGACCTGACCGGCGGCGCGCCCGAGGTGCTTGAGGGCGGTACGGCGGCCTGGGCCGCGGCGGGCCTTGAGCTCGAAACCGGCCTTGATCGCCCCGCCAATCCCCCCGACGACGTTTACAAGCGCCCCTATGAGGGCACAGACCACGCCCGAGCGGCCATGCAGGCCTATCTCGACTGGGAGTATGGCCTGGTGGACCAGCTGGAGCGCGACGGGACGCACGGGTTTTTCGTGATCTGACCAGAGGAGCCGAGACAGAGCATGGGCCTAACTCTCTACTACGCGCCGGGCGCCTGCTCCTTCGTGCCGCATGTGGCGCTCGAGGAGGCTGGCGCGGACTTCAACACCGTCCGCCTCATCCTGGCCGAGGGGGATCAGCGCAAGCCTGATTATCTCCTGCTCAATCCCAAGGGCCGGGTGCCGACCCTCCTCGTCGACGGACGGCCTCTGACCGAGGTGATCGCGATCGTCACCTATCTCGATCGGCGCTTCCAGGCCGCCGGGATCCTGCCGGGGCAGGACCCCCTAACCCTCGCCCGCGCCTATGAAGCCATGACCTGGCTCGCCACCACCGTCCATGTCGCGTTCGCGCAGATCACCCGCGCCGAGCGCTACGCCGACGATCCTGAGATTAAGAGCGCGCTGGCTCTCCCCGGAAAAGAGCGCTTCATCCGCGCCCTGGACGGCCTTGAAGCCCTGGCGGCGGCCAAGGACGCCTGGCTGATCGGGGACACCTTCACCGCCGTCGACAGCTACGCTCTGGTGGTGCGCCGCTGGGCCGAGCGGATCGGCGTTGATCTCTCCTTATACCCGGCCTGGACCGCCAAGGGCGACCGCGCCCTCGTCCGCCCCTCGGTCCTGCGCGTGCTGGAGCGGGAAGCATCACCCGTCTCGCCCGCCGTCGCCGCCTGATCCATTAAGATCAGCAAACGCTGGCATGAGAATTACTCGCTCATCGGTCAGGCCTGGAGGGCCTATGACACGATGCGTTCACGTCTCTGGAGACCGAAATGTCCGTCGAATTCATCGGCTATATCGGCTGGCAACACGCCTCTGAGATTCATCCGCCCTCGGGGCCCATTGTAAACCGCGACTATATCGAGCGCGTCGCCAGAGCCCATGACGAGGGGGGGTTCGACCGGGCGCTTGTGGCCTTCGGTTCGACCTCGCCGGAGAGCCAGCACATCGCAGCCTACGCCGCCTCGGTCACCGAGCGGCTCGGGTTTATGATCGCGCACCGTCCAGGCTTTACCCAGCCGACCGTGGCGGCGCGCCAGCTGGCGACCTTAGATCAGCTCACCGGGGGACGGATCGCGGTGCACATCATCACCGGCGGCGCTGATGATGAGATGGCCAAGGACGGCGATCACAGCACTAAAGACGTCCGCTACGCCCGCACCTCCGAATATCTCGATATCGTCCGCCAGGAATGGACCAGCGAAACGCCGTTCGACTACGAGGGCCGATTTTACCAGGTAAAACAGGCCTTCGGCGGCGTGAAGCCTCTGCAAAAGCCCCACCTGCCGATCTACTTCGGCGGCTCCTCGGACGAGGCCATCCCGGTCGCGGGCAAGCACGCGGACGTCTACGCCCTCTGGGGCGAGACCCAGGCCCAGGTTCGCGAGACCATCGCCAGGGTCCGGGCAGCGGCCGCAAAACACGGCCGGACGCCAAGGTTCAGCCTTTCGCTCCGCCCGGTGATCGCAGGCACCGAGGAAGAGGCCTGGAAGCGCGCCGATGAGATCGTGGAGCGCACCAAGGCGCTTCGAGCCAAGTCGGGCCAGGCGCTCAGCGATCATGCGCCGCCCAACGCCGGCTCCCAGCGGCTGCTCCAGGCCGCAGCCCAGGGCACGCGGCTCGACAAGCGCCTTTGGACCGGCGTCGCCGCCGTCACGGGCGCCCAGGGCAACTCGACCGGCCTCGTCGGCGACCCCGAACAGGTGGCCGAAGGGCTTTTGGATTACTATGATCTTGGCGTGACCACCTTCCTGATCCGAGGCTTTGATCCCTTGGACGATGCGATCGGCTATGGGCGAGACCTGATCCCCCTGGTCCGCGAGCTGGTGGCGCGCCGCGACGCGCAACCGGCCAGAGCCGCGGGATAGGGCGTGGGGATTGGGGCGACCGGCGAGGGATTTGACCGGCGGACCTTGATCCTGGCGAGCGCCTTTCTCGCGGAGGGCGCCTGCGCGCCGCGCGCGCCTGCGCCCGGCGTGCTCAATGTCGCCAGCCAGAAGGGCAATACCCGTGCGGTTGTTGAAGCCTCCTCCGCCCTCAAGGGCGCGGGTTATAAGGTGGCATGGAGCGAGTTTGGCGCGGCCGCGCCCCTTCTTGAGGCGCTCTCAGCCGGCGCGGTCGATGTCGGGGGCGTCGGCGATGCGCCATTTGTGTTCGCCTATGCCGCAGGATCCAAGATCAAGGCGGTCGCCGCCCTGAAGTCGGCGGGGTCGGGCGCTGGGGTCGCGGTGATCGTCCCGAACGCCTCGCCGCTTCAGACCGTTGGCGACCTGAAAGGCCGGCGCGTCGCCACAGGCAAGGGGTCTGTCGGACACTATCTCCTCTTAAGACTGCTCGAGCGGGCTGGGCTCGCGCTCGATGCAGTGAAGATCGTGTTTCTCTCGCCTGGCGATGGAAAGGCGGCGCTCCAGCGCGGTGCGGTCGACGCCTGGTCGACCTGGGCGCCCTATATCGGGCTCGCCACTCTCCATGACGCCAACCGCGTGCTTGCCGACGGCCGTGGTCTTTTCACCGGCTATAGCTTCATGGCGGCGAACGAGACCGCCATCGACAACAAGCGTGTGCTGCTCCAGGACTTTGTCGCCCGCCTCGAGGTCGCCTACCGCTGGGCCGAGGCCAATCCAGGGCTTTACGCCGCTGCCCTCGCCCGCGACACGGGTCTCCCGGTCGATGTCGAGGCCGACCTGATCCGCCGCCAGGGGGTAGGACTGGTCAAGATCACCCCTGACATCGCTCAGGCGGAGGCGTCGGCGCTGGAGCTTTTCCGGCGGGCCGGCGTGGCCTCGGTCCGGCAAAGCGTTGACGCGGCGTTCGATCCTTCGTTCAGCAAACCCTTGGCCTGAGGCCCCGGCTTCAACTTGCTCGAACGAGCCGGCTTTCCGCAAAGTCACGGCCGACGACCCGGTGCTGGGCCCGCTCGCGCGAGACGCCAAGCTCGGGAAAGAGAAGTTCGGCGACCTTGTAGGCCTCCTCGAGGTGAGGATAGCCGGACGCGATGATGGTGTCGACGCCGACCGCCTGATAGGCGCGAAGGCGGGCCGCCACGGTGGCGGGATCGCCAACCAGAGCCGTGCCTGCGCCTTCGCGGATCAGACCGACGCCCGCCCAGAGGTTGGGGGCGATCTCGAGGGCGTCGCGCCGAAATCCATGCAGGGCCGTCATCCGCCTTTGGCCCTCTGACTGGGAAAGGCGCTCCCGGCGCTCTCGCGCCGCCTCGATCGCGGCGTCTGTCACCTTGCTGATCAGCCGGTCCGCCGCGTCCCAGGCCTCCGCCTCCGTCTCCCGGACGATCAGATGAATGCGCAGGCCAAAGCGGAGGGTCCGGCCATGGGTCTCGGCCGCAGCGCGCGCGGCCGCAAACTTCTCCGCGACGGCCTCGGGCGGCTCGCCCCAGGTCAGGTAATAGTCGACGTGCTTGCCGGCGACATCGAGACCGGCCTCTGAGGATCCGCCGAAATAAAGCGGCGGATAGGGCGTCTGCACCGAGGGGAACACCAGCTTGCCGGGACTTTCTACCCGGAAGTGTTTGCCGGTAAAATCGATCGGCTCGCCGCTCGCGATCGCACGCCAGACGGTCAGGAACTCCTCCGTCTGCCCATAGCGCGCGTCATGCTCAAGGTGGACGCCGTCCTGGGCGAGTTCGCTCGGGTTGCCGCCGGTGACGATGTTGAGCAAAAGCCGCCCCTGAAGAATCTGATCCAGAGCCGCCGCCTGGCGTGCGGCATAGGCAGGGGCGATGATGCCCGGGCGAAGGGCGACCAGGAACTTGAGCCTCTGTGTCAGGGGCGCGAGGGACGAGGCCAGGGTCCAGCCGTCGAAGCAGGATGGCCCGGTCGGCAGCAAGACCCCTTCAAACCCCAGCCGGTCGGCCGCTTGGGCGATCTGTTGCATGTAGCCGAACTCGGTGGGTCGCCAACCCTCCTGGGAGCCGAGGTAGGGTCCATCGCCCGCGGTCGGCAGGAACCAGAACATCTTCAGGGGCGCATCGGTGGTCATGAGGTCAGTCTCCAGCCGGGCCAGGCCGCGTCTGCGACCCTGATTTTACGGGGAATGGCGCCGAGGTCCTGCAACGTGTCTGCGGCGGCCTGCTGGCGCGCCAGGACCTCGCGGGTCAAAGGGTCGACCGCCAGGCGGCCGCGCCTGAGGCTGGTGGCGACGATGTCTGGCGGAAGCCCGTTTGCGGCGGAGACCATCTTGACCAGGTCCGGCTGGTGCGCGTCGCCCCAGTCCGCCTCGGCGCGGAGGGCGTCGAGGAGCTGGCTGAGCGCCTTGGGCGCGCGGGCGATAAGACGGCTCGAGGCGAGGTAGAAGGCGTCGGTCCGGGGCAGCTTGGTTCCGGAGACCAAGATGCGCGCTTTCTGATCCCGTTCGGCGAGGGCCAGGAAGGGATCCCAGATCGACCAGGCGTCGACGGCGCCCCGCCCAAAGGCGCTGGCGGCGTCGCTTGGCGACAGATAGATCGGCTTGACCTCGGCAAGGGTCAGGCCCGCGCCGGCAAGGGCGTTCGCCACGAAAAGATGGGCCGAGGACGCCTTGGTGAAGGCGATGCGTTTTCCGCGGAGCTCTCTTGCGTGCTGAACCTCTGAGGAGGCGGGGACCACGAGGGCTTCGCCTTCGCCGGTGATGGGCTGGACCGCCACGTACTGAAGGGCCGATCCCGCCGCCTGGGCGAAGATCGGCGGCGTATCGCCTGTGGCGCCGAGGTCGATCGCGCCGGCGTTCATGGCCTCAAGAAGTGGAGGGCCGCTTGGGAATTCAACCCAGTTGAGACGGATCGGGCGCATCAGCGCGTCCACGACGCCCCTGGATTTGGCGACGAGGAGCACGCCGTTCTTCTGATAGCCGATGTTGATGGTGGTGAGCGCGCCGGCTTTGGGCGCGCAGCCAGCGAGCACGGCGCCGGCGGCCTGCACGCCGAGGGCGCGCCGACTTATGCCTCTGGTGTTCATCGTCGGGGCGTGCATGGTCAACCGATCGACTTATCCACCGATCTTGAGCCGATTGGCGCCGAGAAATTCTGGGGGGCGGCTCAGTCGCGGGGCCTCACCCCGCATGAGCGCGGCTCAACAGCCCCTACAGAATAAGTCATGCGCCTTAGCTTCAGCGCCCCGCTATGGTCGAGACGCCTGGCCCTGACGCCGGCAAAGCAATTGTTAACCCCTCGAGCGAGCGGGCAGCCCTTGGAATGACGGTCCTGGATCAACCTTTCTCCCTGAAGGACGCGGCCAGGGTCGAGGCGCCGGGCGTCGGGGCTCACCCGTTCAAAGAGGCCCTCGCCCGTCTGGCGGGCGGGCTTGCGATCGTCACCTGCTGGCAGAACGGCGGCCCGCAGGGGATATTGGTGAGCTCTATCTCCGGACTGTCGATCGATCCGCCCCGCTATCTTTTCTGCGTGCGGCGCGAGGCCTCCGTCCACGACGCCCTGGTTGGCTCCAGCCTTTGCGGGGTCAGCATCCTCTCGGCTGAGGACGAGGCGGAGGCCCAGAGCTTCATCGATCCTGCCCTGAAGGGCCAAAGGTTCAAAGGCCCGCGCTGGAAGATCGCCCCGTCCCATCCGCCTCTTCTCGAAACCGGTCTCTCAAGGGCGACCTGCCTGATCGAGCAGGTCATCGATGCAGGCGCCCATTCCATTCTGCTGGTCACAGCCCAAACCCTTGGCGTGCGTCATGGCGAGCCGCTCTTGTGGTTCAACCGCGATCTCAGGCGGCTTCACCCCGGACCCGGCGACAGAGCCGGGGTCCCTGCGGGTTCGGGGTGAGGCGGCCCTGCGCATAACCGGGCCTCGCCCGGCGCTGACGTTTTGTGATCCTGATGTCGATGGAGACCCCCCATGACCCAAGCCATCGCCTTGATGCTCGGCCTATCCGCCGCTCTTGCGCCGCTCGACACCGCTAAGGCCGAGACACAACCCGTGAAACCTCCGTTCCAGGAGGAGTGGGTCTACCGGGTCAAATACGGCTTTCAGGACGAGTGGTGGAAGATTTTCCAGAAATACCAGATCGCGGCTTTGGATGAAGAAAAACGCCGCGGCTATGTGCTCGACTATGTGGTGGTGCGACCTGGACTGCACACCAGCGAGGAGTCGCGCTGGGACTACCGGATTGTGATCACGTTCAAAGACCGGGACGCCTCAACCCATGAAGCTGAGGTGACCAAGGCTTTGTTCCCCGATACGGCCACGCTCAAACGCGAAGAGAACCGGCGCTGGGAGCTCACCAGCAACCACTGGGATCTCCCGATCCATCAGATTGACCCGCACGCCCCAGCCGATTGACGGTTGTCCGTCCGTCGGTGCGGACGAGGCTTTAGGGCGGCGATGCTTTGCCGACGATGGCTCAACGACGGCGCAGCTAAAGACACGGTCTAAGACCCGCTGACCGCCGCCAGAGGTCCGGTCGAGATAGCGCCCGCTCATGTCCTCTTCACCCCGCCCCTAAGGCGCCGGCGGCGCCTGAAGCCCGGCTCAGTGGGATCGGGAGGCCCGGATCGCCTTCAGCGACGTCGTGAAATAGCGCTCCGCGTCCGCCAGGGTCGCCAGCACCCGGGCCCGTCGGCGTCCCAACTTTACCGCATAGTGCTGGGTGTCAGCGCTGACGCTGGTCCATAGCTCAAGTCCATCGACGCTCTTAAGCAGGGTCGCTTGGGTCATATCAGAACCTCCCGTGCTGTAGATGGTGTGTTGACGCCTGGGTGAAACTGGGCGTCTGAGGCGCCCCTGGACGCGGGCGGCCAGGGGTCGGCGCTGATCGCCTTGAGCTGGCGTGACATGTGGCGCGCCAGCGCCGCCGCCTGCACCCTGATGTCGGGGACCGAGGTGATCTCCCAGAAGGCTCCCCGGGTGACAGGACCGATGCAGTAGAGGGTCGGGGACGCTCTGCCCTCGGCTGAGATCAGCCGCCCGAGGGCGTCGACGTCGAGGCCGAGGTCCTGCCGATCGGGCCGGATAAGCCCTTGGCGGGCGAGATCCGCGATCAAGGGGTCGGAGGCGCGCGCGAGCTGGCCGGCGGCGCCCATGCAATTGATCACGAGGCGGGTTTGGACGGTCTGATAGGCCCCCTGGCCTTTGGCGCGCCAATCCATCACGAGGCCCTGATCGTCCCTGGCGATGCGGATGATGCGCCCTGAGCTGACCGTAAGGACGCCTCTATCGATCAAGCCATGGATCTGCGCGGCGACGGCCGGCGCCATCCGGTGTCGATGAACGTCCCACCAGGGGCGGGCGTGGCGCAAGAAGCGCGCGCGCTCCTGATCGGTCCATCCGCGCCAGATCTCCTGAACCTGGGGTCGGACGCCGTCGACGACCGACCTCCAGTCGGCCGATCGGGCCAGGACGCGCATCTGATGGATCAGTTGGCGCGCTGTGGGTTTTGGTCCTGGGCAAAAGGGAAGGGGCGAAGGCCCGCTTTCCAGATGCCGACGAGGCAGAAGGCCCCGGCGCGAAATCGCGAGGAGGTTCAGCCCTGGCCGCTCGCTGGAAAGACGCAGGGCCACGTCGACCATGGTCAGTCCCGTCCCGATCAGCACGGCCTCTCCGTCATGCGGCGCCTGGCTGAGATCGCACGACCAGGGATCGGCAGTGAACCAGGGGGATAGGGCTGCGTCCTCGGTCAAGCCGCCTGGCTGATGCGGAGGAAAATTGCCGACCGCCAGCACCACAGCGTCGACGTCGAGGGCGCGGCCCATTGCGTAGGTCAGCCGCCAGCGCCCATCGGTTGGCTGAAGGCCGACCACGCCGTCAGCTTCCAGCAGAAGCCGCCCGGCCTCAGACCGCTCCGCCGCTTTGGCCAACATCGCCTGCAGGTACGCCCCATAGCGGCTTCGGCTCACGAAGGCGGCGGCGCCCTTGTTGTCTCCCTCAGCGCTCAGCCAGTTTAAGAAGTGATCGGGCTGGTCGGGAAACGCGCTCATGTTGGCGGCGCGGACGTTGAGGAGATGGTCCTTGAAGGTGGTCGAATAGGCCGCGCCGCGTCCAAAGAAGGGCCGTCGTTCGATCAAGCGCACACGTGGCCCATCGGGATCTTCGAGGAGGCTGAGCGCCGTCATCAGGCCGCTGAAGCCTGCGCCGACGACGGCGACCGTGGGCCTCAAAGCGGACGCGCGGCGGATCATGCCGGCCGTGCTCGAGGGGGCGGCGCATGTCCGAAACGCCCACTGGCGGGCATGGTCGAGCTCCCGGGTTTGAGAGCTATCCTACCTCGAGAGGGGCGTTTTCGCGCAATCAGCTTCGCGTGATCGACGTGGATCATCCCTGGCGCCAGCCCCAGATAAACTGACTGGCCTACGCCGCGCCGCCGTCGCGTGATGTCGGCCTCCCCGTCTTTCCCGCGAGCTCAATGAGCCTACCTGTCATCGATATGGCGCCGCTCTTTGGCCGGGAGGAGGCGCCAAAACAGGCCCTTGCCCGGCGCATCGCCCGCGCCTGCGAAGAGGTCGGGTTCTTTTACGTCTGCGGGCACAGGATCCGGACCGATCTGATGGAGCGGCTTGACGCCGCCGCCAGAGCCTTCTTCGCCCTGCCGACTTCGGAAAAGGCCAGGATCGACATGGCCAGAGCGGGCGGCGCCTGGCGCGGCTGGTTTGGTCTGCACGGCGAGCTGACCTCGGGGCGGCCCGATGACAAGGAGGGGCTCTATTTCGGCGACGAGCTCGAGCCGGACGATCCCCGCGTGCGGGCAGGCTGGTTGTTGCATGGGGCGAACCAGTGGCCTTCAGAGCCGGCCGAGCTTAAGCCCGCGGTCGCCGCGTATGTGGCTGAGGTCTCAAGGGTGGCGGAGGTGCTGATCCAGGGTGTTTCCCTGGCGCTGGGGCTCGACGCGCAGCATTTCCAAAGGACCTACCTTGCAGAGCCCACGCGGCTTTTTCGTATCTTCCACTATCCCCCCACAGCCCCTGGCGCCTGGGGCGTTGGCGAGCACACCGACTATGGCCTTCTGACGCTACTCTTGCAGGACGAGATCGGAGGGCTCGAGGTGAAGGGCCGCCGGGGCTGGCTTTCTGCGCCGCCCATCGCCGGCACTCTGGTTTGCAACATCGGCGATATGCTGGAGCGCCTGACCGGCGGACGGTTCGTCTCGACCCCGCACCGGGTAGTGAACACGAGCGGGAAAAGCCGGCTTTCTTACCCGTTCTTTTACGATCCGGACTTCACCGCGATGATGACCCCGGTGTCGGCGGACCAACCCATAAGGTCCTGCGAAGGGCGCTGGGATCAGGAAGATCTTTATGCCTTCCAGGGCGCCTATGGCGACTACCTGGCCGGCCGGGTCGGGCGCGTCTTCCCCGATCTGAAGGCGGCGGTCTCGACGTCGTCCCCGGGATTGATCAGACCTGCCTAGGATCCGGCCTAGGCCTTAGCCGATCCCGATGGGGCAAGGGGGGCCAGCACAGCCTCTCCTCGGCCGGAGGGTAGCGATGGCTCTAACGGGCATATCGGCGAGACGGCCTCTACGGCTCTTTCCTCCAGCGAGGACCTCGCTTGAATCCGAGCCCGCCCGCTCAGGCCTGGGGTAGCGGGCTTTGGCTCGCGGATCGGGAGGCCGCCAGTCACCGCAATGAGCGCTTGCAAACCTCCTGCTCATCGCGTCCGTCGCTCCTTGAAGACCTTGGCGTCGAGCTAAGCCTCGTGTCCACCACCGCCCCGGCCGGGGAAGGCCGGAAGCTGGGGCCGCTCCCCTGGCCGGGGCCGGCGAGGTTGGGCTAATAGGAATAGGCGGCCTTTAGAAGGATGGTCCGCGGCGGGCTGACCGGCCCCTCCCAGAGGTTGGGCGTGCCGCCCCAGGTGATGCTCTGATAGGCGAGGAGATTGGCGAGGTTCTTAGCGGTCAGC
>Ga0116231_10007954_pt1 | contig 18937 bp, 11 predicted proteins | sample S1TSphgellanicum_2_FD_89695 | JGI IMG/M metagenome (GOLD analysis project Ga0116231, IMG submission 89695) | Host-associated microbial communities from peat moss isolated from Minnesota, USA - S1T2_Fd - Sphagnum magellanicum MG | ecosystem: Host-associated > Plants > Peat moss > Unclassified...
AGGGGGAAGGTGGTGGCTTCCCCCAAGGTCCGGGCCGTGGTGAGTCTTGTGTGTCCGTGTTGCCCGTGGCTTGTCCCAACACCAAAGGGATCCAGAATGAGTTCTAACCACTTTGTGTGGTTTTCATGCAGGCCCGTGTGAGTGAGTAAGCTTGTCAATTCTTCCTAGTCTTTCCCAGGACTTCTAGCACGCCCTTCTCACCCCCTCTAGTGCTGGAAGTCGGGATCGTGCTCCAAGTTCCAACTCCTTCCGCATTGCCGCATACTTGGACCCTCAAGTGGGTCTACGAGGAACTTGGGAGCGCGACAAATTCCATCCCAAATACTAGTTTGGATGTGCATTTTACTACTAAGCAAGAGCAAATAGTCAATACAAGTATAGCCAAAAAGCTGATCTTATTCATGATTAGTCAAATGCAAGATTTTGGAAAAAATGTGAAGCATTTGCCAATTGAGAAAACATTGTCACATTCAACGGTGAAAGATTCTTTACCACCCTATCTGAATGATCTTGTTGTCATAAAGCAAAGCCATGAGGTTGTTCAGAACTTGAAGGATGGAATGAACACACATTTAGTGGGATCACAACCATCTAAAGTTGTCATGGCGAAAGATATTGTATGCATTTTTGCATCTTCACAATTTATCAATAATGGCAAAGGAATTTCTAAACTACTTAGTGTAGATAGAAGAAACAACAAGAGAGTAGAAGAGCACAGGATTCTATTTGACAACAAGAAGGATGCATTTTGGTTGAACTACAAGAACCAAAAGAGATATGATTGTTTACTTGAGAGTTTGAAAAAAGTTGTACGTCAATGGTGGACTAACTGTTCTATTGTCTCCCCCAATAGAAAGGACATGGTGAAGAGATGCATAGGAGTGAGACATTATGAAAATCATGCAACCCATTACTTGCAAATGTCACAAGTGAAAATATTTCCTTCGCAATTTATGTTTTGTCTAGTGTCACTGAACTTTTCAATTACATCCCATTTGTTTGTAAATGTGAAATTGATGAATTTGTCATGTACGGATTTGGAAAAGGTTAATCTTAGGTGTTATTTTGATTAGGCCATTCTCTTTCTGTAATATTAAAGTATTGTTTTTTTTTTTTGCTTGTGATCATTTTCTTTCAATTTACAAATCAATCACATGATAGTACATGAAACACAAAAAACTATGTTTTCAATTAATTTGCTCAATTACATAATCATTTTTTCATATATATATTTCCTATTGGTTCATTATTGGAGCTCAAGTTGTCTTCCTAACTTTAGAATGACTTAGCACTTTTGTAATTTATCACCTGCAGATGTAAAAGCTCTTCAACAATTGTTCTTGCTCTTAAAGGAACTTGACCTTGTGATGTTTGGATCTCTTATTCTATTGAATAACACAAACATCAAGGAGTTCAAAATCCTATTGTTGGCGCCATCAGCATCTTCAATCTTTTGTGTTGTGAACTTTTTCTTTTCTTTGATATGCACATCAAGTTCGTGTGATGCATTTCAATTTTCTGCAAATTTCTTGAACATTGTACAAATTGATAGATTCTTAAACCTTGCACAAACTTGACCATGACAGAAATGGTAAGTGTATGTAGATCATGTTTTTGCAAATGTTGAGGCATGCTTATTGATTTGACTCCCTAGTTGTGCAACTTGATTTTGACAATGTTGCAATAAGTTCAATTTTTTTGGAGGCATTGTTTCACTTAACTTTGCTAATCTTTCTTGTGTTTATGCTAATAGGAGAATACAAAGATCAACTTGGATTATTTTATGGTCCAACAAGGTTGAGAAGTTTTAGTCATGACATTAAGTCATTGGGAGATAAGGACGCGTTAGAAGAACATATTTGCAGTTTGTTGGGACCAAAGTTTGATAAGAATGGCTAGAACTTTAGGTTGCACACAACCTTAGGGTTACAAAAAGTGATCGTGAACCTCTACACGCATGTTTATGAAAAGGAAAAGGTGTTGAATGATACCATCACCTTGGAATTTGCTATGGGTTTAGTTGTTGAGAATAATGGAGTGTCATTAAATTGGGCAACATATGTCCTTGTTGCCCATGAGAAATGGGTTTCTCTGCAAGTTGGAAGGGACATTAAACGAGCAATTTCCCAACCAGCTACCATTTCAAAAGAAGGCAAAGGTTTACAAGGAGCTCTAGAATCCAAAAATGTGCTTAAGCCCAAGTATGCAAAAGGAGTTGTTGGAATTTCTAGGGGAAAAAATAGTTTTGGTGGCTAGTTTAGCTTAGGTTCAAAGGTTTGAATCATCCACCTCCGAGTCTTTCTAGGTTGAATGGGATGTGCACTATGAAAAGAAAGGTCAAACCTCTCTCTACAAGAAATAAAAACATGCCATAGAATTGATCAAGGTGTAGTTCATCATTATCTTTAGGGAAGATGCCTTTGTTACGTTCAGAAGCCATATCTAATGTTGCCAATTTGTTGCTTTCAAAGCAAAATTTTACTCAAGAGTTGAAAGAGAAAATAAAAGGGCTTCAGAAGGATGTACCACACAAAAAGGTTGAGCAAAGAAGGGTTTGATTACTTTTGATGATCGAGTGGCTTTGGATGGGTCTACAAAATGTGATTTTGATGTGATGAAGGTTAATTTTAAAGTTGCCCTAGGTTCTTCTATTATTTCTGTAGAAAGGATTGAGGAGCTAAAGTAACAAGTTCCATATGAAGAAAGAACTTGGATGCAGACCCAAGGGAAGCTACAAATAGCAAAAGTTGAATGTCTTTTGTGTGATGCTAAAGTTGTTAAGTGCGAGGAAATGTATGCCAATTCTGTGAAGGGGTTCAAGATTTCCCAAGAGTTGTTAACCCAACTAGTAGAGTAGCTTATATGTATGAAAGTAGGGTCAAGCCTTTATTTTCAGTCTCTTCCTGTTTCCAAGCCAGCACCTACATCTCATTGCATCAAATGTCTAACTATTGAAGCTTGTTCAATTTGCAATGAAGAATTTGATTTCAATGACATTTGTATTGCATCTTGTGGTCATGCTTACTACCCTTGGTGTTTGCTGTTGCTCACCATTTCCTCAAGAAAATGTAAGGTTGCCAACTATGAGACTTTTTTTCATGAAGGTTGGTGCTCTTCATTTGGATTGTCTAAAATTGTGGTTGAGGTCACAAAGGTGGAAGGTTCAAGAGCTGAAGGGAGTCCTCAAGTAACTCCAACAATATCAGGCCCAATACCTACAAACAGGTATTAAAATTTAAACTTTACCTTGAAATTTGATTGATTTTACATGTGTAGGTCTTGTTTCATCTAGGAACTTGCAACTGTGTTTTTTTCTAATTTGTAGATTTTGCTTCCTATTCTTAACATGAGTATATGTGTCTCATCAAACTTTCATGGCTTTGACAAAGGATGGTCAAAGAACATGTCCTAATCCTCAAGCTCTAGGAACCCTATTTCCTTAGATGATCATGGATGTATCAGGTTAGGAAATACCATTGCTTGTTTATGCAAGATTGATGTGTTTTTTTCCCTATATTTCATCAATAGTTGAGAACAATCAGTTAATCGGGAATAATTAAGTCCTTGAGTTTACTGCAATCCTAATGCATTCTATGTAGTTCCTGACTAGTTTCAGGAACATTGAAAATTTAGGAATGTTTACTTCCTACAATCCTAATGCATTATTTGTAGTTCCTAACTAGTTTTAGGAACATTGAAAATTTTGGAATGCCTAGTTCCTATAGTCCTTATGCATTATAAATTTTTGCCAATTTCAGAAACATTGAAAATATTAGAGTCCTTAGGTCCTATAATGCTAATGCATTATATGTGGTTGACTAATTTCAAGAACACTAAAAATTCTGCATTCCACAGTTCCTATAGTCTTGATGTAGTTTTGGACCAGTTATATTACTTCTTGAAAATTCTTCAATAGTCAAGAGGAGGTGGAATAAATTTAGCTAAAACAATTTCAAATGGTGTTCTTCAGTAATTTTTTATGTAGTTTTTTTATCAACCACATATTTGTCATAAGTGCATATTTGTTTTCCATGTTTTTTCAAAAGTTTTAATTAGGGTTTAAACCTAATAGCTCATATGTGAATTGTTTTTTAAATGTAGATGGATGGTCTGAGTATGGCAGATCTACAATTACTAACCATCTCCTAGCCAGGGAGACAAATATTGTTGGCATAACCGAATCTACATCTTTGAAAGAAGCTAGTAATTTGTGTACAAGTTACAACCTACTGTAACTCCAACATACAGTACACAAAATGGAAGTGGATAGCGAAGTTGCTTCCAAAGCATGTTCCCCAAGTTTAGAAGAGGATGGGAAGCCATGTAAAAGCCTTTGCAAAACAATAGGGCTCCAACTTGAGTAGAAAGTGGACCTACTAAAGTTGAAAGCACAATCTAACTATTCAATTTGCTTGCATTAGAATGTGGGATTGGTTGTGATTGAGGTTAGGATGAATTTAATGTTTTTCTTCCCATTTCATTTCATAGTTTAGTTGTTGTTAGTTTGAACTTATTAGGAAGCGCAACTTAATCATGTGACATGATCAATAGTGCTTGACACTAAAAGCTTTATTACAAAATTTAATTTGTGCAAATTTAACTTGATCAATACTTCATAAAAATTAAGTTGCATAGCCCATAGTCTCAATCCTCATAATGATTAATGATATGCAAATATGAATGGGATGTTGCAATTGGTGTACCTAGTTAATTTGTCATGTATGTTTCAATGACATATGTGCTAAATGCAATTCTATTTTTTTGGTGCAACCTTGTCGACATGGAGGAATATGTGAAAAGTATGCGCAACAATTATATCTTTGTCCAACCTATTTTGAGGTCATTATAAAAACAAGAGTCCCACTAGTACAAGCTATAGCCCCCATTCAAGTTTTACAATTAAAACCTTTAGGACTTGCTCAATCATTCAATTCTGTGATTGTTCCTAAGGTTCAGTCTCACTAAAAGAAGTTGTTTAGATCAAAAGAGTTACTAACCACAACTATTGACATAGACATGATGGTTTATAGTTATAAATTACAAGATTGAGGTAATGTCTATTAACCAAACCTTTGATAAGCAAACTACTTTACATGTATGTCAAAATCTATTCTTAATGAGTTTTTTTCCATGTGTTGCCATTGTTTTAGATTGCCCTTCTATGAGTTCTTTAAAATTCATTTATAACTAGGTCATATTTTCTTGCTTTTGTGTTGTGGTTAACAAATCCATAAGTAGAATTGATGTTCTGTCCATACAAATCAAAGTTTATGTTATGAAGTTAATAACAATTATAGGATATAAGTTTAAAATACATGTTTATGGGCAACAAAAAGCACAAGCAGCCAATGTTTGTTGTTTAAATATCTTTGCATTTATCATTTTACCAAGTGTAGGTGGTGTTCCAATGGGTTAAGATGTTTGCTAAGAGCTGCTAAAATGGGAGAATAATACATGTGGTGGAAATTAGGATACAATTAATGAAGGTCAAGAAGGGTGGCATTGAAGGTGGAAGTTTGGAATGACTCATGTCAAACTATTTAATTGAAAGCAAAATGGTGACCATTGGTGGCCTTTGGAGGTTTTTTTCACCATGCACCCTTTGTTTGTTAGCTCTGTTGTCTTTGCAAATTTGGTAGATAAAATTGGCTATCCCTATAATATCTTGTACATGAATAGCCTTGCAACAAAATATTGAAGCTTGATGCATTGATGCATTTTGATGCATTGGTGATTCTTGATGCATTTATCTCATTAACCAACAAACCATGATGTTGGGATATTAGATATTATAATATGGGGTTTGTAGTCCTATTAGGGTTTACTAGATAGGATTTATGTTATGGTTTATTAGACAAGATTCATGTTAGGATCCTATCATATTATGGGGTCAACGGAGAAGTGGTATTTGTAATATAATTACAAAGGCCCTTAAGTCCTTGAAAATGGTCAGTCTACTTACTTAAGGTTGTATGTGGTTATTGAAGTATTTTTATTAGGGAAAATGTTGCTAAACTTGAGTATTATTTGTTTGACAAATCTCTAAGTAGGTATGGAAAATGGTCAAGGTAAATGTTATAAGGGGTGAAGTCCTTTTTGAAAAGTTATCTCTATTAAATTCAAGGTGTTTTTTGTTTAGTTAAAGTTCTAAATGTTTTTTAAAGTGAAAGTTTATGATTCACCATCCTAGGAAAACATGGAAAATGAGATGTTTAAAAAGAAAATGGCAGATTTACAGTTAATGAAATTTCATTAAAAACTATAATAGACTATGGAAGCTTTGATGCATTGATGCATTTGTCTCATCAACTAGTAGACCATGATGCTAGGGTTTGAATATATATTATGAGGTTTGTAGTTTGTACTTAACCACAAATTGTATGACTACTTCCTTGGATAACCTCTAGGGTTTATGGAGAACCAAAGTTATCCAAGTGGTATATATATAAAATCTTTGAAAATGTTCAATCCACTTGCTTAAGGGTGCATGTGGTTATTGAAGCTATTTTATTAGGGAAAATGTTGTTAAACTTAAGTATTATTTTTGTTAAATTCAAGGTGTTTCTGGTTAGTTAAGTTCTGAGTGCCTTTAAAAATGCAAGTTTATGATTCACAATCCTAGGGAAACATACTTGTGGTTAATCAAAGAGAAAATGACAGATTACATCACTATGTGAATGTAGAATTTTCATTAGACGTAATTTGAAATCTCGTAGTTATAAGAACTATAATATGCCATTTTCCATTCTAAGTTAAATTTCATTAAAGGGTTAAAATACATGAATGTGTTTGAAAAAAATAAGATACATAGAAGTCATATGTGCATGTACAAAGGTGAACTCACTGTAGTTATTGCTTCCTAATCCTTACCAAATTTTCTCTAATAATTTGGCTAGTTGGTTTCTTATCACTATGAGCCATATCGACACAACCATGTGGAGTAGTTTCAATTTTTAAGAATTGCATCAAGGATATTCAAGTGTGGTAAGGCTATTAGGGGTTTAGCAACTTCATGTTAGAATAAAGAATGATAAATGCACATGGTTGCATGGGGGTTTTTTTATTTTTTCAAATTTTGATATTAGATGAATGAAGTGTAGGGTTAATTATTTTCTTCAACAAAAGTCGGTAATCATAGTTTTAGAACCTTAATTACGTAATTAAGGGTGAATTTTTAAAAAAAGGTTGGGGTTAGAAACAGATGCCGAATTCGTAATGTTTGACAAAACATGGGTTTTGTTATGGTATTTAGTGGGTAGTCGTGTAAGCGAAAATGTTTGAGATTTGTGAAGTAGTTGAGGGGGGTGTCAATGAAAGGTCCAATGGAGATAGAACAATCTTTAAGCTTTATAAGCATAAGATTAATTCGAGATAATTTAACGATTAAATAAATAGTGTGATAGGGTGGCAACAACAACATGAATTTCATAATGAATGAAACATTTGTTCAAATTATGGATAAGTTCAACAAGGAGTTACAATTACATGTTGAATCCTAAGCTATGCCATATGATAGTTTATAACTGCAAAAAATATAGGATGTGTCAAATGGTGCGAACTAAGTAATCTACCTTACTCTTAGGAGGCAATCGATGAATTAAACCACGCAACCAACGATAGTCTCCAACGCCAAGAATTGAAAACCATGCGAAGATAAATGTGTCTTCAGTTTTGTAACAACCTTCATAGATGGTTTCAAGTTCATCACTAGAAGCGGGGTCGACTTGCAACAAAATCACCAAGGTGCGAAAGTTCGGAGAAATGCAATAATACCAAGCTCGAAGGGGTTCAATTTCAAGACAAACATGCACTTCTCGCGGTTTAGGATCTTCATCATGAAGATGTTGCGTCAATGTCAAATCTAGAGATGACTCCGGAGGCGGTTCACCATTCACTTGTGCAGCTTGAAGCCCATAAGACATGGTCATATGCGACGCCATAATTTCAAGGAAAGGAAAAAAAAATCTTTAATCAAAATCAAATCGGTAATGAATGTGTGGAAGACTTGTTACATCGAGATGTGTGGTTGTAATTTATAGGTAAAGGAAAAGGAAGGAAATGTGTAAGCAACGACCTAGAACCATGGTAAAGTAAAACTTTAATATCAAAGGAAAAATGAAGCTTTAAGTAAAATTTGTTAGGGGGAAAGCGGGAAGAGGTGAAAAGGAGCTTCTCCTTCTCTTTCCATTGGCCACTAAGCATTGGAACCTTCCAAGGGCCACCAAACATTGGAACCTTCCTTCACCTTCTTCCTTCTCCTTCTCTTTAAAGGGTGAATTCGAATCATTTGGGGCTCTTTTTTCTGGACATAATTTTCAATTTGAATCTTGAGAATACTTGTTCTTACAACTTTCCTTGGGAGGAGAAAAATGATTAGTCTTAGTAAATGGTGGAAAGAAGGAGAATAGATTGGATGATTGTAGTATTTTTGAAAGAATTGAAATGAGTAGGGATAATGTTGGGAGCTTGAAATCTTATAGAAATTTCATAAACCCTTTCGGGTTTGGTAGCACAACTTCTTACTAGTTTGGGTGTAGAGCTTGGAATTTGATAAGCAGATGCACCTTGTAGCTAACATTCTAATGCTAAGGAAAATTAGATTTGAATAACATATGTGACAAAAATAATATTTTAAGTGACTAGAGGTCTACAACCAAGTTGAATTTTCTACTTTCATAAATCCCTTTTGGGTTTGGTGGCACAATTTATTACTGGTTTTGATGTAAAGCTTTGAATTTGGTAAGCAAATGCACCTTGTAGCTAGCTTTCTAATGAACTAAAACAAACTAAATTTGGATAATGTACGTGATAGGAATAATATTTTAAGTGATTGGAGGTTTGTTACCCAGTCAAACATGGCGTCAAATCTTTAAAAGTTGGTTTAAGTGGGTGACAATTTAACATTAAATTCTAAGATTTAGAGTGTTTGAACTTAGAAAATATATCTATCAATTTCAAATCATATATGATGCATAGGAGGTAAACTATTTGGTTTCAAATACAAATGTAATTTAACATCTAGAAATACATTTTGCATTTCTTTTCTTTCATCGGTAGCATATGTACCTCTGAATATAATCACCTTATAAAACCAAGAGTAGAGGGATAGAAAGTCACCTCACAACCACTCTTCTACTCAAATTCAGTTTTCAATCTCAAATTCAAACCATTAATTAAATACCAAGTATAGTCATCCGCTTCAAATATGAACAAACATACATTAGATCTGGAAATCCCAAATCTCACAATTGCAAAATTGTTAAAGTCTAAAACAAGTCTAGAAGCTCAAACTCCTAGGGCTTGGCTAAGGATCTTGTAGTCACACCCTTGTCTAAAGATGTATTAATAATTCTTCTCTGTCTAGTAGAAACCTTTGGGTGCTTCTTGTTTTAGGTTTTCATTTCTTTTGGCACATTGTCAACAATGACAATATAACTTGAAGAATCTTTACCTTCACGAAACAATATTTTCAATAAGTCTGTAGGTACTGTACTTGTTTTAATGGCTTCAATAAACAAATTATTGAACATTTTTATAGGTATGTTGATAGTCTCTTCATTTGCATTTTGGATTAAAGCATTTGAAAAGGCCAACTTACTTAATGAATTGCTAGGCCTTTTGTTCTTCACATAATCAAGCCTAGATGTGATAAATTTTGGCTCTATAGATTTCATTGGGCTAGACTTTTGCACCTTAGACTTTCCCATAGGGCTAACAATACCACCTCAGGACTTCTTACCAACCTGTTTGTCTACATCAAGGGATTGCAAGGCGTGGTTGTTACCACTAGCTAAGTTTTTCATTGGGTCTTGCAAACCTTTAGTAGTAACCTTTTCCATAGCACCTACACCACAAAAATAACAGAAACAGATTTGGTTAACAAATGGATGGTGCTTCTAGTAAATCAATTGTAGTTATTATTTGAATTTCAGAAACTAAAATAAAAAACATTGAAACTTACTTGAATCCTTCACTATATGAGATGTTGGTTTCAACGTTTTATCATTGGAGTCATCTTCAAACAACTTCATCTTCTTTGTTGGTGGTTGTTCACAGTTTAACCCCTTTTGGTGGTGTCATTGGGGAGATGTAATTTTAGTAGGCCTCAAATCCAACACTTGTTGAACATTTGTTGGTTGAGTTGTCATCACATTCAAGTTGTGGCTAAGTGAGTCAACACTCACATGTGACTTTGTTGGAGAATTGAAAGGGTTCACAATAATGCCTTTGTACAAGAAAACATAGTAGTAGGACTACTCATAGGTGTGTTGTCAATTTGAGTTTTACATACGAGATTCCCAAGGGAGTTTGTTGATCCATACCTTGTATGCTTGGGTTCTGTGGTCAAACCTACAAACATGGGTATTTGATTAAGGCAATATAACTTTAAATATATCATGATGTAGCTTGCAAAACATATTGAAAATTCTAATAGAGTGTAGATTAAATTGAAATTGCACTCACCATCCAACTTTAGCTCCAATCCACTTTTTGTAGCTTCCAACACATTGTTTACCATATCCAGTCTCAAATTCTCAAGCTGCATATCTTGGGTTAATTCTTTCATCTCCTCATCTTCTTCACAAATCCCCCAACTAGACCACCAATTTGGGTGTAGCTTTTGCTTACAAATAACACATTTATTAGATTTCTATAACATTGCCCCAAGGCAAAACGAATGGAAGGTGTGTTTGCAAGATGTGATGATAATGTCATAGCAATGGTAGCACTAGTTGCAATAACCACAAGGTTTACTTACAACAACATTTTTGCCACCATCATTTGCATGTTTTTTTGGATGTACAATGGGTAATGGCTAGAAGCACATACCACCTTGTCTTGTCTTCATCTCACGTAACTGAGATCGAATGTTGTTGTCTTCCTTGACCAATGCTTCAACATCCAACAGAACCCTTTATAGCTTTAATTCCATCGTCTCATAATTTACCTCTGCCTCCTTGTGTAATGCCTCACCTTGGAAGTCCCCTTTTTTTTATCTCAACCTACTATCTTGGCATCCTCTAACTCCCTTTCCATCTCTGATTTCTTTTTCTAAAAGTTAGTGTCATCAAGTTTGTCCATTGATATTTTCAGACCATCAATAGATGGCAAGTTTGTTTTGACAGTGGGTGTTTCCTCCAAATTGGTAGTGGATGTTTGTTCCAAGCTTGTAGCATCCATCTATTCAATTCCCTAAAAAAAAAATTAACATATTAGACAAAAAAACCTTTGCATGAATAAATCATCATTTAAACAATTTCAAATTTTTGGTAACCCAAGGTAGTTAAAGATAAAAGAACTTGAATGGATTATACTTTATAGATAGGATATTGCATGACACATACCACCAACTAGAATGGTGATTGTTGTTTCATGAAAATTTGCAAGGCAACTATTATTGCATGGATATTCCCTTTAACCTCCACAAGCTACAATTCTTGGTCATCCATGTTGAACTTCAGACCAATCAGATGGCCTTGTAACCCTTTCCTTTTTTCCTCAAGCTATTTTACACAAAGTTTAGTTAGCTTGTAGACTTTTTGCTTGAAATCTACAATTATTTCCTCCATGGTAATCCTTTTCCTTAGACAATGGTTTGCTTATAGGTGTGGTTGCATTCTCCATAGTTGCACACCTTCCCAACTTCCTAGTTCATTTCCCACAACTAAGAGTTCATGTGAGCTATGAAACCCTTCACTGAAATTTGATTTCTCATATTTGAACTTATTGACAATACCCAAACGTTGAGCTTTTTCTTTCCCAATTGTAGCAACAGTAGTAGCCCAATTAATATGTTGCCCATTCCGCTATGTTATCCAACCTTTGACAAACCAGGCCATTAGCCCATTGTTGGTTATATGCCTAGTCCCATAAATCTTCCAATACAAGGTTTCAATCTCCTTCCTTGCATCTGGAGAAAGGAGTGGATTGGTGGTTTTAAATTTTTTGACATTACCAAAGATGGTGGCAATGTCTAATGTAGTGACATGTTCATCAATCAGATCATGTTTGGGATCCAAACCCATTGCTAAAAGTTGCTTCACCTCCTTAAAAAATTGAAAGTCTTGTTTGTAATCAACCCAAGCCCACTTGGGATACTCTTTATCAATATCTCATTTCAACTTCCTCTCCTTCTCCTCTTTCCCCATATTAACAACACTTGCAACATTTTGTTGATTTGAATTAAACATTTAATTATCAACATTAGAAGTCATAATCAAAATTATGTATTAAAACATTTAAAATGACTATGTTCTTTCTCTATAGAATCACAAAATAGTTTACTGTTAGGGATCACATTGATCTTGTCCAAAAGTTCTGACAACTTAGTTTTGTGGATGTACATACATGGCTTCATTGAATAAGTGTTGGACTTATAGTTAAGTTAAAACTACAAATTATCAACCACGGATTTTAGTGGGATAAAATTGGATCGGGACACCAATAATTTAATAGAGGCAACTTTGTACCTTCAGTAGCACCTGCTTCAAAAACAATTAAGGACTTAGATGCTTGACATTTTAGATCTAAACCTTAGCATGCTAGTGTTTCATGCATATCAAAGATAAGGCATTAAATTTTAATAAACCATGGGTTTGAAAGCAGTAGGAATCAAAATGGTTTTACTCCTATCCAAAAGCATTTTGCACGTACATGCGTTTTAACCTCTATGTACAAATGGGTTCAAGGGCATTTCAAAACAACACTTGTACAAATGACATGGTAGTTTAGCTAAGCTTTGAATGATACTTATAAGCACTTGGACAAGGTGTTAATCTTGCAAAATATAAAATTGGAGTGAACAACCAATGAGAATAAAAACAATGAATTTAAACAAATATAAATTAATTAAGGTCAACAAATTTTTTTAAAATGATAAACTAATGAATGAAAGGTTCAAAGTGAACAATAAATCACTTATACAATAGAGGTAATGTAATTCAAGCAAAGTACACATGGGATCCTACAAGAAGGTAATTTGTAGACCTGTAACAACTTAGCAAAGGACTTCAAAGTGGTTGGTAAATAGCACCTACTTTGGAAAAAAAGTTACACCTTTTGCAAGTACCTGCCCACAAGTAAAAGGTGTTAATGATCTAAAGGAGAAGGCTTTGAAAAGGACAAATTGATGACTTTAAGGGTTTAGAGTGGTACCACAACACACTTTACTTTGACATAAGCAATTGGGGTCCTTTCATAAGTACTTATGAGTAGCAAAAAGGTATTAGTCTTGAAGAGGTGTACTTAGCAAATGACACAATGTTGACCTTAAGGATTCAGAGTGGTTTCATAGCATAATGTACGTTCTCATTAGTACCCAAAGTCCTTTCCTAATACCTAGGATCAACACAAGGAGTTAGTCTTGAAGAGAGGTACTTGGCAAATGACATAATGTTGACCTTAAGGATTCAGAGTGGTTTCATAGCACAATTTAAGTTCACATTAATAGCTAAAGTATTTTTCCTAGTACCAAGGATCAATTCATAAGGAGTTAGTCATGAAGAGGAGTACTTTGCAAATGATCTAGTACAAAGGTTAAATGTTCAATGTACTTTTAGAGCAAATTTTGTTTTTATAAAAACAATTTGGATATTTTGAAAGTACTTGTGAATTACAAGGTGCTAGTCTTGCAACAAAATGTAACATTACACCCTTGAGTAGTATTCCTGATGACACCAACAAAAAGATAGATTAGTGTTGGAAAATAAAACTAGTGTTCAAGCAATCAACTATTTCAATCAAACTAAGGTCATAGGCATGAATTTCATAAGCACCAGATCCTTGCATTGGTTCCAATTCCAGTGGACTTTAGAAAAATCATGAATTTAATAAATAATCTAATAAAACATCAAAGAAAGAAATAGATTTCAGTGGCTCACCAAATTGTAGGTCACAGTTGCTTCTAGAATTTGAGATCCAAAAACAATTTCTTATCACCTATCTCAAAACATTTGTTAGTTCCTCCACAATAGTAGAATGAATAGCACCACTCACTTCCAAATGACTTTAGGTACTTGACACAACATTGCACCCAACATTTCCTTTTATAGGGCTTGTGGTGGTGTGAAGAAAATGTCTTCACTTTCCTCTCCCACCCTACCAACTTCACTTTCCTTTCCATCACATGCCAACTTTTCAATAACATGCCTTGCCCTGCTCAAAGTTTCCCATATTGGTTTGCTAATACATTTTTCAATACATGACCTAGACATGCACCCTAGCCTTTCAACCATTTAAGCCTTAAATTCCAAGACTATGCATAAAGCTTCATGAGCCAATAGAAACTAGAAATAAGAAAGTGTTCTCAAATGCAAAAAAGATAAGGTTTCTAGAAACTTATCTCATGAATGTTTTAAACTAATCTAGTTGCTACAATGTTGTTTGCAAGGGTTGAATATTATCCTTGCAGGCCTCCTGGTCATATAATTCAAAGCCAATCAATGTCACTTCCATCGCCTCCTACACTATCATGTCATGCAAAAAATTACACATAAAAATGCACCTCAAGGTGAATGCTCACAAAAGCATCAAAAGCTCTAATTGAGTCAATCAAGACTTTTGGATGCTTTCTACAAGTTATAATAAATCTCCCCAACAAAATCAAATAATCTGCAATCCAACTTTTATGTTCCTCACATTCTTCTTCTTCTTCTCCATTTCTATGATTAATCTTGGTCTACAAGAAAGAGAAGAAATCTTATTATAAACACAATTCAGTGCTTATCGGCATTAAGGTCATTAAGATTACTACATGAAATTGCTTGACTACTAACCCATAAATAAATAGTCAAGTAGACAAGCTTATTAGTGGGTCTAGCATAAAAAAGATTGCTCGATGAAATTGTTTAACTATTAACCCATAAATAAGTAGTCAAGCAGACAAGCTTATTAATGGGTCCAACATAAAAAGGATTACAACATGAAATTGCTTTGACCCATAAGTCTTGATAAATTGTTTCAAGCTTCTAATCCAAAGTTCCTTGGTGATGAAAGTTGATGCTTGTTGATTGCACAAAAAATTGATGAAGTTGATCCATATCATGAATCGAGTACTTGAACATGATCAGAAGTTTAAGAATTTTAATCATGAATTCATTAAACTCAATTAAAGTAAACAATAGTAAAAAAAAGTTTGAAGACATCTAATTTCTAGTTTAAAAATTTCCATGGAAATGAGGAGTAGCTCTTCTTGTTCTTCTTATTTTTTCTTATTCTTGAGTGAGTGGATACCTAGTGTCAAGTAAAAAACCTCGGTGACACAATAAAGCATCATCATTTATTATTCTAAATTTAAAACCAATTGAATACATTACATTAACCAGGAAAATGCATGAAAAAACCTCTAAAGAACCCTAAACCCTAAATGCATAAAAACAAAAATATTGTATTTTAGTACTTACCTCATGCAAAAAGTCTACATGTGTGAAGTTCTAATGTACCTTGACAAAATTCGCATTTATTTGAAAGCTTGATTTGAGTAGACAAATTTGAGACAAACACTAGAAGAAAAACACCTATTTTTACTACTTTTTACAAGTAAATTTTAGTTGCAAGTGACATTTGCAACTAAAATCCCTTTAGTCGCCTTCAACAAGTTGCATGTGATATTAATCTCTAACGACAAGGGGTATTGGATGAACAAAAAAGTCAACAAATACAAGTTCACCCTTTGACTCAATGTTATACATCTTGTCACATGTGACTAAGATGCGACTATTTTTGTCACTATTAAGGGCAAATGATGTGTTGCCACATGTCCCAATATTTAATTATCAAAATATATATATTATTATTTTGAAATAATCTAAGACATTCAATTCACGAATTTGGATGATTTATATTATGACACGTGGCCCAATGTAAATATGCCACATGGCATTCAAAATGAATTTAATACAAAATACTAACATTAGGTTGATAGGTACCTAGGGGGGTACATAAATAGGTGCTTACAAATTTAGGCTAAATACCTACCTACCTACTTAAATAAAAAGGTAGGTAGGTAGGTCCTACCTTCGTAGGTCAAATACCTATTCTTATAGGTAGGTACTTAAATAGGTAAGTACATAGGTCAACCTAGGTGGGTAGATCAGACTAGGCACCTACTTAACAAAGTAGAGGAGTAGGTTAGGGAGGTAAGTAGTTTAAAATTGTGCATAATTTTTCTTTTTGTTTTGGGTTAAGCCTTTTGAATGGTTCATCCCATGTGCACACATTTTTTAATGTCAAATTAGATGACCACACCCTTTGTTTATATAATGTTCAAACTAATAATGAAAAACAAACAATATGGGATAAGTTTTGAAGTTATAACTTCCTCATAAACTAAATTGCAACTTCAAAACTTTCCTCATGTTTTTCTTTCTTAGTTTTTAGATTTCTAAACAATTTAAGTACATGGTTCATTAGATAATTAAATAGTCATTTAATTGATAATGATTAAATTTAACATATATTTAAAATATAAACTATACATTACAAATATTAAGTATTCAGTATCAATTATTTAAATACTAATAACTTCTTAATTTAACTAACTAACTATCTAGTTACTCACAACTTGTCAATACATAACTCATTGATAAAGAAATAATTTAAATAATTAAAAATATTTCCTTAATTTTAAAAATCTGGTCGATTATAGCTAGGATAATTAATGTAAAAATAAATTAATTCTTATATTTAAAAATAACTATTATAAATATATATTTTCTAATTAAAAATACTGAACTAATAATTGCTATTAGAAAATAAATTCTACACAAATTATTTATTTTATATTTAACATTAACATAATTACTATATAATTACAATTACTATTGGTAAAACATTTATCGGTCAAGTAAATTTTTTTTTCCATTGGTAATTAATAACTATAAATACCATAATCTGTTGAACATATATTAATATTTTTAAATTATTGTAATATTACTATAAAAATATTTATCATAGATAAGTAATTATAGAATTTTATTTCAAAAAAATTATTGTATAATAATTCTTGCAATTATAATCATTACAATAATTATTTTAACTACATTATAGAATTTCTAAAATTTTAATTCAGATTTGATGTTATAAATTACAGATTGTGAATAATTATGTTCAACTAAGTTTTTTTTATAAAATTACTATAATTAATTCTTATCTAAAATAATTACAATGATTTTAAAATAATGTAAGATTCATTATAGTAATCGATTTATTTAACTATAATAATATAAAAACTTATGTTGTAACAATAATTATTTAGTGTTACTTATAATTAATAAATATAATCATTTATAATTATTTATAAAACTTATATATTATGAACAAATAGTTACAAGAAATAAATAATTTAATTTATTATATTAAAATCCATGTAATTATGGTCATAACATTAATTATTTTAATTAAATTATGATTATTCTAGAAACTTAAATAAGAACTAAAATTATAAATAATAATAATAAATTTTAATTATTGAAGTATTGTAATTCTAACTTAACAAATAAATTAAGTAATTACAATGATTTTATGCCACTATAGAATAATAAATATTAATACAAAATTTTGTGTTTTTATATTGAAATTTACCGTAAATAAGTCAATAATGAGTAATACATACAATTATTTTAGTGTATTTTTGTTTTTAAATACAGTAATTACAACAACTTTGCTTGTTTTTGTGAAGATTAGTATAAAATTTTGAAATAGAAATCTTAATTGTAGGACATAACTTTTCAATTAGGATATGAAATTTTATTATTATTATTAAACATAAGTGTTGTAAATACAATAGTTATTTTGTATGATTGGGAACTATCATTTTAATTAATGTGAAAATTTATGTTGTAATATTATTTATTCCTTTTACATAAAAAGTAATAAATAGTAAGTAAAATAATTTAGTATAAATATTTTAAATTTGCATTAAAATTATTTTAGAATTTTATGACATAGTAACAATTATATATTGTTAGTACATAATTAAATATTCTAGTATATTGGAATGTAATACTTACAATCATAAAAATTAAATTAATTCATTTAATTATAGTGGAAATATTTTAATTTTTAAAAATATAGATATTAAAATTATGAATAATGAAGCTGAATTATAAATTATGTGTCTATTATAATCAATGTATAAGTAAAGTAATTATTATGATTTAATAATTATTATATATTAATTTATGGTATTTTTATTTTTATTAAAAAGTATAAAATTGAGTATAATGGTCTATGTTGGAGTATATTTAATTTATTTGAAACTATAAATAATTTAATGTAATGAAATTAATATAATCACAATAACCATATCAATGGTTTTAATTATAGTAAAAATACTATGAATATTAAATTTAATCATAAATCAAATAATTATTATAATTGATGTATATAAACATATGTTGATTGCAATTAAGCACCATTTTGTTTGCAACTAAAGGGCCTTTAAATGGTTACTCTTGGATGAAAAATCCAACACATATATAGATGTAAACCAATTTAGTCATAAGCTAGTCATAGGTGACTCAGTTGATGTTAGCATCATATCACACTAGTTGCAGAGAACAAAAATTTAGTTGCGAAAACCAAATAATCACAAGTAGTTGTAAATGCGTTGGTCACATATTGGCCTTTTTCTTCTAGTGAAAATAGTTCATTGGTTTTTGGGAAAACTTTACACGCGATGACCAACAAGTAATATTTTTAGAAAATTATTTGCTAATATAAAACTAAATAAGGTTCAAGACACATAGGTTATTTAAGAAATAGTATTTGTGTCTAAAACAATTATAGGATTAAAACCATGGTCCAATGTTCAACATTATGTAGTAACAACTTGCACTTCGGTGATGTAAAAAAAAAAAAAAAAAAGCAAACAAGAAAATTTTTTGAAAATTTAAAACAACATTAAAAAAAAAAACAACCAAAATAAAAAAAAAAAAAA
>Ga0116231_10007955_pt1 | contig 18935 bp, 16 predicted proteins | sample S1TSphgellanicum_2_FD_89695 | JGI IMG/M metagenome (GOLD analysis project Ga0116231, IMG submission 89695) | Host-associated microbial communities from peat moss isolated from Minnesota, USA - S1T2_Fd - Sphagnum magellanicum MG | ecosystem: Host-associated > Plants > Peat moss > Unclassified...
CAAAAATAATAATTTTTTTAATTATATTTTTAATAAAAAAAAATAAAAAAAATAATAAAAAAATTTTTTTTTTTTTTTTATTAATTTTTTTAAAAAAAAAAAAAAAAAAAAAAAACAAGTTCGTATTCTGGTTAATAGTCAAATTTGGATTTTACTTTTTATTAATTAATTACTTTATTTTTTTTGATGTTAAGTTATGACCACTTTGAAGTTTTGGCTACATCACAAAATTTGGCCCAAAAAAAAAGAAACGCATTGGAGATGAGTAACCTTTTTTTTGATTGGCAAAATTTTCACAATTTAAAATTTCAGAAATGAAGTGTTTTTGGGGGTTTTCAATCCCTAGAAATGAGAAAAGAAATAGTAAAGATTGTCACATTTTTAGACGAATGGTTTTCAGTGTGCAACGGAAAAAAAAAGAGAGAAAAGGATGATGAAAGATTTGTACTTCATATTTGGTTTATAGCCAGATTTGGCTAAGTCTTCCTTGGAATGATAGCCATTTTAATTTACATCTTCCTAATACGTATGGATGATCACCACTTTAGCTAAAAAGAAAAATTTAAAAAAAAAAAAAAAGACACTGGCAATGAGGTTTGGCACTAAATAATGATGAGAAAAAGACTTTTGAGAGATTATTAAGGTGTACACATAAGAAGTAAAATCACAGCTTAATAGTTTCTTAATGGTTTAATAGTGTGGCGTGTGCCGTTGGCCCAAGTGTTACCACGTCCTCAACTGATTTTTCCTTCCAAAACCTGGTTTTTTTAAAAAATTTATTTGAATTTTCAGCAGCAGAAATCACTTAAAATTCAATATCTCCCTCACACTCTGAATCCAAATCTTGCCAAACAAATTCCATTAAATCCTGCTCATCAAGATCTTTCCAACAACATCAAAGGCACATTCCAATTCCTCCCAAATTTTCAGCTAATGATTTAATTTAGTTTTCAGTGAAAAAATCATTCAACTTTCAAGAACTTTTGCTGCACCACACAAGTCCAAACATCATGGAACCAAGCCCATGCACCTGTCCTTGCTGAGAGCTTTCCAAAGACACCAAGAACACAATCTGAAGCATCCCGATTCAGTGGATCTCATAAGTACAAGACAAAAACAAAACAAACTACCTTCCTTCATAGATAGATGTGAGAATTTTAAGAGAAAACATATTAATTATTTTAATGAAAAAATATAGTAATTTTAGGACAAAATATATTGAATATCAAAGTGCACTAAACTGCTAGATATTGCAGCATCTGGCTCAAGCTCCTCCAGGATGCTTGCTCATCATGTACAAGAGTGGACCTGCTACCGCCTGCAGAAATCTGAAAACCCCACCTCCTGAAACCTTACATGTGTCCTCTGCACAGAACTAATAATAGCATCAACAACAACAAGAAGAAGAATAGCAGCTAGGCTAGCTACTAATAACTAACAATAACAACAATAAGAGAGAGAGAGAGAGATAGTCTATGCTATGGTGGGGTGAGGAGAGCAGGAGGAGGAAGAAGAAGATGAAGAAGAAGAAGAAGATGGTCTTTTGTGTGGGAGGATTTGTTGGTGAGTAGATTGCCTGGCTGATTTAGTTGGAGAATATTGTCAGAAATCCTGTTCTCATTGTCCCCAGCGTTTATGACTAATTTGATGCAATAATAACAATAGTAATAAGGGTCCCACAAGGAGAAGGAGGAGGAGGAGGAGGAGGAGCAGCCTGCCTCTTTTGATGAAAGTCACCTTCTCTACTTCTTCCCATAACCTCATAATAATAATTGATCAATTTATCCTCTCTCTCCTAAGGTGCTCTTGGGAACTCTTTTGGGGAACATGTCACGAACTTGGGAACTCTTTTGGGGAACCTGTCAGGAACTTGGGAACTCTTTGGGGGAACATGTCAGGAACTTGGGAACTCTTTGGGGGGAACATGTTGGAACTTGGGAACTCTTTGCTTTGGAAGGAAAAATCAGTTGATTTTTCTCAATGTGTTCACACTTGGGGGCCAATAGCATAGGCTACACTAGTACATAGTGAAAATAAAGGTTCTTTTCTTTGGAAAAGCTCTTTGTACCCTGAAATGAATAGGTTAACAAGGGGACCAAAAAAAAAATAGGGTTAGAAGAGGTCCCCCTAAATTGATTGCTCTTTCTCCCCAGTCCAATAACACTCTTTTTCACTTCAAGGAACTACTTCTCATACAAGAATTTACTCTTTGCACAATGGGGCCCAAGGCTCATCAAGGTCAACATTAAAGTGTGGGTGGGGTATTCTTAAAACAAGGGATCGAGACAAGGTGATAGCCCAATGTGACCCATCAATTTGTGAATACTCTCACTCGTGGGCTTTAGCCAACGGGTTTTAGCCAACATAACTCTAGAGCTGAGGGTTATTATTTATCATCATGAACCTAAACATGTGTAGATTATGAGGGATAGGAGCGGGAGGATTCTTACCACCTCCACCCTATGTATGGGCACAAGATCTTCACCTATAAGTTTGGTATAATTTCTCTCTCACTTTTAAGGAGAAAGCATAATATCTCTCCTTAATTTTGGAAGGGACATATATATATTCATAGATATATTGCACTTTCCAAATACACTCGGCAAGCAATTGCTTATATATATACACTTGCCAAGTGTTATATATTGCACTTTAGACTTATCGGCAAGTGTATATATATCAGCCAAACCCAGGGTTTAGCCATCCCTAGCCTACTCAACTTTACTCTATTCAGCTAAAGGGAACAATGTCAACACTTGGACATGAAGCACTTGGAGTAATTTGCAAGTGTATGTATGTGGAGAGCACTTCCAAACACATGAATAATGAATGAATGGTTCCTTCAAAAAACACAACCAAAGGGCACCTTACGTTATAGTAGGTGTAACTTGTAAGGCACCTCTTGCTCCTAGTGATCTAGCCTACGTAGATACCTATCTATGATCTAACTCTATTACGATTACGACAAATGTCACTTGTGCATCATGATGGGCAAGGTCTACGGGTGGGGACATTCTTGGGTTGTGGGGCTTGATTCAGCTACCACCTTACCGTAGGACCCATTTTACAAGAATGGCCCACACCTTGAGGCCTTGCCATACACATCATGTGCCAATAGTGTGGAACAATATTGTAGTAGAGTGGTAGAGCGGGATCATCACCTTCATAATGTGAATGACTTCAATACCTTCCTTATTAGATATCCTTTCCTTGGGAGTACTCAATTTTGTCGGGCTTTTGTTTTTGGGAAAGGAAACGATTTCAATTCCGAATTGTGGGGCTAATGAATGTCATTTGTGTTTGGATGTTTAGCCCCATTAGACATTCACCCTAAACCCTTCACAAACCCATTGAAAAACAATTTGGAACCACTATTTGTGAACTCTAAAAAAGGATTGCATCTACGTATGTAAGGGTAAAGTGGGTCTATTTCCCGTAAAGGCCATGTGCCAAGGGCTTTACCAAACTCACTCAAACCCTAGGAAATTTGAAGTTTGGCACAAATGAAAAGACCTTCATTGAATTTTATTTTTTACAATCATCTTTCAATGACAAGAATCAATATTGTGCTTGCACAGTTGGTTTGGCACCATATCACAATATAATTAATTAAAAATGGTGCTACCATGCTGACTATGTTTGGAAGGAGGCTTGTTCTTTCCTTTCGGTTACTCACTCGAACCTTACACAACAGATGAGCTAAATGGCACAAGAGCAATGAAACACACTGATTTCAAGGTACATAATACATACTACTATTGACAATGGGGGGGACCTTGACTAGTGTGATTATTGTACTTGTGATGAGAATCTCAAGAGGTCACTATTTTTAACACTAGTTACATTGTAGCTAGAGATACACAAGGGGAAGGAGAGAGTCACCAATCATGTTTTTTGCAAAGCTCAACAACAACACAATGAAAAACAAGTGTTCAAGTGTGAAGTTCTATGTGTGTATAATTGGTGGTTTGTGTATAAAATATTTCAATTATTGCCTTGTAATTTAAATTGGATTTTTTTTCCATATATATGTTATGCACAAAAATCATCTTTATCTTAGTCTAGTGTCATGAGGGGTAGGAGCTATGTCCAACAACTCAATTTTGCTACAATGTGATAAAAAAAAACAAGAAAAATCTCAAGTAGTTGTGTATCAATTGCATAAAATGCATAATTGTTTTGCAAATTCATCCCTCTATATTTTTACACATGTCAAAACCAAAGTAGGTGCTTGTGTAACACTGATCCATAGTCTCTCCCTTACAGATAGAGCTAACTAAAAATGAATTAAAAAAAACTCCCCTGGGTTCAAGGTTGCATCTCATAAGAAGGAAAATTGGCTATAAGTAAAATAGGTAAACCCTAGAATGAAGCTCCATTGGATGACCATTCTCTCCAAATTCTTTTTCTTCCCATGTTGTTCCAGACCAAAAAAAAAGAGGGGAAAGAAATTGGGCTTGATTGAAGCAAGACCTACATTGGTACCCATCATGGTAAAAACCATTACTTATTTTATATAAGTGGTTTGGTAAGTGTTTCTTTGGCTTTTTGGGGGGGAGGGGGGGGACCACATATGGTATTAAAACCAATTTTTTTGAAAATCTAAATCTACTTATTGAGAAATACATTGCTTAGCTAGGGTAGGTTGTAGGGCTTTAAAAATAAAATAAAAAATCCATCAAATGAACATGTTTAGTGTTTTAAAATTGAAATGATGGAAAATAAATTTAATATGGGTTATTAAAATTTGAAAGCTCAATATGATATTTCTGGTTCTTGGAATGATATGTAGGTTATCTTCTGGCTTTGGAAAACATCAATAACCAGCTACTAGGTCATCAATGCTAGGATTGATAATTGGGTGTTTTCCTCAATAACTGACCAACAATAGTCAAAACATGTGACTTTTTTTTGCCATGATATCCAGCAGATCTCAGCAGGGTATAAGAGGGGCTGAAATTTCTGCCAGTGCTTTACGTTAAAGTTATCGGTAAAGTCACCCTCTCTTTCACCCTCTATGCCCTTTTTCAGTGGTCTCTCTGCCAAGTAAGAACTTTTTATTACATCTCAAAATGAAATGCTGAAACTCAGCATTTAATGCACAAGGTTCGAGAGTAATTATAGTAGTTGTACAGGTGGGAGCAGTGAAAATATATGTAGCAGCAGTGGAGGCGCTCAGTAAAAAGGAAAGAGGGGGATGAAACTCAGTTTACCACCAAAATTGGTGGAAAAACTAGTTTTGGTCCCAGTTGTTTGTTTTCATTCCCAGTTATGGGTTTGATGCCCTATTATGCCAAAACTGACCGGTCTCGCCCACTATTCGCCTCACTATACGGATAACTTTTCTAGGTGAGTTCCCTTGGAGTGAATGAGGCACTCCTAACATAATTGGCCCTCCAGTTTGCGTCAAGGAGGCGCTTCTTTCTTTGGGACTGTGTCACTCGTGGGGGTGTTTCACTCTAGCCCACATGTTAATATCATACCTACGAGTAATAATTGGCACTTCTTTGCCAAATATTGAGATTAAAAAAAAAAAAAAACCAAGGTTCAACAAATTCAAATTTAATCTTTCAAATTTGCAATAGTTGAGGAATAGATTTGCAAAGTACACCTTGTATTTGCAATAATCACCCAATGGACTTTGATCTTCGCACATTTTCAACATATAGTGATAAGTTTTTTTTAATTCTTTTTTTCGGCTAAACCTTTTGCAAATTATTTTGTGCCAAACATCACTTGTAGTTTGTAAGTAAAACAAAGGGAGGCCCCATCATTCATGAAACATGACTTCTCATTGGTTGCATGGAAATTCTATTCCTAATATTGGCTGCCACTATTTTTGGCCTGGACTAATAGCCCCTTCCTAAGAACACCCTTAACCTATTACCATAGGGTCTAGACTATTATCAGGGTGGGAGTTCAAATGTAACATTAAACCCTAGGTTAATTAGGTATAGCCATTTGAGAGCAGGGTTTCTTTTTTAAGGATTTTATGATGTAGGTTTACCAAAGTGGATAATCATCAAAAAAATAATTTTGAAAGTAAATAAACAAGAAATGGAACTTATCATGGAAATCTAACAAATCTGGTGATTTTGAAAGAAAAAATAAATTCTTGGAAATCTGGCGAATTTGGGTGAATGAATGGTTGAAATCACCATTTTGGCGAAATTCCCAAATTTTGGCGAAAAGAAAGTTCCCACCAGTAAAAGAAAACTGTCACTGACTGCTTCATTGAGAGAGGCTTTCTTTCAGTCAAGAAGGTGCAGCAGCTACCAGCAGCAGTGTGTAATTTCTGTGTAGCTTGTGCTGCGTCTCTTCTTCAGCCTGGCAAGGAAACTTTGCATGGCTCACGGGAGTGCGTGGCGACACCACGATGGGCCTTGAGCTTTGCGCTGGTGTCGTTGTCCATCTGGGAATGAATTTGGAGTACAGTTTTGAGTAGGCTGGTAGTTGCGGTTTTTTCTTTTTAGTTTTCCACTGTAGTTGTTTTTGTTGTTGTTGCCAGCTTCAGCAGCAGAAGCAGCAGCTACAAAAATAGCCACCATGTTCACGAGGCGTGGTGTCAGGGTCACGTGCAATGAATTGATGGAGATGTTCGTGTGTGTGTGTTTGTGGAAATCAGCAGCTATCGGTAGTAGCCGGATCCAGCCGGATCAGGATGTTAAACACCCCCTCTAAGCTCTTTTAGCTTTGTGGGTGTCAGTGCTGATGATCTTCATTGCGCTCTGTACCCAAATGGTTCTGCCTTGGGGAAGAGGAAGGAGTGTTCATACTTGTCCTTCTCCAAAAACTTGATTTCACACACTTTGTCGTCGTCATGTCCTGTACACAGGACCATCCATCCTACTTGTTCTGCTAGTACTGCTTTTGTCACCATCTTAGAAACCCACGACCTATGATCAAGAGGTCGACCTGCAAGAAAATACCAGCAGCCTGGCCAGACAGCCAGCTACTGGTGTTTCTATTTTATTCAACCTATTTACTTACTCGGTCCAAATCCTGCAGCAGAACTATGCAGTCGCTGTGCAGGATGCAGCACTGACACTAGCAAACTTTGGAGGGGCTTTTTAACGTCCTGCAGCAAATTTATGTGGGTGCTGCACAGGACGAAACACTTACACCAGAAATGGTTCTTTAATAGGGGTATTTTTAGTGTCGTCCTATGATAAAACTATTCCCTGCAGTACATGGCATTGACAATAGCAAAGTTCTTTAACAGTGGTTTTTTAGCATTGTGCTATGACAGAACTATGCAGGTGCCATGCAGGACAAAACTTTGAGACCAGCAAAGTTCTTTCATAGGTGCTTTTTAGCGTCATCCTATGTTCAAATTATGTGAGTGCCATGCAGGACACAGCACTAACACCAGCGAAGTTCTTTCATAGGGGTTTTTTGGTGTCGTCCAGCAATGACAAAACTACGTGGGTGCCATGCAGTACAGAGCACTGACACCGACAAAGTTCTTTAATAGGCCTGTTTTCTCATTGCCCTACGACAGAACTAGGCAGGTGCTATGCAGGACACAACACTGATAGTGGTTTTTTGATGTTGTCCTATGAGAGAACTATGTGGGTGCCGTGCAGGACACATCATTGACACCAGCAAAGTTGATCTTTCATAGGGGTTTTTTGGGCGTCATGCTATAGAATGAATGAATGACAGAACCATATTGTGGATTCACGCAGGACACAGCACTGATCACACCAGCAAAGCTCATAGGGCTTTTTCTAGCATCCTGTGACAGAACTAATATGTGGGTGCACGCAGGACGCAGCACTGACACCCACAAAGGTTCGCAGGACGACCTTGGATGGTGTAGGGTAGGAAGTGCTGCTGCAGCTAGCTAGCTAGTCCGCCAGCCAGCCAGCCAGCCGAGCCGAGCCGAGCCGAGGCGGTCCGCCGTTTTGTCTTGGAGGAGGAGAAAAAGACAAAGGAATGGAACTTGTTGCCATAACAACTAGGGATTCTTATATTCCCTGTACAGATTTGGTTTCGCATGCAGAGAGTCAAAGTGTTGACGCCCCCAGCTCCGGCCGCCGGCCGCCTAGTCCCCCACCCAACTCCAATCACCAATAGTCTAGCTCTTCATGAAACCAGTAGCTATATTAATAGATTGAGTGTAGAGCTGTAAAAAAACCATTTCCGGATCATCAGCTCTGCTCAATCCTTGCACGAGTTTTTGACTTCATATGTAATTGCATGAATCTTCTAAAGAGGCAATCATCTTAGTGTTGAGGTCAACACCACTAGTAGCAGAAGAAGAAGAAGAAGAAGATAGAATTCCTGATGAAGTTCTGGATCAAGTAGTCAAAGAGAAGTGTCCAAAGAAGAAGCCGAAGCCTGCTAATCAGTTGGCTGCTAATCATCTAGTATTTTTGCTCTTGACTTTTGTGGAGAAATTTTATGAAGTGGGTGCGCGCAATTTCAGAGCTTGTATAGCAGCAGCTAGGCGTTAGATTATTAGGAAAACGTCGAACCAGATTCATCACAGGACTGCTGACTGAGGAGCATGTATTCATCTTTGTGTTGAACCTGCAACAGCACTACTTGTGAGCTGTGGGAAGCTGGAAGAAGCTGTCTCTGCACCCATTTGGCTGACGTTTAGAAAACTCGACTGATTTGCGAGCTTCGCCTCAGGAAGAAGAATCACCCGGGAAGTGATCTCAAGCTTCGAACCACCAGGCCGCTGCTGCATCATGGATTGCAGTTTTTTATTCAATACAGCAGCTAGCTTCGCAGTCTTGCTGATGTTTGTAGTAGCGAGGTGGCCAGGAGCTGGACGACAGATCAGTGACGACTCTCATGATGCAACTGATCCCGTGCTGAATACATCTTCTTTATCTTCATGTCGTCTGTCGTCCTCTGAGTGTAGCATGTTGACTAGCTCACTGAATGTGCGCCGAGGTCGTATCTCCTTTCACAACACGGCAGTAGATGCTGCAGCTCGAGACTGGGGAAGCATCAAAAGGTTAGCCCCAGCAGGAGTTCTCTACCCCGAATCTGTCGACGACATAGTCTCGCTCGTCCGAACGACTACAGCGGCTCGATTGTCGTCGAGCTCCTCGAATCTTACTCTTGCTGCCAAGGGTCGTGGTCACTCAGTTAATGGACAAGCACAGGTACTACGCCTCTCGAGCTGCTGAGCTCGCGTGAAATTGCATCATCCGTGAGCTGCATATATCTGTCGCGCAATAGACGTCCCTCTAGTCTGCCGTCCCGCGTTGGCATGGCGCAAAAGCGCACGAACGAGAGTAGCGTTTTGTCTCATTTCTGTGTGTCGATGATCCCGTGTTTGCAGGCTCTGGACGGAATCGTGATCGAGATGTCGACACTGGCGCTCGGGATCCAGGTGATGCCGGAAGGAGACGCAGATTGCCCAGTGGCGTTCGTGGATGCGGCGGGAGGCGAGCTTTGGATTGACGTACTCAAGGCGACACTCAAGCATGGTTTGGCTCCCAGGAGCTGGACCGACTATCTCTATCTGAGCGTGGGCGGGACTCTGTCGAACGCCGGCGTCAGCGGACAAACCTTTCGACACGGTCCTCAAATCAGCAACGTGTTGCAACTGGAAGTTGTCACAGGTGAGAGTCTAGAGCTCCTTCAATGGCCAGCTGCCAGCCATCTCTGAAAGATTCAAGTACTCTTCGTGAACTGTCGACCGAGAAATTGTTGTTCAAAAGATCCCGCCTGATCAGATCTCTTGGCGCATGCACACGGATCGGGTTCATGTGTTTGTTGCTTGATGTGTTCCTGCAGGGAAAGGGGAGCTCATCATCTGTTCTCCAAGCAAGCAACCTGATCTCTTCTTCGCAGTGCTAGGCGGATTGGGTCAGTTCGGCATCATCACTAGAGCCCGCATCCTCTTGGAGCGCGCCCCACAACAGGTACAAGTTCTGAATTTCGTCTAGTCCTCTAGATGGCAGCTCAAGCTGCAGCTCCTGACATGATCACGAGCTAGCTTGGGTCTGCTGCATGCAGCTCATGAGGCTTCACCCATTCCAGCTGAGAGAGTTCTCATGGCGACGATGTTGTTGTTGCTGTTGTTGTTTTTGTTGCTGCAGGTCAGGTGGATTCGTGCCATGTACACGGATTTCCAGTCCTTCACAAGAGACCAAGAGATGCTCATATCGACTCAAAAGAAGGCAGCGGTCGAGGACGCCGCGGGTACCTTTGACTACGTTGAAGGTATAGTGATCATCAACAACGACAATCCTTACAACGGCTGGAAATCTGTTCCTTTTGCACCTCAAGAACTCAACAGCAGCAGCATGATCCCCAAGGATGCTGGCTCGCTTCTGTACTACATTGAGCTTGCCAAGGGCTTTGATCCCAACAACATTCATGCTATGGAGCAGGTACTACTAGTTGCTGCAGATCATTAGTCCTGCCAGCTTCCCACACCATCTATCAAAAGCTTCATTCAACTAGATCAGCTCCTGCATGCAGAAAAACACTAAAGGACAGGCACCAGCAGCCAGCAGCAGGAACAAGCAGCTTGAATACATTATAAGAACTGATGGGATTTGTGATCCTCAACAATATTATGTGCAGGAAGTGGAGACGATGCTGGCTCCCTTGAACTACATTCCATCTCTCATCTTCACTGCTGATGTTTCCTACTTCCAGTTCTTGAACCGAGTCCATGATGTGGAGCTGTCCTTGTCCTCTCAAGGATTGTGGGAGACGTTGTCACACCCATGGATCAATCTGTTGGTACCTCGCTCAGCGATTTCGGACTTTGATGAGCAAGTCTTCCAGCAGCTCATCTGCCAAGACTTCAGTGGCCCAATTCTTGTCTATCCTCTGAACAAACACAAGTAAGTAAGTATGTATGTATGATCTCATGATGTCTGTCCACAAAAGAAAGGAAATTTTTTTTTTCTTGTAAACTTTTATTTGAAGATCCAGGTTTTTCTAATTTCTGGAAAACCTTGAATTCTAGCACTTGAGCATGCATCTTTGGCTTGATAGTTTTCACAATGTTTGATATATCAACATGTACTTACATGAGAGAGTTGTTTTATGCAGATGGGACAAGCGTGCCAGCGCAGTGTTTCCAGATGAAGATGTGTTCTATCTTGTTGCTTTGCTGCGAAATGCTCTTCCATCAGCAGGCCCCGGTGTGAGCTTGAAAAGCCAGATAGATGACAATTCCAAAATTCTGAGTATATGCCATCACCTTGGCTGCAAGCAATATCTGCCAACATACAATACTCCAGAACAATGGGAGCAGCATTTTGGAAGTGATGGGTGGGAAAACTTTGTTCGCCGAAAACAAACATTTGATCCACATGCTATCCTTGCTCCCAGCCAAAACATCTTCCAGAGAGATGATCAGATCTTGGCCCAGCTGAGAGCTCCCATGAGATGACAACAGTGGAGTATTCATCATGCAGGCACAAATCCTATGTGCACCTGGGCAGCTTCTTCACATGAATGTGTTGATCATCAAGCTGCTCCCAAGATTGATTTGTTTCTCTGTAAGATTGCCCCCGAACACTCCTCAGAGAGCTTGGATTTATCACCAGGGGACAGCAGATCCTAGACACACCCAACAGTCAAAACAGGTGATCATGATGTATACACAATTCTAAAGCTCTAGAGGTTGTACACCACCATCATTCTCACAGTAACTCTCAGAACTCATAAGTAAATAATTGCTGCACAGGGACAAACAAATTTCTTCCTGACAAAATTTCCACTGAGCTTCTGGATCAAGCTCATGGGGACATGATGGGAATTATTATACCTGGATTGTATATATTTACCTCTCTAGCAGACCACAACCCCGTTCTTCCCTTTCATAAGAACTGCACAGATTTGAAGCTGAGCTCAACCCTTCAACAGCCCATAGAGCTCAAATGTTATACCTTGGAACCACATAGTCAAGGCTAGACTTTTGATTACAGGTATTTTCTGGAGCTTGTCTAAATTAACAGATGAAAGGTCCAGGAAGGAGTTTTTTTGAAGGAGGAATTATGAGCTTCAAACCTAGCTCATGATCTTCTTATTGGCAAGCTAATTAGTTAGCAAATTAGATCACAGACTTCGCTTCCACCATTGAATCATCTGTCATTCCTGGTGCTCAATAGAAGTTGAGTTAAACTACTTTAAATTCTTTCATGCTTTGGACAATTGCCATCTGGATCTGGAAATGGATCCATTTGCAACCAGTGGTAGATTATTATATCACTCTTGACAAAAATATTTTGTAAGTCTCTCTGTACTACTGACATCCTCACAAGATGGTGTTGGGTGATATTGATTATGCTTGTAACTTCATTAAAATTTTATGCAATTTGATTCAGGATTGTTGAAGCCTACAAAAACTCTTAGAGATGTGCATCCTAGTACCTTTAGTACTGTAGAGGTTGGACAAAACTTTGTGTTGGGAACTTTGATGGAAATTAGGACATCATCCACATCGAGCTTGAACATGGTTATAATAGTTTATGTTTTCTGAAATAGCATAAACTTAGCATGTTATAGTATGTTTACAACAAACATGCATTGAAAGCTCTTCATGTGTTTTGTTAGAATATCATCAAAAAGGCGGGCTCTTGACCTAATTTGACTATGTCCAACAATCCTTGAAATTTCAGTTGTTGTACGTTGGGGGGGGCTTTAAACCTCCATTTATCTTCCAACTTCAACACTGATTCGAATCAACACTAATCTCCAAACAACCACTCATGTGAAATCAAAAGAAGAAAAACTTTGAATACCCGCATTGCATCTTTCAGATTCTCCTCCCAATTATGTTTGAAGTGTGGTCGAGAGACGTTTTGACACTTTTCAAGTCATCTATTGATCATATTATGTGTTGTATATATGCTCTTCAACTAGAATGTGTAGCTTGATTCTCCTATGGCTTGTATGGGAAAAGGTTTATGTTATTCGACCAAATTACATGAAATAAAAATATTACTCATCCTTAACACTATCATTACTAACTTTGCATGAAGATTGCATTTGACTCATGAAGCTCATAACATATACGTCTCTATAACACCCAATTTATTCCACCTTCCTTAGCATTTTCCCTATTCCCTCCACTCATTTCAACAAATGTTATTTTGACTACTCTAAGATAGACTTATGTTTCCGTATTGAATCAAAACCTAAAATTCCCAAAATGGAACCATTCAAATCCACAACACTTGCTACTCTACCTTACAAAATTGCATTAGACAATTTGTCTAAAACATGACTTGTACTACATTTTCATAGCACCATCGAAACTACCCACATGACTCACCCTACCTTCTTGTTAGATTTGGTGGAAGTTAATTGCAATTTTGGAAAAAAGAAATTTCATGGGAATTTCGATGCATTGTATAAAAATTTGTAATCCAAACCAATGAATATCTAAAATTTTCAAATTGAAGCAATGATGAAAATGTGAAAAGTGATCCATGTTGCTTAATGTGAGCTCATGGCTCATATTTCATAGGAGGAGAAGAGAATATTTGTAACTAAAAAACAATTAAGACAAAATGTAATCCAAATCTAGGATTATAGATTCCCTCTTGAATGATAATCTCACACTATCTTATGTAACAATTACAATGATGAGAAAGTAAAGGACAAAAGACATATATTAAAAAAAAAGAATAAAAATATTTGAAAACCCGATTGTCAAACCTTTAAAACTTTAAGATCAAATGTCAAAATGACCTAGTAACCTAAATTTAATTGATATTGACCACCTCATCTTACTTGTATTTGGGGCATCATTATTGTTCCCATTTTAAAAATGTATTAACATTTATTTCTCAACAATAATGTAACTTATGATTTGACATTTTCATTATCATTTGAGTGCAACCAAAAATCTTGACTTAATGTAAAGGAGTTAAATCCTCATTTTCCTATCCAACTTTTTAAAGATACAAATTTGACATGGCAATGATTTCAAATGAATTTCTTGGATGCCTAAAATCCATCAATGGTTTTGATCAATTGCAGTTTCATATAGTTCATGGATGAATGATCATATTTGATTTATCTAGCACCTCCAAATTCTTAAGAAAACACTTACATTTTTGCTACAAATTTGGAACATGTAGATTTTGTAATATACATTTTTTTTGTGTGAAATTTCACCAAAATGAATATATATATATATATATAATATTCCTTTTTCTAAAGAAAAATTGAATCCTTTTTGCCACATTTGGATTTTAATTTTATTTTGGTAGCAGTTATAATTTTTTTCAGAAAATTATTTAGAAAAAAATTTCATTTAATTAACTATAGATTTCAATGTTATGTTTGGACCCAATTCAACTTGTTGGGTGGCCACCACATATTTTTAAATTTTCACAAGTTTTGGATAAAATTGCAATTTTTTTCCTTCCTTTTTAAGTAATTATTAATTGGATCATCCTTATCCTCAAGGATAGATGGAATTGAAAAAAAGGATTGCACATGATTAGCTTTCCAATTACTAAATGATCAAAAAAAATCCTCCAACAATATGGGACTTTTCTTTGAAAATGGTTTTGACAAGCATTCTAAAATACCTTCCCAATACTCAATGTAAGGTTCTATGGCCTTTGCATATAACATTTCATCTTTCACAATGTTCAACTTCCAAATTCCAAATACTTTGAATTTTTTTTTTTCTTTATTGACTTTGAAACATCATTACGCCAAATTGGATGAAATGGAATAGGCTTTGGAACTCCACTTGATTATTAAACTTCCACAATCAAATTGCAAGGTTGTTTTTGGGACTACACATAAAATTAATTAGTAACTACATCATTGGCCACCCAGAACAATCCACAAAAAATTGAAAAAGATCCATACATGTAGGTCCAATTAATACTTTAAGGCCATCCTTCAAAGAACCTTGACCTAGGATTTGAAATTAGGAGTTTCTTGTATCAATTGGGGGATGAATAGTTCCTACGAAATCATTAAAATTTTCATCAAGTTTGCCAACATGCATAGTAATTCATTTTGTTCTTTCAATTTTTTTGACAAATAGCCAAAACTTCCATCAATTTCCTCATGTCTATGACCAACAACAAGGAAGCCCAACTACATTTCTTCAAACAACTCCTTGGCTATCAATGATAACAACAAAAAAAACAATGGCCAATTTTATTGTCCTTGAAACATAATTGTCCATTTGGAACAACAATTTCAAGTAGGAAATGGTTTTGCACCAAAAAATTGTTCAAATGCTTTCAATGTCTTCACACATTGAGAACTCCTTTGCATTATATGTTCAAAAAATTCATTGTGTAGCTCATGATCAAATATATGTTGTAACTCTTGAATTGGTTCCTTTTCCAAAGCTCTTAACAAATGCAAAAAAATCCAAAGGTGAAATTAATATGCTCATTTGGTCACAATTTGTTGGAGTACTAAGCAAAAGTTTCATCTTCATGTCAGTGAACAATCATTTTGAGAAAAGTCTTTGAAAGTGAAGTGATGAAATAATATTTAATTGACAAGTGGGGATGATTAATTTTTTTTCTTTGAATATTTTTCAAAGAATTATTCTAATTATCTTTGTTTAGTCGTCGATTTGAAACATTGTTGATTTCTTATTGTTGAAATTTCATTTTTCTCACTTTTGTGATTACAATTTAGAAATAAGCAAAGAGTTAAGCATTGGAGGTATTTCTCAATCTACAATTTGAGGAAAAAACACCATCTTAATGTAAATGTGTGAAAATGAAGGTTGGTTTTTGCAAAATGTATTATATGTGAATCTGTAAAGGATTTAATTTCCAAATTGAAAAAAAACAACAATAATGCAAAAGAATATGAACTAAAGTTGAAAAATTACAATTTACATCAAAAGTAATGTAAAACCTTGTACCAGACTTGAAGATTTGAATTAATGCCATCTAAAGATTCATTATTATATGTAATCCACAACAAAATGGATTATGCAAAAATTGCATTCCCAAAGCTTCAAATGACCAACAAAATGATTTGTAGGTTTGGCCAATTGTCCAATGTCACCCTCATTGGGATGATCACACATGGTCATGGGGATGAGAAATATGCCTAATACTCTAATGGATTATGGTTTAATGATCCCAATTTCATAATTGGGTCCTTGTTGTGACTTTTTCAAGCTTTGGAAAAAGCTCAATTTGTTAAGTCATAGATTTTATTTCAACACTTCACATATAATGCATTCTTTGCAAATCTCATGCAAGGGAGTTCATGTTGCATATGTGAATTGAAGATGCCAAAATAAGTTGTTAGTCCCAAGCCTATGCCAAGAAATTTGTTGTTTCAAATGGATAATTACCTGAAGGAAAATAAAAATCAACATTTCTTAGCATTTCTTTCCTTGTTGACTATAAGTGAAGTGTTTGAAAAGGTTCAATTGAGATTCCTTGTGATTGGTCATACACATTAGGACATTATGGTTGCTTTAGGTATTTGTCAAAAAAACTTGAAAGATCAAAACAACTACATTTTGGCAAATTTGATGAAGGCTTTCATGTGTCATAAAAGTGACCAGGTTTCATTCTTCAATTGATTCAAAAGATTCCTAATTTCAAATCATGGGTTGTATGTTGTTTGAAGGATGGCCTTGAAACTTTGGTAGAATATATTAATATGCATTTTTTCAGATTTTTTGTTGAATTGTTGAGTTGGCTTGTGACAAAGTACAAAGTTGCCCTCACATATGTTCTTTGAAATCCCAAGGGTGGCCTTTTAATCAAATTGTGGCAAGCTAATCATGATTCATCACTATTAAAGGTGTTTTCTATTCTCTTAAATTAAGGATTTTCATTTTTTAAATTTCTATTTCTGGGTTTAAATAACATTAACAAGTGAGTTGCTTTAGATTTGTCTATTATGAAAAACACAGACACAAAGGCATAGATGATTGTTCACAACTACAAAGACGAAATTGAAATCAATCTTTCAATTCAATTTGAAAAATAAAACCTCAAAGTCCAAAAATGAACTTGTTCATAAAATCAAAAGCAAAAACCAAGAGGTGATCTCCAAAAAAATGAAGAAGTAAGAAAGAAGTTCAAAAAGTTCAAAAGTTTTTCATCATCGTCCAATCCTCCCATTTATACCAAACATAATTCTATTTTGAATTAAACAATAAATTAGCCGGTCTAACAATTAGAAAACTCAAACTTAAACTACAACAACTATTGGCCACATGTTTATGAACAACCTATTACCGTCAACAACCAGTTACTGTAACAGACTAGTTATTGGTTCACATACTTTATCGATTACTTTAACACCTATTATGGTTAACTTAACAAAGCGGTTAACTTAAGGACATGTTATCCAATAATAACTAAACAAATTTTCAAAATAACATTGCCTCACTAGTTACTAGTTGGTAACAACTAATTACTATGTACATAACTAAAAAATTTGGTTAACAATCACAAAAACTCCCTATTCCTTATTGTGAGCCTAAAAATTTGAAGCCTTTTCTAAAGAAACATACACCCTATTTATAGATCTCAACATACAAGATTTTGTTGTCGTGAGGTCACATGAGGTTGATCTTGTTTCTATGTGGATGGGAAGAACATAAAGTGATGTTGTCAAGTATAACCAAAATGTATTTTTCAAAATGTCTAAGGTTCGATGGTGGGTTCCAATGAAAAAAAAATCAAACATTAATGAATAAAATTTATATGAAGATTGATAGAGTGGCAAGTGCAAATGTAATTTAGCGGATCTAGAACAATGGATTGACATCTCAACTATTTTTTTTGTTTCTTGCTTGAAAAAATATAACTAACAAAAATAAAAATATTATTACTAGTAACTAAAATCAATCTTGATGCCACCAATGCATCAAATAATTTATGAAATATGTTGATAATTTCGATACAATATTCATGACCTGTCAATTTTTTTTTATCATTTAATTCTTTTTCCTATTATATTTCTATTCTTGAACATGATCACACATGCAATGCAATAGGATATGTTAGTAAACATGTATGTATTATGTTTTGAAATGTTTATGTATATGTATGTATGTATTTAAACCAAACATAAAGGAAAAACACATGATGACCATTAGACACAATGCCTTTTTGATAATATATGAACTTCAAATCTACTAATTATGTTATAGTTTGTTTCATAAGTTAAATGAGCGCAATCAAGATAAATTGCACATATTTTTACCCTTGTCTTTTACTTCTAAATTTTCAAAAAAAATCATTTTAAAAACATACAACCTTCTTCTAACATCCCAAATCAAATGAAATGTTTTCTTTTTATCTTGAGCTTCTCTAGCAAGCTCCCTTTTAACTTCACAAAATAATTTGTGTCATATTATCATTTAGACTTGAAAAAAAATCCGCAAAAAATCCCATAAATTATGTCATGTTTGAAAGAGTTAAGGATGATTTCAAGTATTAAAACAAACCCAAACACATTTGCTTATTGCCCAATTAATTCAAGATTCAAAAACTAAGTTTTTGATGAAGCAAATTGTTGATGGAAGGCTAAGAATTTACTTGGGTTGACTTGAAGCCCTAAATTTGGAGAATTATTATCTTATCAGCTTTGAGAAACCTTGAATTATTTACCAATTTATCAATTTTGATGGGGATTAACCCGAATTTATACTACCTAGTAGCTTTCTTTGTTTTGCCAATTTTCATCACTTGGCAAGAATTGGCAATGTGACCAATTTAAAGGATTTTGTGGAACAAAAAAGTGCAAAAGTTGCCTGATTTGAAGGGATTTTTTTTCTGAAATCGCCATAATTAGGCAATAGGTTCCAGCAGGCTCAAAATAGAGCAGGATTCCTTAATTGTTTTCTACTTTCCACTCTGAAGTATGAGCTATAGCCAAATTTGGCTAATTCCTCTTGTAGAGGATAACCAGTGTGGCTCAATGTTTTTTTTTGGGGGGGGGGGGGGGTTTGCAAAAATTTACCACTAAAAAAAAAAAGGGTGCAC
>Ga0116231_10007956_pt1 | contig 18929 bp, 17 predicted proteins | sample S1TSphgellanicum_2_FD_89695 | JGI IMG/M metagenome (GOLD analysis project Ga0116231, IMG submission 89695) | Host-associated microbial communities from peat moss isolated from Minnesota, USA - S1T2_Fd - Sphagnum magellanicum MG | ecosystem: Host-associated > Plants > Peat moss > Unclassified...
CTGCCCTCGTAATCCGCCACAAGGATTTTCAACGCCGCGTCTCGGTCATGTGGCCTTTGAAGCAAAAGCAAGGCCAGGGGCTTCGCCCCTGGACCCCACGAGGGGGCTTTGCCCCCTCGACCCCCATTGGGGCCGAAAGGCCCCAGCGGGGTCGTCGGCCCGAAGGGCCGCCGTCAGCGATCGGCGCGCCTACGGCGCGACGGGCGGAGCCCCTGGCCTTGCTTAAACAGCGCCACCACCTAGCTCCGGTATGAGCCGTTGATGTCGATGTAGCCGTGCGTGAGGTCGCAGGTCCACACAATGGCGTGGCCTTGGCCGAGGCCGATATCGACGGCGATCTCGATGTCGCGGCCTTTCATATGGGCCACCACGGGTTCTTCGTTATAGCCGGGTGCGACGCCGCCATTTTGTGCCATCCATACGCCGCCGACGGCGATGGCGAGTTTGTCGCGGTTGGCCGGTTCCCCGGCTTTGCCGACCGCCATGACGATCCGGCCCCAATTCGCGTCTTCCCCGGCGATCGCGGTTTTCACCAACGGCGAGTTGGCGATCGAGAGCCCGATGCGGCGCGCCGAGGCGTTGGAGACCGCACCTTCCACTTTGATGGTGATGAATTTCTGTGCGCCTTCGCCGTCGCGCACCACCATCATGGCAAGCTCGTGCAGCACCTCGTTCAACGCCCGCCGGAAATCCGCGAGGGCTGCCGGGTCTTCCGTGGGCGCGTTGCCGGCCTGGCCGGTCGCGAACAGCAGCACGGTGTCGGAGGTTGAGGTATCGGAGTCGATGGTGATGCAGTTGAAGCTGTGATCGACGCCCTTGGCCAGCATGGTTTGCAGGGCAGGGGCCGGGATAGCGGCATCGGTGAAAATGAACGCCAGCATGGTCGCCATATCGGGGGCGATCATGCCGCTGCCTTTGGCAATACCGGTGATCCGCACCTCCACCCCGCTGAGCCGCGCAATGCGTGTTGCGGCTTTGGGGAAGGTATCGGTGGTCATAATCGCGCGTGCCGCGTCGGCAAACCCGGCGCTGCCGAGTCCGCCGTGGAGTTCGCCCATCACCGCGGTGATTTTCTGCGCCGGCATCGGCTCGCCGATCACGCCGGTCGAGGCGAGATAGACATATTCCGGCTTGGTCTGCAGTATGTCTGCGGCGGATTTGGCGGTGGCTTCCACCGCGCGGATGCCGGCGATGCCGTTGAACACATTGGCGTTGCCCGCGTTCACCACCAGCCCGCGCGCCAGGCCCAGGGCCAAAATTTCCCGGCAATAGGAGACTGGCGCGCCGGGGCAGAGATTCTTCGTGAACACCCCCGCCACCGCCGTGCCCTCGGCGAGTGCCGCCAGCAGCACATCCGTGCGGCCTTTATAGCGTATGCCCGCCTGCGCCGTGGCGAACCGCACTCCATCGAGTGGCGGCAGCTCAGGCAGCTCCAGCGCCAAGGGTGAGATTTGGGCCATGGCGCCTGAGATTAATTGCTGGGCGTCACCGGCGAGCCATCCGGGTTGAACACGGCGATCTTCACTTTCGAGCGTGCTTGCTGGGCCAAGTTATCAAACGCCTTTTGCTCCAGCGTCTGGCGGATCTGGTCGGACACATCGGCCAGCGCCGGCGTCGGCTGGTTGCGTTTGCCCTCGCACAGGATCACGTGCCAGCCAAACTGCGTCTGCACCGGGGTCTGGGTGTATTGCCCGGGCTTCAGCGCGAACGCCGCATCGGCGAACGGCGCCACCATCTGGTCTTTGGTGAACCAGCCGAGCTCGCCGCCGTCTTTCGCACCTGGGTCCTGGCTGTATTTGGTCGCCAGCGCCGCGAAATTGGCGCCATGGTTGAGCTGATTAATAATATCTTCCGCCTGCGCCTGGGTGGAGACCAGGATATGCCGCGCGTCAATCTGCTCAGGCCCCGGCTTGCCGGCGACATTGGCGTTATAATAGGCCTGCACCGCGGCATCGGTCGCGGCCGAGGCGATTTTCGCCTCCACATAGGCTTTTTCAAGCTGCGTATCCGCCGCCTCTTCCATCAGCTTGGCGACCTGCGGGTTATTCTCCAAGCCTGCCTTCTTGGCCGCGATCAGAAATGCCGCGTCATTAACCTCCTGGTTAACCAGAATGGCGTAGAGCTTGCCGGGGTCGGTTTGCTGCAATGCCTGGATCTGCTGTGGCGCGTTCTGCGCGTCGCTCTGGATGTCGCTGAGATGCACCTGAATGCCATTAATGGTCGCCACCACCGGGTCGGCGGGTGCCGCGGCTGCGGCCGGGGCAGGGGTGGCGGCGGTCTGGGCCAAGGCGGCGGCGAGGCTCAGTGCAGAGAGGGTGGTCAAGCGGCGCATGCGGCGAAGTCCTTCCAGAAATTCCGCGCAGCTATGGGCCAAAGCCCTGGCATCGGCAAGGGTTTGACCCCGCCAAAGCCCGCGCTTATGTGAGCGGACTGGCGCACTATATATAGGTGCCGATAAATTTGCGGGCACCCCACCCCGCCTGAGCCTGGAGCCGCAGAGTTTTATGTTTTCAAGCCTCGCCCGCGCCGTATTTGGTACCAGCAACGACCGTGCCCTCAAGGGCATGAAGCGACGGGTGGCGGCGATTGCGGCGTTCGAGCCGGCCATTTCCGCCCTGGATGACGCGGCGCTGGCCGCCAAAACCGCGGAATTCAAATCCCGCCTGGCCGCCGGCGAGACTTTGGATGACATCCTGGAGGAAGCCTTCGCGGTGGTGCGCGAGGCCTCCAGGCGCGCCCTCGGCCTGCGCCATTTCGACGTGCAGATGATCGGCGGCATGGTCCTGCACGCCGGCAAGATCGCCGAGATGAAAACCGGTGAGGGCAAGACCCTGGTCGCCACCCTCGCGGTCTATCTCAACGCGCTCGCCGGCCAGGGGGTGCATGTCGTCACCGTGAACGACTATCTGGCCCGCCGCGATTCCGAGTGGATGGGCCAGCTCTACGGCTTCCTTGGGCTGAAAACCGGCGTCATCGTCCACGGATTGGACGATAACCAGCGCCGTGAAGCCTACGCCGCCGACATCACCTACGGCACCAATAACGAATTCGGCTTTGACTATCTGCGCGACAACATGAAATACCGGCTGGAGGACATGGTCCAGCGCCCCTTCAGCTTCGCGATTGTGGACGAGGTGGACTCGATCCTGATCGACGAAGCCCGCACCCCGCTGATCATCTCCGGCCCGTCCGACGAGCCGACCGAGCTCTACGCCAAGGTGGACGAGGTGGTGAAAAACTTCATCGCCCAAGGCCGCGCGGAAGACGGCACGCACCAGTTCTACGAGAAGGACGAGAAATCCCGCACCGTGGTGATGACCGATCTCGGCTCGGAAACCGTGGAGCAGATGCTGCGCGACTCCGGCCTGCTGGTGGAAGGCAATCTCTACGACATTTTCAACATCTCGCTCATCCACCACGTCCAGCAATCGCTCCGCGCCCGCGTGCTCTACGCGCGCGACGTGGATTACATCGTGCGCGACGGCAAGGTCGTCATCATCGATGAATTCACCGGCCGCATGATGGAGGGCCGCCGCTATTCGGACGGCCTGCACCAGGCGCTGGAAGCGAAAGAGAAGGTGCAGGTTGAGCGCGAGAACCAGACCCTCGCCTCCATCACCTTCCAGAACTATTTCCGCCTCTACCCCAAGCTCGCGGGCATGACCGGCACGGCGATGACCGAGGCCGACGAGTTCGAGCAGATCTATAAGCTGCACGTGGTCGAGATCCCCACCAACGTCCCCGTCACCCGGCAGGACCAGGATGACGAGGTGTACAGCTCCGCCGCCGAGAAATACGAGGCGGTCGCAAAACTGATCGAGGAATGCCGCGAGCGCGGCCAGCCCGTCCTGGTCGGCACCACCAGCATCGAGAAGAGCGAGATCATCTCCGCCCTTCTGGACAAGAAGAAGATCAAGCACAGCGTGCTGAACGCCCGCTTCCACGAGCAGGAGGCGAAAATCGTCGCGCAGGCCGGCGCCCCTGGCGCCATCACCATCGCCACCAACATGGCCGGCCGCGGCACGGACATTAAACTCGGCGGCAATTACGAAATGCGCGTCGCACTCGAGCCCGAGACCGACCCCGCCGCCATCCGCGCCGAGATCGACCAGCACCATATCGCCGTGAAGGACGCCGGCGGCCTGTTCGTGATCGGGACCGAGCGTCATGAGAGCCGCCGGATCGACAACCAGCTGCGCGGCCGCGCCGGCCGCCAGGGCGACCCCGGCGCCTCGCGCTTCTTCCTCTCGCTGGAAGACGATCTGATGCGCATCTTCGGCTCGGACCGTATGGCCGGCATGTTGCAGCGCTTGGGCCTGAAAGAGGGCGAGGCGATCGCCCATACCTGGATCAACAAGGCGCTCGAAAAAGCCCAGAAAAAGGTCGAAACCCGTAACTTCGACACGCGCAAGAACGTGCTGAAATACGACGACGTGATGAACGACCAGCGCAAGGAGGTCTACGCCCAGCGCCGGGACTTCATGCGCTCGGAGAGCGTCTCCACCGTCGTTGCCGAAATGCGCGAAGACGTGATCGCCAACCTCGTCGCCCTGCGCATTCCGGAAAAAGCCTTCGCCGAGCAATGGCAGAGTGCCGAGCTCGCCGCCGATGTCAAACGCCTGCTGGCGCTTGACTTGCCGGTCACCGACTGGGCGGCCGAAGAGGGGATGGATGAGAACGGCATCCGCGAGCGCATCATCGCCGCCGCCGAAGCCGCGTTCGATGCCAAGGCCCAGCGCTTCGGGCCGGAGCTGACCAACTACATCGAAAAATCCGTCCTGCTGCAGACGCTGGACCAGGTATGGAAAGAGCACCTGCTGGCGCTGGACTATCTGCGCCAGGGCATCGGCCTGCGCGCCTATGGCCAGCGCGACCCGCTGAACGAATATAAGCGCGAGGCCTTCGCGCTGTTCAACGCGCTGCTGGACGAGCTGAAAGAGCGCGTCACCAACGTGCTAAGCCATGTCACCGTGGGCGAGGCCCCCGCTGCCCCGCCGCCCCCGCCAATGGTGGAAAATCTGCCCGCCCCAGCCACCATGGGCGGCGACGTCGCCGAAGCCATCCGCGTGGTCCGCGCGGAAGACATCGACCCCGCCCGGCCGGAAACATGGAGTGCCACCCCCCGCAACGCCGCCTGCCCCTGCGGCTCGGGCAAGAAGTATAAATACTGTCATGGGAAGGTTTGAAGGCAAGTAAGCGGTCGCTTTTTTGAAAAAAAGCTCCGCAAAAAACTTTTGATTCCAATGGTATATAGCCGCGCCGCCGCCAAAGCCCCAGCACCTTTCTTGCCCGCGCGCGGCTTTACAGCTATGCACTCGGCTCACGGACCCGTAGCTCAGCTGGATAGAGCGTTGCCCTCCGAAGGCAAAGGTCGCGCGTTCGAATCGCGCCGGGTCCGCCAATAAATCAATGGGTTACGGGGTGTCTTCGAAATCCTCAGTGTAGAGACTCACCAAATACTCACCAAAAGTTGGAAAGCTCTTGCGTGTAATTTCGTACGCAGTTGAGCTGCGTGAGGGTGGGGGTGACGTTTTCACGGATGCCACGGGCTTCAATGCGGGGACCCGATCGAGCCATCGCCGGTTCGGTCGCTGGCAGACCGTTTTAATTCGTAATCAGTAGGTCCCCGGTTCAATCCCGGGTGTCGGCACCAGCTTTTTCAATGGGTTGTGAGGTGCTTTTTCGTTGACATCCGGCCGTTAGTGCGGGTTTTAGTACGGGAGAGTTTCGTGCCCCTTCATTTCAGCTAGTCGCTTGTCCGCTTGGCCGGGATGCTGCCTCAGAGATCGCCTCCGCATCATTGCGGTCATTCTTGCTGCGCTTGACGAAGGGCTTCACGTATTGCGGTGGGATCAACTTCACCCGATGGCCCATGGCGCCAAGCACCCGGCCCCAATGATGAGCACCTGCACAGGCTTCCAGAGCAACCTCGGTGGGCGGGACCTTGGTAAAAAAGGCTTCAACCTGCCCCCGCCGAAGCTCGCGGCGAAGGATGACGTGGTCTTGCTCGTCCACGCCGTGCAACGTGAAAATATGCTTCGACGTATCGATCGATATACGTTTAAATTCCATTGGGACGGCCCTTTCATGATGGTCAGTTGCGCGACCTCATCTTGGCACATTCGATGCCGTGGGCCGTTCCACCCCAACAGTTCTCGATGAAAATCCCGGGTCAGATCTCAGTGAAAATCAACAATTGTGGCGTAGGCAGAAGGCAATCTTGCCAAGGTTGGGGTCGAGGGTACGAATCCCTACGCCCACTCCAAATTTCTCGAGGGAAATCGGAGCGTTATGAAAAGGTCGCCGAAAGGCGGCCTTTCGCATTTCCGGCGGGATGTCCACATGGTGTCCACCGTGATCAAGGTGAAGCCAGCCCGCCGCCCGGCAGGCTGCCCATGCGCCGTCAAGTTCGGCGACGATGTGGGGCGCGCTCGACCGCGTCTGCGCCTTGGCACGGCTTGATGGTGTCACGCCATTCATGCTGCGCCGCACCTTCGCGAGCGTCGTTGGTGACATTAGCAGTTCGGAACTGACCATCGCCGCGATGGTTGGGCACGCGGCCCCTGGCGTCACGCATAATGTATCCATATCGACGTCCATATCGACGATACGCAGAGCTTGGCGGTAAATACGGTGGCGACCAAGCTATCCGATCTATTGGCGGGAAGGGGGACTATGCCGTGCTGTCGCTGGCATCACACTGATGCCACCACGCAGGCTTTTCAGGCGATTGTACCGGAGGCATAGCAACCCGCGCTCTGGCAGCCGGAGTGCGCTCTCGTCAGAGGCTGGGACGGCAGCAGGCCACTTTTTGCGGCGAGGATTTAGTGCTATTTATTAGGATTTGCGGCTACAGCGCGTGGCACCCTGGGGGAAGGACTGCGTCATTTGCGCGACACCATCATATGCAGATGCGGGTCAAGGAGTTAATTGTTAGGTGGTTGTAATGCCAATATGGAAGCTTTCGCCATGGGCTAAACTAAAACGTGACGAGGCTGGTCAAGTTGTTAGCTGGCATTCGTTGGTTGATCATTCCGCGGATGTCGCGGCGGTCATGGAGGCTCTGTTACAAGTCCCGGTCATAGCGGCGCGATTGGCGCGGCTGGCGGGAGGTCAACTGGACCGTCCCACCGTGTCGAGGCTCGGCGCGCTCGCCTTTTTGCACGATATCGGCAAAGCGAATCGTGGGTTTCAATCGCGTTGGAAGGCTGGGGTTCGTGGTGCCGGGCATATTGGCGAGCTGGCATGGCTTTTTCGCGGTGCCGGCTGTGAGGCACTTCGCGACAGGGCATGCGAGGCGCTGCGTTCAAGCCTTTGGGAACCATGGTTCACGGATTCGTCATGGCCGCTGTTTGACGCGGTGTTCGCGCATCATGGCCGGCCGTGGAATACCGATAGTGGTGCATATCATTCAAACTATTGGAAGCCGGATGCGAGTTACGATCCGATCGCAACGCTGGGTATTATGGGTGAGCATTTATTAAAATGGTTCCCCGACGCGTTTGAGCCGGGGCACGCGCTATCGGAATCTTCGGCCTTTCACCATACCTTTGCCGGTTTGCTGATGTTGGCGGATTGGCTGGGGTCGGACACAACGTTCTTCCGGTTCAACAATGGTGCAACCGCCGACCGGATGAAATTCGCGCGCCCAAAGGCGGCGGAAGCGGTCCAAAAAATTGGTTTTGAGGTCGAGACGCTGCGGTCCACGTCGCGTCATCGCCATAACGATTTTAAGTCCGTTTTCGGGTTTCCACCACGCAAACCGCAGGACGCCGTCCGACAGCCAGACGCAAGCTGCGTCGTGCTGGAAGCCGAGACAGGGTCCGGCAAGACCGAGGCCGCGCTCTGGCGTTTTTTGCAGCTGTTCAAGGCGGGTGAGGTTGACGGCATGTATTTCGCGCTTCCGACGCGCGTTGCCGCGACGCAAGTCTTTGGCCGAATCGTTCGATTCGCCGATGCCGCTTTTGGCACGGCCCGCCCGGCCATTGTGTTGGCGGTTCCCGGCCAGGTTCAGGCCGATGGCGTGCCGGGCCATAAGCTGCCAGATTTTGGCTTTGCCTGGGATGATGACCCGCATGACGCCGTGCGGGAGTCGCGCTGGGCGGCGGCGCATCCCAAACGGTTTCTGGCGGCGCAGATTTCCGTCGGCACGGTGGATCAAGCGCTCTTGGGTGCGATTCGGACGCGCCACGCGCACATGCGCGGCGCCATGCTACTGCGGCAGTTGCTGGTGGTGGATGAGGTCCATGCCTCGGACCGATACATGGAAACATTGCTTTCTGGCCTCCTGCGCGAGCATCTGCGTGCCGGTGGCCATGCTTTGCTGCTGTCGGCCACGCTGGGCGGCGCCATGCGGGCCAGATTGCTGGGTACGGAGATCCCAGGAGCCCAGGCAGCCTTGACGATAAAGTATCCCGCGTTGTCCTGGAACGAAAATGGCGAGGAAAAATATCTCGGAATCGATGCGGCCGGTAACCCGACAAAAACCGTCTCCGTCTCTGCGCAAGGCATACAGGATCAACCGGGGCAGATCGCCGCCCTTGCGCTGGAAGCGGCGCGGGCCGGCGCGAAGGTGCTGGTGATACGCAACACTGTCGGCGGCGCCATCGCGGTCCAACGCGCGGTGGAAGGATTAGATACCACCGGATCGCATCTCTTTCGGGTCGCCGGCGTGTCGGCGCCGCATCACAGCCGCTTTGCGGCCGAGGACCGCGCGCTGCTCGACCATGCGGTCGAAGCCAGCCTCGGCAAGCGGCGGCCGGACGGCGGCATGGTGATTATCGGCACTCAGACGCTTGAGGTTAGCCTAGACTTGGACGCTGATCTTCTTATCACCGATCTTTGTCCGGTTGACGTGCTGCTGCAACGGGTCGGCCGGCTGCACCGGCACGGTGATCGCGCCCGGCCCGGCGGTTTTGAGGCGCCGCGCGCCATCGTGCTGACGCCCGAAAACCGCGACCTGCTGGCGATGGCGCGGCGCGGCCGGCATGGTCTTGGGCGTGTCTATGAGGATTTACGGATCATCGAGGCAACGTGGCGGCTGATCGAGATACACCCGCGCTGGGACATACCCGAAATGAACCGGATGCTGGTGGAGCATGCCACCCACCCTGATTTTTTAGATGTGATCGAAGAGAAATTTTTGGCCCGCGACCCGGCTTGGCAAAAAAAATTCGCAACCGTCGAAGGCGAGGTGCGAAGCGAGATACAGCAAGCGATGCAGGCGCTTCTGGATCATGATCAGCCATTCGACAAATTGAAATTCGACGCCGATGAGCGGGTTGCCACCAGGCTTGGCGGCGCCGACCGGCTGGTGGCTTTTCAGCCCATGCCGGGACCTTTCGGGGTTTCGGTGACGCAATTGCGCATCCCGCACCACATGTTGCCGCCAGAGTCTGCTGATATCGAGGCAAGTACAGTTTCCGTGAAATTGGGTGGGTTGACCTTTTCGCTGGGGCAGACGGGTTACACGTATGACCGGTATGGATTGTCCCAATTTTTAAGGGGATTATATACATGACAAAAGCACCCACAACTGATAGTCTGCCGGAGCGTGACAGGCCGGTGCAGAGTGGGGTGTGCTTAAATTGCCACTCAGCCATACGGTGTACTGAGCCGAAGGCTATTTTGTTGACAAAATTAACGCCCATGTATGTCGGATTCGCTGAGTCATATTCTCCGTGAGTTGCGCAAGAAAAACTTTTGGTTATTAACAAATTGTCATGTGAAACCCCGTAGTAGTGGTTTAAGTTTCTTATGAGGTAGCAAAAACGCTATTATGTGTTCTTTGTTTGTTCTATTGACTAAAGGGGTATGCAGCTATGGTGAACTTTGCAGAGATCGAGGGGGCCGTCCGGGAGGTCGTGATCGAGCGATTCTCCGACGCGAAGTCCTTGTCGGTCAAAGTTGAGCGAACGGAAGATTTTGACGGGGATGATGTTTTGAAAATTTACATCATCTTTGAGCCGAAGGGTGGTAATGATACCCTTGATCCGGCAAAAATGTCCGGGTTGCCGCGCCACATAATTTCGAGGCTTGAGGAACTCGACTTTTCGATGTTCCCGCTTGTTAGTTATGTATCAAAAAAGGAAGCGGCTAAGTTGAACCTTGCGGCCGCGTGATCTTTTAGAAACTGCGGTTATTTTGCTGTTGTCGAGCAATGGGCGCCCGACAACAGCAAGCCTTTGCAGGGCGCTTAGTTCCACATACTATGCCCTCTTTCACTGCCTCGCCTACGAATGTGCCAATCTATTAATCGGTGGCACAAAAAGCCTGCGCAGCGAGCCTGCCTGGAGGCAGGTCTATCGCTCACTTAATCATGGTTTCGCCTCGGGGAAATGCACACAAACCGACAATTTAAAGAAATTTCCTAAGGAAATTGAGGATTTTGCGACGACGTTTGTAACCATGCAGAGAAAGCGCCATTCAGCCGATTACGACCCTCTTTATAGAGTTTTGAAGTCTGAAGTTGCCGCTGACATTGCTCTATCCAAGGACGCCATTCAGAAATTCTGTGCTGCGCCAGTAAAGCATAGGCGAGCATTTTGCGCTTATGTGCTATTTGGAGACCGAAAATAACCATGGAAAACGGACAATACACACCCGAACAGACCGAGCAACGCCGCAACGAGACGCTGCGGCAGATGCTAAGCACCCCGCCGCAGCAACACGCTAGCCATCATCCTCAGACGGCCAAAAGTCGAAAGAAAGCTGCTCTGGATGATCGCAGTACCCAGACCGAGATGAAAAAGGTGACCCCTTAAAAGACGACTTTGGGGCCGTGCTGCTCAGCAGCTTGTTGATACGTCAGCCTTTTGCCTTCGGCGCCACGCATAACCAAGGCGGCGCGGTCCGCGTCTGAATAGCCCAGCTTGGTCCGGGTGTTGTACCGGAAATCAAATTCCGAGAGGTAGCGGTGCAAGTGCTGCTCGCCGCAGTGCTGATAGACACCCTTCATGCCACGCTTGAAGATCGAGAACACGCCTTCCACGGTGTTGGTGTGGATATTGCCCCGGTCATATTCCCCGGCGCTATGGGTGGTGAACCCATGGCTGGCGAAATATTCCCCGGCAAAGCGGTACTGGCCAGCTTCATCGGTCATCAAGGAAGCTTCCGGCACGATATGGGCGCGCAGGACAGGCATGACAGTCAGAGCGCCATGGCTGGCGACATGGAAGGAGCGGACTTCCCCGCCGCGCTCGACCAAGGACAGTACCACGCGCTTGTGACCAACGCCGCGTTTGACCTTGGCGCCCTCTTTCTTGCCGATGAAGGTTTCATCCGCCTCGACCGGAGCGCCGTTGCCGCCCATGGGAGCCAAGCCGCCGGAGACCATCGCCTCACGGATACGGTGCGACATGAACCATGCGGTTTTGTACGTCACGCCAAGCATCCGGTGGAGCTGGTGCGAGGAAACGCCCTTCTTTGAAGCGGCCATCAGATGCACAGCCAGCAACCACTTGTTCAGGGCGATCTTGGAGCGCTCAAACACGGTGCCTACCGTGACCGTGAACTGGCCCTTGCACTCGCCGCAGTAGAACAGGCCGGGGCGATGGCTCTTGCCCTGGACGGCGCCAATCTTCTCCACGCTGCCGCAGTGCGGGCAGGTAGGACTATTCGGCCAGCGCACGGCTTCAAGAGCCTCACGGGCGGCTTCTGCATCGGTGAACATCGGGGCAGTGAGATCGAACGACATGAGAATGGCTCCTTGAAGCCCATTCTACATTTTGCGGTACTTACGTCAAGTATATAATCGCCATTTTTAACGGGGTAATACTTCCTCTCAATTTTATTATGTCGAAACTGTATATTTCATGTGATGAAAAAACTTGCCAGATTTCCTGTACCGCTGTAATCAGAGATTCTGCGTGCCGTTGTGTTGGAGCATTATCTTGCTTTCACCTTTCAGACTGGAGGTCGTGCCCAACCGGAGATCGCGCCGGGCTCTCCCTCGTGTCTGGACATTTAGAAATGCTCTCGCGTGGGTCGTTTCTGTCGATGTAACGCTCGGCTCAACGACAGATTTGAAGATTGATATGTATTGCGCTCATCGTTCCCTGATTGCTTCGTGTCCGTTTGCAGTTGAGTGGTTCTGGTATCGTTGTCTCAACTCGCCCGGATAATTTCTCCTGCAACCAGGAGATGATCCTTGTATCTTTCAGGTGATCAAGTCTGAATAGTGGTATACCCCCGCCCACGCGGGGATTTGGAAACAGATGAATATCGTCAAGGATAATCTGATTCGTGTTCGATTCAATGAGGGTGAAACGACATTGTCGTTGCCGGCGGTTTTCGCTGGATTGGTAGCGAATCGGATCGACGGCTTTCCCGCGCTGCGGGCGCATCAGCGCCATGCTTGGCACGCTTTTCTGTGCCAGCTTGGCGCAATGGCCATGCATCGGGCTGGGTTAACGGGCGTGCCAACGGATGAGGCCACGTGGCGCGATATCATTCTGGCATTGACCCCCAGTGCGGACGCCGAAACGGCCTGGTGCCTTGTGGCCGCGCCAGACCGCCCGGCTTTCCTGCAGCCGCCGATTCCGGATGGACTTCAGGCTCTGAAAAAAGCTGTCGTAACGCCTGACGGGATCGATATGCTCGTGACATCCCGCAATCACGATTTGAAACAGGCCAGCATGGGGCAGACGGATCCAGATGACTGGTTGTTTGCGCTGCTTACTTTGCAGACGATGGAGGGGTTTCTCGGCGCCGGGAATTATGGTATCAGCCGCATGAATGGTGGCTTCGCCAGCCGGTCGGCGGTTGGTCTGGCACCCGCCGGTGGTCCCGGCTTGCATGTTTCGCGCGATATTGGGCGGTTGCTGGCATTGCGGTCAAAAATCGCGGCGTCCGGTCAAAACGCCATAGCGGGCGGCATTGGCCTCGTTTGGCTGCACCCGTGGGATGGCACGGATGCCATCAAACCCGCTTCGCTGGACCCGTTTTACATCGAAATTGCCCGGCGCATCCGGCTGGTGGCGGGCGAGGGGATCATCAGCGCCCGCGCCGGCTCATCAAAATGTGCGCGCATCCAACCGACGCCGGGCGGCATTACGGGCGATCCATGGGCGCCGTTAAAACAGGATAAGGAAGGCATTAAAAAAGTTTTCACGCTGGATTCCGGCGGTTTCAGCTATCGCCGCATGGTGGATCTTATGTTCGGCGACGATTTTACGCCCTCGCCGCTGCAAGAGATCGCGGAGACGGACCCGGCGGAGGGTCTTGTCATCATCGCCCGCGGCCTCGTGCGCGGGCAAGGCAAGACCGAGGGTTATCACGAAAGGATCGTGCCGCTCTCCCGCCGACTGCGCGGGCTTCGCGCCACGCCAACCGATCCGGTGGCGCAGATGGCCAAGGAGCGCGTTGGAATGGCCGGCGAGGTGCAGCGCCGGGTGTTGAAGCCGGCTCTGCTGTCGCTGTTCCAGAACGGCCCGGATCAGGTCGATTACGGCCATGACGCGACCACGCGCAAAGCCCAACCATTCCTCGAAGACTTCGACCGCGTCGTTGATCTGAATTTTTTCTCCGCTTTATGGGCGGAAGCCGAAGCGGAGACTGCGGAGGAACAAATCGCCGCCCGCACGGCCTGGCTGCAAAGCTTGCTGACGCATGGATACAAAATTCTGCGCCGCGCCGATGCCGCCGCGCCAAAATCCAGCCACCGGCATTTCCGCGCGCTGTCGCAAGCGCTGGATTTCCTGCGCAACGCGCCCTGGCGCAGCGAAACCCTGAAAGGCTGGATGCCCGAAACACCCAAAGCGGAGGCCGCCAATGCCGCCTGAACCATCGCCCGAACCGGGCCAGATCGCCCGGCAAATCGCCGCATTGCTCAGTGCGGAGCATTTCGGCAACGGCCCGCGCGCCGCCCTTCGGCGGATGGACCCGGAAAAAAACCTCGGCCAGCCGGCTCTGCAACGCCTGCTGGCCGATTATGTGCCGGATCACTGGTTGTATGATTACGGCATGGCCGATTGGGGGCTGATCGTCCACGCGCTGGCGGTTGGCAGCCCCGGCAATTTGGGTGGCAAGTCTTTAGGCGCGTCCCTCGCCCAAGCCCAATACAGCGAGTCCCGCCTGGCCCGATTACTACAGGCGGACCGCGCGCAGTTGAACGATGCGTTGCCGCGCGCCTGTCGGTTTCTGGTCGCCAAAGGCGAGGCGATCAACCCCGCCGGCATCGCGAATTTCGTTCTGACCGCGAGCGACGCCCGCACCGATGCCGTGCGCGTCAAAATTGCCAGGGATTTTTACCGGGCGTCCCGCCCAGCCGCCACCCAAACCGAGGATTGAACCGCCATGCAAGCCCGCTTCATCCAGATACACACGCTCATATCCTACCCCGCCGTGCTGCTGAACCGTGATGATGCCGGCATGGCGAAGCGCCTGCCTTATGGCGGCGTTTCGCGTACCCGCGTGTCGTCCCAAAGCCTGAAACGCCATTGGCGGAAGGCGCAGGATGTTTGGGCGCTGGAGGCGATCGGCGCCCCGATGGCGGTCCGCTCCCGCATGACGGTCGAGCGTGAGATCATGCCGAACATAGACGCGGCGCCGGAGGTTAAAACCGCGATCCAGATCTCGCTGGCGCAGTTTTTGTTTGGCGAGAAAAACGTTGACCCGAAAAAGCCGGAATCGACCGACAAACGCCAGGCGCTTTTGCTTGGCCAGCCCGAGATCGCGTTTCTCACCGGCCTCGGCATCGAGGCGGCGGCCGCGGGTGACGCGAAAGCCGCGACCGCCTTCCTTGAAGCCGCGCTTGGCAAGGGTGAGGGCAAAAAGAACCTCGCCGCTTTAAAAGACTCCGCAAAACTGTCCTTCGGCCTCGAATCCGCGCTGTTCGGCCGCATGGTTACCTCGGACCCCGCCGCCAATGTGGATGCGGCCATCCACGTCGCCCATGCCTTCACCGTCCAAGCGGAAGAAAGCGAAAGCGATTATTTCACAGTGGTGGACGATCTTTCCGGCGATGATGCGGGTACCGCTGGGATTTTTGATACCGAACTGACCTCCGGCATTTTTTACAGCTACGTAGTGGTCGATGTCCCGGCGCTGATCGGCAATCTCGGCGGCGATGACGAACTGGCCGGCAAAGTCATCGAGCATCTGGTGCATCTGATCGCCACGATCACGCCTGGCGCCAAGAAAGGCAGCACGGCGCCGTATGGCTATGCCGAGCTGATGCTGGTGGAGGCCGGCACCGCCCAGCCGCGCAGCCTGGCGGGCGCGTTTCGGGAGCCGGTGGGCAAGGCCGGCGGCGTGGCGGAGGCAGTGACCGCCCTTGCCAAGCAGCTGGTGGCGTTTGACGCGGCCTACGAAAGCGGCGAGAGGCGCGCCGCCCTGTCCCTCTGCGAAGCTGAAATTCCGGGCGTCACGGCGCCCATCTCCCTGGCGGCCCTCGCGACATTTGCCGCCGCCGCCGTGCGGGCCGGTTGACATGCGTTGCCTCATCCTGGTTCTGGCGGGGCCGCTGCTGGCCTTTGGCGCGGAGGCCGTGGATTCCCGCGGGGTTGTGAGTGATTTCCCCGCGACCTCGATGCTCACTGGCCTGCTCGCCAACGCGCTGGGCTATCGGCGGACGGACCGCGAAAAACTTGCGCGTTTGCAGGCGCGTTTGAGATTTTTGGCGCGGATCGACCGTGAAGGCAGCCGCTTCACCGATTTCCAGACCGCCCAATTGGGTAAGGACGATCAGGGCTGGACCACATCCGGCGTGCCGGAGGGGCGGGACGGCGGTGCTGCCACCTACCAATCGCCACACATACGTCGGCGGGATTACGATGCGGATAAGCAGGTGACGGTGGCGCTTACCCTCTCGGCACCCGATGAATGGCCGACACTGGATGATCTTGGTACCGCCCTGCGCCACCCGGCGCGTCCGCTGTTTCTCGGCCGCAAACCGTGTCTCCCCGAACGGCAGATTTTTGAGGCGATTGTTGAGGCCGATGATCTGGCCTCCGCCTTGCCGCCAAGCGAAACCGCCACACGGATGCTCCTGCCGGACGGCGAAGAGCTGAAGCCTGGCGAGCGCCGGCGGTTCAGCGACCATCGCAACTGGATCAGCGGCGTCCATGGCGGCCAGCGCAACGTGCTGATCCGCGATGTATCGGGCAGCGCGCCATGAGCCTGTTCATGCTGCAAATGGCACCAGATATGATGCGGCTTGCCCGCTGGGCAAAATCAAACGGGGTTTTGCCGCGGGACGGGGATGATGATCTCGGCTACGCTTTGCACGCGCTGCTCGCCGCGAATTTTGGCGCCCTCGCCCCCAAGCCGTTTTCGTTGCAGCCGCAAAACCGCCCGCCCGCGATTCTGGCCTATGCCGAAAACGATGCCGAGACCTTGCGGACGCATGCGCTGGAATTTGCGCTGCCCGATGCGCTGCGCGCCATCAACATCGAGTCCTTGGACAGCAAACGCATGCCCGAAACATTTGCCGCCGGGCGGGAGCTGGGTTTCACCGTTCGGGTCAGGCCGATGGTTCGAACCGACCGGGACGGCAATCGTAACCGCGCGCGCGAGATTGACGCTTTCGAGACTGCACCTGACATGCCGCGCGCCAAGGTTTATGGCGACTGGCTCAAGCGGCGCATGGCGGAGGGCGGTTGCGTGGTCGCAACCCTCACTCTCGCGGGGCTGCAACGCACTCCCGTTTTTCGCCGGGACCGGGATCGGGGGCTTCGCCGGATCGGCGGCGCGCAAGGCGGGCCGGACGCCATGTTTTCTGGTATTTTGCAGGTCACCGAACCGGAAAAATTCCATGGCTTGCTGGCAAGGGGGGTCGGCCGCCACCGGGCGTTCGGCTTTGGCATGTTGCTGCTGCGGCCAGCCTGATGCTGAAGGGGCGCCTTGGGCTTGAACACGCAAGGTTGCCGCATGCGGACCGGCACGGCTTGCTGTATCTTGAACGCGGCGCCCTCTCAATCAGAGACGGTTGCTTGCGGTTTTTGGCCGCCGGCAGTGATCTGGTGATGGCGGGTGATTATACGATTCCGCATCAGTCAATTTCCATGATCCTGCTCGGCCCCGGTTCAACCGTGAGCCACGATGCACTGCGGCTGTTGGCGCGGCATGGCACGGCGCTCTCGGCGGTGGGGGAGGATGGCGTGCGGATGTATACGTCTACGCCGCTTTTGCCGGATTTTTCCAATCTCGCCCGCGCCCAGGTGCGTGCCTGGGCGGATGAGAAAACCGGGCGGATCGCGATTGCGCGCAAAATGTACGCCTGGCGGCTGGGCGAGGTCTTGCCGCACCGGGACATCAATGTGCTGCGCGGGATTGAAGGGGCGCGCGTGAAAGCGATGTACCGGCAGACCGCGGAGCGGATGGGCATTACCTGGAACGGCCGGCATTACGACCGGAGCAATCCGAACGCCGCGGATTTGCCGAACCAGGCGATTAACCATGCGGCGAGCGCCGTTGAAGCGGGTGCGGCGATCGCCGTTGCGGCGACCGCGACGATCCCGCAGCTGGGGTTCATTCATGAGGATGCCGGGCAGAGTTTTGTGCTGGATGTTGCCGATTTGTTTCGTGACACGGTCACGGTGCCTTGTGCGTTCAAGGCGGTGCTGGCCGCCCAAAAACGGCCGGGGGAGAACATTGAGCGGCTGACGCGCCGGATTTTGGGCGAGCGATTCCGGCGCGACCAGGTGATCCCCACCATGATCGACCGGATCAAATCGCTGTTCATTCCGTCCGATGAGGGGCCAGCTTGATGCCGATGACCGTGCTGATCACGCGCGACGTGACGGACCGGTTTCGCGGCTTTGCGGCGAGCATCATGCCGGAGGTGGCGCCCGGCGTGTTCGTGGCGGCCGAGCTTTCGCGCGGCGTGCGGGAGCGCATGTGGAATGTGCTCGCCGGCTGGTGGGATGGCATGCCCGGCGGTTCGATTTTGCTAGTATGGCGGGACGACAATGCTGCGGGCCGACTTGGCATGCAAAGTCTTGGCTTGCCAGTGCGAAGTTTGGCTGATCTGGATGGCGTTCTTCTGGTGAACAGTCTGTAGTTTTCTTCTGTTCTTTGACATTGTGAATGAAATGAAGTTGTTACGGGTAAGAGGTTCCCCCGCCCACGCGGGGATGGTCCCAATTAACACTCCTGGTTAGTGGCTATAACACAGGTTCCCCCGCCCACGCGGGGATGGTCCTTCTGGTGCGAGGTTTGCGGCGCTATGATGATAGGTTCCCCCGCCCACGCGGGGATGGTCCCGCGTATTCCGCGAGAGCTTGCTGCGTACCGGCGGTTCCCCCGCCCACGCGGGGATGGTCCCCTTCCCCAAGCAAGCGCTGGGGAAAAGGTCTCGGTTCCCCCGCCCACGCGGGGATGGTCCCGCCGACGATCTTATCGGCAATGGCGTTTCACGGGTTCCCCCGCCCACGCGGGGATGGTCCTGCTTTATGTGAGGTGGTTCATGGAGAATGATTGGTTCCCCCGCCCACGCGGGGATGGTCCCGCTACCTATACGAGCGGCGCGTTTATGATTGAGGTTCCCCCGCCCACGCGGGGATGGTCCTTTCCAAAGGGGGAAATCGATTTCAGCAGAGAGGGTTCCCCCGCCCACGCGGGGATGGTCCCTTTTCAAAAGTGATTTTCGATGCGGCATCCTCGGTTCCCCCGCCCACGCGGGGATGGTCCCACCGTGGCAGTGGATTGGGAGTTGCCCTTAGCGGTTCCCCCGCCCACGCGGGGATGGTCCCGGGGAAACCCTGGCTTTTCCCGCGGACCTGGAGGTTCCCCCGCCCACGCGGGGATGGTCCTTCGACCCTGCCGACGGGCCCATTCGTTTCCGCGGTTCCCCCGCCCACGCGGGGATGGTCCCCTTCGCGCCGAGATTGATGCCAATCGCAAGATGGTTCCCCCGCCCACGCGGGGATGGTCCCTTGTGCGCGCGGAAATGACGGGTGAGGTTGGCGGTTCCCCCGCCCACGCGGGGA
>Ga0116231_10007957_pt1 | contig 18921 bp, 9 predicted proteins | sample S1TSphgellanicum_2_FD_89695 | JGI IMG/M metagenome (GOLD analysis project Ga0116231, IMG submission 89695) | Host-associated microbial communities from peat moss isolated from Minnesota, USA - S1T2_Fd - Sphagnum magellanicum MG | ecosystem: Host-associated > Plants > Peat moss > Unclassified...
ATTAATGGATGAAAATGAATGTAAAATCGATCCAACCAATAGGATGAAAATTTTAATAGTTGCATCATAGTTGTGAGAATGACCAAAATAGTTGAAATTTGGTTTTGTAGTTGCAAATATTCTTAAATCCAGTCGCAAACGACTACAAGTCACATGTAGTTGTAAATGGAGTGGTTACATTTTGGCTGATTTCTACTAGTGGAAGGAGTTGGTAATTGCACAAAAACCTAGCCATTTTAATTTGGTCTTAGGCTTTGCATCATTCAAAACACATATTTTATCTTCAAGAAACCGATGAAATTAATGGAATTCAAGTCCCATTCACTTTAGGCATCCAAACATCAATGCAATGTCAATCCATGCTTACACATGGCCAATTTCCATGGATGCCATATTTGGCACAAATGATGTGAAATATCATTTGTTCACCTTGATGGGCTTTGATGCTCATCACATCGGAATGCCTCTAGCATGGATCATTACAAGTTGACAAATTGTGGATGATTTGATTGAATGGTTCTAACCTTTGAAAACGAAAATGTTGTCAATCATGACTAATTGGAGACCAAGTTGTTTTATCATTGATGACACACCTCAAGAATTACAAGCATTATGGTGAATACAAATCATTGCATCCAAGAATGTTGTTACATCACGTAGATGATAGTTTAAGGTATTTGGTTCATAGGTTGAAGGATTGGCACAAAATAATGTTCACACACATAAATGTTCATAAGAAAATATCTCATGAATAAATATTAAGTTTAACATCCAATAGGCATCATATTCATGTAAATTGCATGTTTGATCATTTTATATCAAAGGTTTATAATATTAGTGTGTATCAAATGCTAACAATATTATTTTATGTTTCACAATCCATTATTTGTGCTTTGGCATGTGTTTTATGTTAACATGAACCCCATAATGTCAAACAAAAATTTAGCTATAAGAAAATATCCAAATGTGGGCCCATTATTATTCAAATATAATAACCAATACAACATTAACAATACCTAAAAAAACATGGTAGAGAAAGGGAAGGTTTTTAGTGAAATTTCAAATGACACAATGCATGTATTTTTGGTGGAATAAATTTCCAATGTGTGTTGGGAACACTATATTTAGGTATTACAATTAGCTCATAAGGTGGGTTAGGTCTTTTGATGCAAGTATTATGATTGGGGCATTTTATTCCAATATATATATGTATTAAGAAGATTATATGTACATGTTTTTATTGGAACCAATGTTTAATGTGGGTTAAGGAAGCCTTTATCAAGTATTCCATTTCAAGGGTGTCATTTAGTTTAAGCCAAAGGTTATGTGGCCTTGACACGTCACTATAAAAATGATAATAATATGGCACTAATAATATAATACTATTAAGTAAAAATCATTGTAGGTCAAATAACTAATATTGATAAAAATGATGATAATATTATAATATATAAATATTAATCATTAATAAATTTTATTTGAATATTATTGAGTGGGCTAAAATACTTCTATACACCTACATGCTTAAATAACATTAGTTAATTTATAATCTTAACATAGGCTACATATTAACTACAAATAGTAACAATAATATTTATAATAATAATGAAAAATATTAAGATCATTACTTTAAAATTTTAAATAACAATTAAAAAAAGATTATTCATTGATTTTTTTCCTAATATTAAAATTTTATTATCATGATCATAATTTAATAATACATAGTAATAATAAATTAGTATGTTGAAAATATTATTTTTTAAAAATATTATTTTATTAAATGAAACATGGATGAAATTTTAATATTAATATAAAAATTATTGCTTATTAAAATATATATTTTTAGTATAATTAATAATGTTAGTAATATCCAATTCCTCTTGCAAAGTTGCCTTCTCTTTCTCTTTTGTGACTAATTTGTTATTTAGTCTATTCACCTCTAGATTCAAGTTCCCATATCTAGATTCACACTAACCATGGTCTAAAACATTTCAACTACTTTATCAACTTGCATTACCTATACAACTACCTCTTCCATAGATTTTGGTGTACTTGTCTATGTTGTAGGATTTTTGGATTCCTTTTTAAAAGATCCCAGCTCGTGTACTATTATATTCCCCAACCCAAATTCAAATGGTTGTCCTTTTATAGATCTTGGTCTATTAATTTGTACTTGTAGCTCTAGTGGTCTGAATACTGCTAAAAGAAGTTGTGTTTCCATCCTTTCCATATGTAGTCCACTAGCATGTAGGTTGTGAAGTGTGCTATCAAGGTAATTCCAAAATCTTATATTTTTGCCCTTACATTGCTTTGCATAAAAAATGAACTTCTGGTTTCGAATTATTTTCACTTTTGTTTTCCAATTGCACACTATTATATTTGCCTTACCTGCATATATATTAATTATCTTGTTTCATAAATGTGGGTAATACATAAGGTCATCCAATTGTTTGTGTTCCAACTATTTTCAATATATGGCCTTTCAAATTTTATATGACTTGTAATATCCAAACATACAAATATATTAAGTTATTCATTACTATTAAATTAATATTGGTAATAATTTATTGAATAATATCGCCCAATCATAATTTTTACATTTTTACATTTATTACTATTATTATATTACTTATTTTTACTAATTTTTATTTCATTATTTTTCCTTCAATAAATGGTTGACACGTGTCACTACCTAGGTAGGTAGATCACTTAACGTAGGCGGGCTACATGACACATGGGTTGCAAGTATGATGACTTGAACCCCTCACCTCTTTGAAGAAGATTCAAATCCTTATAAGCCTTTGCACCACTTATCAACATAAATGACAAAGGTTTGATTATGAATAATTTTTGTTCAATGTTCTATTGAAATTGTCTAGTGTAGATATCCTACTATTACATAAAATAATTTGAAGTAATTTATGAATAAATATAATTTTAAGGATTACAAATAATTTAAAACTTAATCATTACATATTTTAGATTATCTATAATCCCCTAAACTTTATTTCAAAGCTTAATTGTAAAGCTTTCACCCTAAGATGTAAAACCTAAATTTAAACCTATAACCTATAAACTAACATTAAAACTTAACTTTAAAGTTTAAAACTTAAAACTTAAAACCTAAACCTCAACGTAAAATTAAAACTTAACATTAAAGTCTAATCCTAACCCTAAATTAGAAATTCTAAAACCTACAACATTAAAACCTAATTTTAAAGTCTAAAACTTAACCCTAAACTTAAAAACTTGAAACTTAACCCAAACTAAAATCTATTACTCAACATTAAAATCAACTTTAAAGCCTAAACCTAACCTTAAACTTAAAACAAAAACCTAAACCTAAAACTTGTAACCTAACATTAAAACCTAACCTTAAAACTTAAACCTAACCCTAAACTTAAAATTAAAATCCTAACCTTAAAACTTAAAACCTACAACCTAACATTAAAACCTAACCTAAACTTAAAATTAAAAACTTACAACTTAACTTTAAAGCTTAAAACCCAACCCTAGAATTTAAAAACTAAATTGAAAACTTAAAGACCGAAACTTTAAAATGAAAACCTTAAACCTAAACCTTCTACTTAAACCCTAAATTATAAAGCCTAAATTTAAACATAAAGCCTAAATGAAAACCCTAAAACCTAAAGCCTAATATTAAATCTAAACCTTTTACCTAAACCCCAAATTATAAACTTTAAAACCTAAACTTAAAGCCTAAATGAAAACACTAAAACCAAAAGCTTAACCTTAAATCTAAATCTTCTACCTAAACCTTAAATTATAAACCTTAAAACTTAAAATCGAATCATAAATTCTAAAGCCTAAAACTTAACCTTAAATTTAAACCTTCTACTTACACCCCAAATTATAAACTTTAAAACCTAAACCCAAAGCCTAAATGAAAACCTCAAAGCCAAAAGCCTAACCTTATATCTAAATTGTCTACCTAAACCTTAAATTGTAAACCTTAAAACCTAAAGCCAAATCATAAATTCAAAAGCTTAAAACCTAACCTTAAGTCTAAACCTTCTATCTAAACCCCAAATTGTAAACTTCAAAACCTAAACATAAAGCCTAAATGAAAACCCTAAAACCAAAATCCTAAATTTAAATCTAAAACTTATACTTAAACTTTAAAATATAAACTTTAAAGCTTAAAGTCGAATCATAAATCCTAAAACCAAAAGTCTAACCTTAAATCTAAATCATTAACCTAAACCTTAAATTGTAAACCTTAAAACCTACAACCAAATCATAAATTTAAAAGTTTAAAACCTAACCTTAAATCTAAACATTCTACCTAAACCCCAAATTGTAAACTTCAAAACCTAAATGTAAAGCTTAAATGAAAACCCTAAAACCAAAAGCCTAACTTTAAATCTAAAACTTCTATTTAAACCTTAAATTGTAAACTTTAAAGCTTAAAGTCAAATCATAAATTGTAAAACCAAAAACCTAACCTTAAATCTAACCTTCTACTTAAACCCCAAATTGTAAACTTTAAAACCTAAACATAAAACTTAAATGAAAACCTTAAAACCAAAAGTCTACCCTTAAATCTAAATCTTATACCTAACCCCCAAATTATAAACCTTAAAACCTAAATATAAAGCCTAAATAAAAACCTTGAAACCAAAAGTTTAACCTTAAATTTAAATCTTTTACCTACACCTTAAATTGTAAATCTTAAAACCTAAAACCGAATCATAAATCTTAAAGCCTAATTTACTTAACCTTAAATCTAAACCTTTTACTTAAACCCTAAATTGTAAACCTTAAAATTTAAATGAAAACCCTAAAACCAAATGCCTAACCTTAAATCTAAATCTTATACCTAAACCTTAAATTGTAAACCTTCAAATTGAAAATCGAATAATAAATCTTAAAGCCTAAAATTTAACCTTAAATTTAAACATTCTACCTAAACCCCAAATTATAAACCATAAACCTTAAATCCATTAAAACCTAAACCCAATAAATATATATTTTTAAATGCAATACCTGCGCATAGGGCTTGCCAAAAAAATTGTCTATTGGTTAAAGCCCCTTTAAATGAATCCCCATTCAAAAATGCAATATTTGCATTGACCATATTAAAATGTTTGGATGTGTGTAGCACATATAGGTTTATGTGTCCATTATGCAAAAGAGGAAGAAAAATCCAATGTGTGTTTTAAACCCCATGTAGGTACCGTAGCCTTGGGTTAGGTTTGACATTAAATAATTATTGAAAATCTATAACGATTATTTTTGAAAAAAATTGTTGAAGTGCCAAAAAATGTGATAAATGCACTTTGAGATTAACAAAAAACCTAGAAATTTGGCTCCCCTTGTTGAGTAACTTTAGTAGGCATGGCAAAGTGCCATCCTTTGCCACATAACTTTAGTAAACATGACTACTTCACACACAAATGCCCAAGGCAAAGAAATGTCATGCCCTCACATACATGTGTAGTCTCCAAGGTAAGGCTCTTTGCTTATAATGATTAGAAATTTCTCAAAAGAAGAGAGCTTGCCTTGGAGTAGTAAAATCTTCTTCTTTGTCTTCTTTTGTAAAGTTACCAAATGTTAACTAACTAACTGATTAAGAGTCAAACAATGGATTCCTCCTTTTCACGTGTGATTTGATTTGTGCAGAAATGACTCCTCATGTTACACTCGAAGGTAACTTGGAAGATGTAATGATCGGGCACATTAAACATCATGGTCAAAAGTGTCAAGCTTTCTTTGATTATCCTTCGTTTGGTAGTTGTTATTATTTGTCATTAGTGGAATCATTACATGAGGCAAGGGATGAGGAATATGGTGTGACAACAATAGGCATTGATGAGTTAAAGTTCATGTGCTTTAATCCTACCAACAACAATAATATTGTGGAATCGAAGAAAACATGGTTCACATTTGAACAAGTGTAGTTGTTAAAAAGAAACTTCAAGTTAAAGAACAAGTTAGAATCAGAGAAAAAAATGTAGTTGGCCATGGAATTGGGTTTTCAGCAATGACAAATACAATTTGGTTCCAGAATAGATGCACTTCTTGGAAAACAAAATAATTAGAATGCGACTATGAGGTGGTGTTGTAAATAACAATAAATTGAAAAAAGTTTTAAAACCGAGGTGAATGAATTTTTATCTTTCTTCCCATGTTTAACCACATCCTCCAATCATCCTCCTCAACAAGTTCTGACCTAAATCCTTCTTCTATCGTTCAAACTGTTTATTCACTAGTAACTAGTATGTGTTTTTTTTCTATTATAATAGGTTTAACATTTCTCAAGTTGAAAGAATGAATAACAACACTACACCAAAATGCGTCCTGGTTCATTATGGGTTTCATTAGATTTTGAGTGAATTTGAACATTTTTACCATGATGAAACTAATCAAACCCTCAGTGAATGGGGACTAATTGTTATAGACATGAATTGGTCCATTAGTACTTACTGAATAAATTTATTAAGCCATTTCACTTGCTAATTAATTAACTAAATAGAATGAAAATCAATTAAACTTAAATTATTTAATATTGAATGTAATATTTAATATTATTGATAATTTCATGATTTTCAATTTATGAATTATTGTCACGTGTCACTACCTATGCTAGGTTAAAAACCTAACCAAAGTACATAGGCCATATAATCAACCTAAGTAAGCACCTACTTTAGGGAACTACATAAAACAATATTTGGTCAACTTACTATTGTTGACCACAAACACACCATTTGTGAAATTTGATCCTTTGACTTCTAAGATGGAAGTAAACACCCCTATCATCAAGCCACCACACTTGTTGTGATAATGTGTTACATTACATTTTATTTATCAAATACTTCATTTTGAACATTACAAAAACATAAACTTTGAAAATTCATATCTTATTGAAATTTTGTCCAAATGAAATGATTAAATTTTTTTAAAAAATTCAATAATGTACATAATTACATTTATTTCCTTTTGAAAGTGTAAAATCATTTTAACAATGTTTTTAAAAATATCACCATTCACTATTTCATCTTAAATTATTTTTGACTATGTGAGGTTATCAAAGGTTATTTCATTTTACGCTATTATTGGTTATTTAGGTTATATTACCATAGACTGTTAGTGGTTATTCTATTGTTGGCTATTGTTGGTTATTCTATTGGTGGCTTTAATGGCTATTCTATTAGTGGCTTTAATGGCTATTCTATTGGTGGTTATTAATGGTTATTCTATTAGTGCCTATTAATGGTTATTTTATTGGTGCCTATTAATGGTTATTTTATTGGTGCTTATTAATGGTTATTATATTGGTGCTTATTAATGTCTATTTTATTAGTGGCTATTATTGGTTATTCTATTGGTGGTTATTAATGTCTATTTTATTGGTGGTTATAGATGGCTATTGTTGGGTATTATATTGTAAGCCATTGGTGGTTATCTTATTAATGGTTATTGATGACTATTTTATTGGTGGTTATTTTTAGTTATTATCGGTTATATTACAACTATTGGTGGCTATTATATTATAAGTCATTATTTAGTATTATAAAATATATTATCATAGGTTATTGGTAGTTATTTTCTTGTAGGGTATTTTAGGTTTTTTTTCATAAACTATTATTGGTTATTCAAGGTTAATTTATTTTAGGTTGTATATTTTATTTTAAAATATTTTAAATTGTTTTACTTATGATAAAAATAACTTATAATAACCTAAAATATAACTTGAAATAACATATATTAACTTAAATTAAAATAATTTAAAGTATAACTTAAGGTTAGTTGAATAATTTAATTTAAAATAACTTATAGTAAAAAACATATAATAAGCTAGCTAGGATACCTTAAGGTAAAATAACGTATAATAATTTGTAATAGCCTATAATAATTTAGGGTATAAGTTAAAATAATTAAAGTAGCTTAAAATAATATAGGGTATATCATAAAGTAGCATAAGGTATTTAAAACAATAATTACAAAATAAACCTATTTACCACAATAAATTATAATAGTGAATTATGTCAATTAGTAGTGAAACACAATGTTTACATAATTATTATAGTGAAATAAGTTAACCAAGGTGAAATCACTAAAGTGTAATGAACTTATTTCACTTTTAAGGTTTCATAATGATTTAGGCTAATGAATTACACCCCACTTTTGTATTAGGGCAAGTGTTATTATAAGAACCATCTCGATTCAAGAGTCATGAGACTACAACGATAATGATATTACCTTCATCATCAACATAGAAATTGGAGGAGGAGGAATAAATCATCGTATTATAGTAATTGGATCATGAGGAACAAATCCACAAGCTCTACCACACATGAAGACAACCATGATAATTCTAACAAAATCTTCAACATAAACATATCTTGATTTTCATAGAATGTGAACATCATTTGTGCATCCATACATTTCAATTACATCCACCAAACAAATTTCATTAAATGTTTTTTTTAAATTAATGAAAATTTTAGTAACTAAATTTTTTAAATGAATTTTTTTTAAAAAAAATAAATATTCATTTTCAATATGCCGAACTTGACCCAAGGTTACAATATTACAATTGAAGATGAGAAAACTAATGTGGGTTTTGAGCCCCCATGTGAGTATTGCAAAAAAATCCAACATGTGTTTTGACCCCCAATGTAAGTATTACAATTGAGGAGGAAAATTTTAATATGTGTTTTGCCAATGATATGCAAAAATTACATACATTATATTTATCTTATGACAAACAAATCAAAAGAATATGTATTGCATCTTTGGTATTAATGGGGTTTTGGTGTTTATGGAGGTATTATGGTTTCATCCTTTCAAGCATGGATCTTAAGGTGAAGGCATTGAAGTATTGCATAAGAGAACAAAATGATTCAAAATAATTTGTAATATGTCCTTTGAAATATTACAAAAAGAAAAGCAAAAAAGACTCATGGAGAATCCAAAATGTAAAATGTAGGAACCTACATCAAATTGTAAAAAAATGTTAAAAAAACTACAAAAATGCACATTATGTTCAAAAAACTACTCAATGACCATCATCATTAAAACCATGAGCTTGGCGATAAGCTTCAACCACCTTTACTCGTGATGTACTCATGATGTGTGATGGTGGGTGAACATTTGGCGATGTTCTATAATAAAACAAACTGCATAAGCCACAAATTGGTCTTTCATAATTCCATGTAACCTAAATTAAAATTTACATAATTTGTCAAAAGTAACTTCAAAATTTTAATAAAATAATTAAATTTAAAATAATGGAAGGGTTTGAAGAAAAATACCATCCATGTATGGTTTCTGATGCATGGAAATCAACGATTGCTTACATTTCTTCAAGTCGAATGGACTTGTTAAATTCCCACTCCCATAAGACAACATTCCATGCTAGCTTTGCCATCCTCACATAGGATAATTTGCATTGGAAGATGGTCTCACCAAGTTCTTCATTTTTTTTAGTTTGTGAAAATGTGTCTCAAGGGATGTATCCCACACCCTAATTAGATATGCCCAAAATCTTCAATAGGATTTTTGAAATGAGCTTGACCAAATGTGGTTCAGGGACCTTTTCATGCCCTTGTGTTGTTTTCACCAAACAATCCCATTCCAATGCATGAACAATTGCCTTCTACTCATTTCGCCACAAAATTGACTAGGCATCATTCAAGATGCGGGCATTCATTACCAAATGATTTTGATGTTAGGGACCCCCTTCACGAGTTGGAAGGTGCCCATGATTTCCCTTTTTAGCAATGAGTTCATGCACCTTCTTTAGTGCGCAAATAATATCTACTTTGCAACATATGATTCCTTACATTCTTCAACTTTGCAACACCACTTCAAACTTTCTTTAACCCATTCAACACCCTTCCTTGCAATTTGAAGAAGGGGTAGGGCCTCCAAAAAATTACATCAGGGGTTGTTGGAAAGAGTTTTTTTAATTTCAAGTATTGGTTGGATAGTCCATTAGCTACATCAACTTCAAGAATCACATTAGAGCCATCTTTTTGCAAGTTGCTCGTAAGGATAGGAAGTTTTAGGGTGCCTCTTTGTGTTTTTTGGTGTGCTTACACCATTTTATAGGGAATTTATTATTATTATTAGATGCATGGTAAGGTAGATAAAAACAAAACTTGCTATTTTTCTATTAAACATGGCAAGGCAAATAAGGATAGAGCTTACCCTACCTTGCTTATCTTTGGGTTTCTTTTTAAGGTTCAATGGTTCACAGAAATTCGCCCTACTAGACACTTACTACCTTCCTATTCTTTCACACACACCTTTCTAAGGTTTTGCGGACACACTCTAGCTTGTCTACTTGCTACCTTCCTATTCTAACACACACATCTCTCTTTATTCTCTCTTTATCTGGCCACACACACACTCATTCTTTCTATTTTATTTTCTATCTTTAGCTAGCCCTACACCTCTTTCCTCTCTCTCTTTCTAGTTGGACACACACTTGCTCATTTTCTATATTTTATTCTTTCTGGTTGGCCCTCTTACACCTCTCTCTAGCCTAGTTTACTTGCTATTACACACACACATGAAAAAACTTTATTTCCAGAAACAAAAAACCACTTAATGGGAAAAAAATGGATTTTACTTTCATCTTGTTGTGATGATACTAGAAATATGGGGCCATGCTATAACAATGCAACATGAGTCTCCTTCCTCGCATGGATTTCCTTCAACGCAACTACAACATGCAGGGGTCTTTTTCCTTTGTAATGCCTTGCCCTGCTATAGTACTATCAATTTCCTTCCTCACGTAGATTTCCTTCAACATAATTGCAACGTTGCACTTCAACAATAAATAGGATTTCCTTCCTCCGCATTGACACACCACATTACAACAATGCGGGTATCTTTCTTTGCATGGATCTCTTTCAACACATCGCCATGCCATGTTGCAACGATGCACTAGGTGCATAAGTCTCCTTCTTTTTACAACAACACAACATTGCATTGTAATAATGCACTAGGTGTAGAAGTCTCCTTCTTACAACAACATAACACTATGTTGCAACTGCACGCACAAGGGTTGTTGTTGAATTGGTGATGGCATGCCATTAAATAAACATGCAATGATGGAAGTAGTTTACTACAACAATGCAACACCTTGAGCAATGGAAGCACGGCAACAATGTCACATTTTGAAGTTGACAGTTGTAACAATACAACATTTGTTACAAAAATGTTATTGCCAAAAAGATGAAAAGGAAAAAAAATGAAGGAAAAAGAACAAAAGAACAAAAGAAATGAAGGGTAGGTAGGTTTTAGGGTTTAGGGCAATGTGAAGTCAGGAAAGAATTTTTTTTTTTTTTTTTGCTTAAGGTCAAAAATAATAATAATAATAATTCTTTAATTTAAATTCATCCAAAAATGACATGAATGACTTCATCCCCCCTAGTGCACTAATGGGTGTTGGGTCATAGGGACTAACAAACATGAAGAATAGTTGCAAAAATGATCAAAACCAGTTGCAAATCACAAATAATCACATGTAGTTGTAAATAATGTGGTTGTACATGATTAAATTATTTTTAGCATGGTGGCACTGATAGAAATTGGCTGAAATGTAATCACTTTATTTGCAACTACACACAACTATTAATTATTTGCAATTACATTTGGACATTTTTGCAACTATTTCTTGTGTTGGTCATATTTGTGACTACATTGCAATTATTTTGATGTTAATCTTTCTATGTGAACAACATTTAGTTTGGTTTTCATCCAAGAAGAAGAATTTATGTCCCACTAGTTGCAAATGTGACCAATTTAATTACAACCTTATGAATATTCAAAGGTATATTTTATGAATTATAAGGAATATAGTTAGGTGTATTAGGATTTATAAATGTATATTTTGAATATATTAAAATTTTATGTAAGATACCAAATATATTGTGCCCATATTACAAGTTTATCCACACCATCTTATTATACTTCTTAAACTGATTACAAATGATATTTATTATAATAATAATAATAATATGTATTTATATTAATTACATGTAATTAAAAAACTAAAATTTGATTTAAAAAAAAATAGTAATATTCTACTACATAATGATCATAATGATGATGATATTAGATAGATAAGAAAAATAATTTTATAATTATTGACGTAGTTACTAACAATTTAATATATTATTATATTATTTTCAAATGACTAATCTACTTATTAAAAATTAATTTCTTATTTATTAAAATTTTAAAATAATAAATCATAATAGTTTTAACAAATGACATAGTCATATATTATAATAAGAATAATAAAAGAGCCAACCTAAGCTAGCTACAAATTACAGTATTATTATTATAAGAATCAATTATGAAATATTATTATATTATAATAATTAGCAGGAAATATTAATATATAATTCTAAGTTTTTATATTAAAAATTTATTATTTATGAATTACTCAATGATTATACTCAATTACTGATATATGGATATTATTTTCAGTTTTATTATTTTATAATAATTATTGTAGTAGTTAGAATGGAAATCTAATAAAGTATCATACAAATGAAAAATATATTTTTGAAGGAAACATACACTTATTAAAAATATAAAATATTTATTGTAATAGTTCATTAATAGTTATAATGACTGAAGTAACAATATGAATAATAAAAACAAAATAGTTAACCTTGGCTACTAATTAGCTACAACATTAATTGAATTAATTTTATTTTTATTATTAAATATTTACATTGTATTTATTATTAAAATAGAAATGAAAATAATTATGGGAATAATTATAATAAAATAGTTAGCCTAGGCTAGGTTCTAATTATATTATTAAATTAAAACAGTAGTACTCAATATTTTTAATTTTTAATTTTTAATTTTTAAAATCTGAATATTTCAGTTATTATATAATTTATTTGGTTAAAAATATTAATTAATTAATTAATTATAATTTTATTATAATTTAAATATTAGCCAATTATTAATTAATTAAATTGGTTGATAGATAATTATAGTTGATATATAATTAAAATTATATATTATTACTATTTATCTAGTTAATTAATTAAATAACACATTTATTCATTTTTTCTATATTTTATTCTTGAAATAATTAGTAATTTTATTAGTTAATTAGTTGATTTATTAGTTCATTAGTTAGCTAATTAGTTAACTAGTTAATTGTCACTCACTTATTCAATTATCCCATATGTTTTAGCTTTTTCTCTCATCTTGAAAAATATATAAACAATGTGTTTTGTCTTACATTTTCATATTTAAAAACATGGGCATATAGGATGAACCAACAAAAATGACTTAACCCAAAATAAAATATAAATATTCATGTATTTATATCGAACTACCTATTTCCCTAACTTACCTACCTACTTCTTCACCTATTTACTTACCTAAGTAGGTATTTGGCCTAGGTAAATAAATAAGTCCTATCTAGATATGTGCTTACTTTAGATGGGTAGGTAGGTATATAGGCAGGTAGGTACCTAGTTTAACTTACATACCTAGATATTGATTTAAATTTTTGATTTGGAAAAATTCAATAAATATTCCATGGGGCAAATTTCTATTACACCACATGTCACAATCTAGACCATCTAAACATAAAAATTAAACGTTTTAAATTATTTCAAAATAATAAAAAAATATTTTTAATTATTAAAAGTTGGAACACATGGCAACACATAACTTGTTCCCATTGTTCATAGTTGCAAGCCACAATATGTATATGACCAGCCAATTGATGAAGGCATATTTCATTGAATTTTTTTTTCATCTAAAATTTGTTGTTGTTTGTGACTAATGTTAATGCGACTTGTTTAATGTGACTATTAGGATTTTAGTTACAAATGTCGTTTATAACTAAAAATTAATCACAAGGACCAATTGCAAAATGGCTATTTTCTATTAGTGTGGGTTGCAAAAAACATTTAGTATCATAAAAGTATGGCACATTTCCCTAACCTACCAAAAATGTTATATTCATTTGTGCCCATGAAATAAAATATCCTCAATTACACATCATCCATTAAATGGCCCAAAGTCAAAATGGAGTTGTTAGAAATATTGAACCCAAGTGCAATACCCACATTCGGGTGTTGGCATATATTTTTATCAAGCCTTTATATAAATAGATTATTAAATGTGCCATGTTTGATACATGTGTTTGGTTATTTGTGTATTTTTTGATGATTATATGCTTGATTGGAATGATGAATAGGTAAGTGGCTAGTGGACCAAAATGGTTTGATAATGTTTTCACATATGCTTAAGAATAAAATTGAATAACAATTTCAATTGTTTGAATATTGAACATATTAAGTATTGAATAACATATTGTAAAATTCATTATTATATTTATTAATATTTGAATTATTCATGTAAATATTTATCAATTATTGAAAAATGAATATTTAGTAATATGATTCAAACTTCATCATTTAATAACTAATATCAATCATTCTAATAATATTGAATAATTAAAAGACTATTGAAGCACTATTGAAAAATTATTGATATAATTTTTATTATCACATTGCATGGACAATGGAACAAGATAAAATCGTTTAGGTTTATTTCATAATCCATACATTTGTTTACATTTTTTTTTCATTGAAAATTCATATATTATAATATAAGGGTAACTTCAACAATAAATAACTAATTGTTCAAGGATGCAATATTTTCTTCCTATTATCAAAGATTTGTTAATTTCCTTCACAAAATTAGGTTTTTGAAGAGAAATATTTTCTGAAAATTTGGGATATCTAAAAATAATGCAATTAATCTCAAAACTATCAAGGTATTACGATATCACAATCAAATTTGCGTTATAACAATACAATGTTTATTTTTGCTTATATATATATATATATTCAATATATTATAATTACAATATATTCAAATAAATTGTAAAAAATCATTGTGAAGGGGAAATTTAATAATGTTTTCATAGTTGCAATAAAGTGGCCAAATATTCTATTTTTTCCAATATTTAACAAGTTAATATTATGACAATGTAATTTCATTCACACCAATTATTTTTACACCTAAACTGAAAATGCAAATATTATATAAGGCAATGAGATTTGTGGATGTAATACCTACATTAGGGGTACATCCCAAAACGAATAACCATTCATTGGTAGGCTTTGACCAAACATGTTTAACAAAATGCAGTACTTTAATTTTGATGTAGATTTAATTATAACCAAGGAATATGAAAAACAAATTACAATACCCCATTTGCATTACAAATACTTATTCATAATGTCAAAAACTTTAAGTTAATCCAATACTTGCATAAAATGATTTTTGAACTCATTACAAATTTGATCGATTGGCAAAACCTCTACCAACTTAAAGTAAAAATTTAGCCATGAAAAGATAGAGGTTTTGCTTATAGGTAAGCCAATAAAAAATGAAGGTTTTGCTAAAAGGTAGAAATTTATTAAAGAAGATATAAAGGTTTTGCTAAGAGGTAGGGGTTTCACCAAAAAGATCTAGAGGTTTTGCCAAAGTGTAAAGGTTTATTCAAAATATATATAAATTTTTTTCCCATAAACAAAAGTTTAACCAATAAAAGATGGAGGTCTTGCCAAAAGTTAGAGTTTTACCAAGGAAGATATAAAGGTTTTGCCAAGAAATAAAGGTTTAGCCAAGAAGTTTTACCAAAAGGTAGACATTTAACAATAAATAAATAATTTTTTTGTTAAGAGATAAAAGTTTAACTAAAAAAATATAGAGGTTTTGGCAAAAAGTAAAAGTTTAATCAAGAATATATAAATGTTTTGCCAAGAGTTAATCAAGAAGAAATGGTTTTGCTGAAAGGTAAAAATTTAGATAGAAAGATATAAAAAATTCACTAAAAGGTAGACATTTAGCTAAGAAAAGATGAAAGTTTTGTCAAAAGGTAAAAGATTAGCTCAAAAAGTATAAAAGTTTTGTCAAAAAATGAAAGTTTAGTAAAAAAGAAATAGGATAAAAGTTTTGCCAAGAGAAAAAGATTTAGCTAAAAACAAATAGAGTTTTTGCTAAGAGATAAAGGTTTAACCAAAAACATATAGAGGGTTTGATAAGAGGCAGAGATTTACATATATGGTAACTAGGTAAGAGGGTAAGTCCGGGGGTTGAGAGTTAATTTATAGGTAGGGCCAAGATGTAGGTTAGCAGGGTAGCTATATGAGAAGGGTAGATAGGTGGGAGGGTAGTGTAGAGGTCAGGGTTGGGGGCAAAAATAACCTGAAAAAATGTCCACCACAAAATATCGATCGAAGATCAGTAGCCAAAAAAGAGGTTGACTGTGGTGCAAGGAGGGTTCACGCAGGGTCAGGAATCGGATGAGAAAATGCAAGCCCATCCCATGGACAGAACGGCCAACTGGTGCGTTCATGGGTGGTGGTTCACTGACTCTGACCCCATAATCATAAACCCTAAACTCATAAAATTGTAAGACCTCATTAAATGGCGTCCCAGAATATTAAACCCTAAAACCCCCTACACTGCAAGACCTGATTAAAAAGGTGACCCACAATCCCAAGCAATTCATGACAAAAATAAATTCCTTTGACAGTAATTATTTAAAGCTTCATGAATCGGATGTGATGTGGATTCTGGAATATGGACATGGGCATTAATACCGTCCATCTGACCAGGGGGATGGGCATCATGGTCATCCAACAGAAACTTAAATACCTACTTTCAAAATCCTTCATGTTATTAATGAATGTTTGCCACTATCACAGAGTGCATAATACTTAACATGAGTGTGAATATCTTAACATCTTCTTCTTCTTCTTCTCTTTAGTACCCAATTGAAAATCTGACAATGTGGTTGGTGCTTTGGGTTGGTGGTGATAAATGGGCACACCCTGTAAAACCTGCCTGGATCACCTGTTTCAATATAATGTTTCAATTATAATTCTTAAGCAATGAATTTCAAGCCAGTAGTAACTGTTAAGTAATAAGTTAACCTCTTTCGATTTTGAGCTGCTATGTTATCATCCTTTTTCAGTATGTCAGGTTTCTTCTTTATGATGCCTTCAACCCTTGCATTGCACTACATGGTCACTAGCCTTGATGGGTGGTGTGATGGGCAAGCATTTAACCAGCAGCGAGATTGGCTTGTGTTTGTAAAAGAGCTTGATTTAGTAGGGTAAATGGCCACCAAGCTTTGGAGATGGTGACCAAGCTTGATTATACATCCATGGTTCATGCCCCTGCCATGGATGTATATGGAAAAGAACACAACTAGCAAAAACATTTCTTTCAGCCAATGGATGCATATTTAAGCTTTGCCACTCCATGCTTAAATATACATCCATTTTTGCCATTCCTAGAACACAACTAAGCCAAAAACATTTCTTTCAATCAATGTATGTATATTTAAGCTTTGCTACTCCATGCTTAAATATACATCCATGGTTGTAAATATACATCCATTTTTGCCATTCCTAGAACACACCTTGGCAAAAACATTTCTTTCAGCCAATGATGTGATGCAGTATACACCAATGATGTGATGCAGTATACACCCAGGGGGCTCAGGTTTTTTTTCTTTTTCCTTTTGGGGGAGGGGTGGTGTTGTTGGATTTTTGTTGCTCCCAATGTGTTCCCCAACATGTTCACAATAGCTCCTCACTTTGTCTCATATCCTTTGCCCTAAGTTCCACTCTTGGAACCAGTATCAACCAGTCTAAAGGAGGAGGTTATAACATCTATTTTGGGACAGGCAAAATTTGGATATAACGATAAAATAAAATAAAATTGATGGGCGAATTGAAGATGTCCATTGAACAAAAGGAAAGAAAACTGAACTTTGGGGGTTCCCACAACTAGTTAATATGAGTCACAATATACTTAATTAAGCAGATAATTAGTCACACTATGCTTAATTATACTGTATAACTAACCTATGAAAATCTTGTGAGAGAGAAAAAAAATCTAGTTTTACTAGTGGAGCACCCATGGCTCAAATCATTTCACAACCTTACTTTCAAGATGGCTTTCATCTGAGGAAGGAGAAAGAAGATGGCATTCCTTGGGAAATTTGGGCACACCTTTCCCTGCCTGTAGAAGGGGTGGGAAACATTTGTTGCATGACTTGGGGAAAGAAGTGGACTTTCTTGGTTCCTAACCATGGAAAGACGCACTGGAAGCCAAGTTGGGAAACTTGGCTTCCAAAGGTTGCACAACTAATGAAAAATTTGCATGACAGATGAAAGATTGAAAAGGAAGTTAAACAATGAATAAAAAGTTGGAAGTTCAGGTTGCACAATGGATGAAAAGTTGAGAAACTCTCCTCGCAAAATGGGCGTGAAAGCTCAAATATATGTTACGATCGCCTAAAGATTGAAAACTGTGTTTGTAAAAGAGAATAAAAATCTGTGAATTTCTTTATGCTGAAATCACCAAATTTAGACAATATGTTCCAGTGGGTTGCCAAAATATAGCAGGATTCATATTTTTCTATTTTCCTTGGTGACCTATTCGCAAATTTGGCTAATTCCTCTTGTGGATGATTGCCAATGCAGTTACATCAAACAATTATATAATTTTGAAAATATTGTTTATGTGTCTATGTAAGTTCATACTTACCTCTTCCAATCCTAATTACCTCATGCCTTTCTCCTATCCACTTACATGGGTATGAAAAGGCAAATTGGTCCATGCCAATATTTCATAACCATTTGTTTCATATTAAAATAATTATGAAAGCCTATCCATTTAATCCTTTTACCTCCCACATGTAGATGGACATGAAAAAATTGACATAAATAATGATGAACTATGGAGAACCATATGGGAATGTAACTTGGTGTGTAATTTGATTACACAATTACTTAGGGGTAAGTTGGGTGTAAGTAATTTCATGGGTAACTTGATTACACAATTACTTGAGTAATTGTTTAATGGGGTAAGTTGGATGTA
>Ga0116231_10007958_pt1 | contig 18920 bp, 11 predicted proteins | sample S1TSphgellanicum_2_FD_89695 | JGI IMG/M metagenome (GOLD analysis project Ga0116231, IMG submission 89695) | Host-associated microbial communities from peat moss isolated from Minnesota, USA - S1T2_Fd - Sphagnum magellanicum MG | ecosystem: Host-associated > Plants > Peat moss > Unclassified...
CGACCCCGGACAATTTGTAAATCAGTTTTTCGATGGGGCGAAAGACCGGGTCGAGCCACGTCCGTTCGCCTTCAAGAACCCGCGCCAGATAGATGCCCAACGGCCGAATCGACACGAGCAAAATTGCGGAAAATACCAGAAATTGCAGCCAACCATTGCCAGTCATGTTAAAACTTCTCCGGAAACAACAGGGTTGCCGTCAGATACCCCAAAAGCAACACCGATAAAACAAGTACTACGATCGTCACGAAACTCATCTGCTACCTCAATTTCTGACAGGCCTGCACGTAGCTGAAAGCCAGCACGAAGAAGACCACCGTAAAGACAACCATCCAAGAATCCTGCATCCCGCACCTTGTTCCGAACCGTCCGGATGCTGCGCCAGACAGTTCCTTCTTCGGCGATCGCCCGAGAAGCCCCCCGGGACGTCTGACACTATTGTGACGACCGCAGGGTGAGGCTTGACTAATGCTTTCGTAAAGGGAATGTAAGGGCATGGCCGGTGAGCAGGGAAACGGCTGCGCGGAACCGCCCCGGCTTCGCCGCCTCCACCCCGCGGATGATAAATTTAGGGGTGCGCCTCTCCCAAAGGATGCGACTGCAAGCCCGTCTAACGCAGAGGTAAAGGACTTATCGTGGCAACCCCGAGAGCGATTCAACTTGACCCGCGAGACAACGTATTGGTAGCCCTGGCGGATCTGCCCGCAGGGGAAGAGATTCTCCATTCCGGTACCGCTTACGCTTTGCGCGAGTTCATACCAGCCAAGCATAAGTTCGCCATGCAGAACTTCACAGTAGGCGACATTATCACCATGTACGGCGTCACCGTGGGCCGCGCCCATGCCGCCATTGCGCGCGGTGGGTTGCTGACCACCATGAACGTGGTGCATGACGCCGCCGGGTTCCACGCGAAGAATACGAATTCCGCCTGGACCCCTCCCGATGTTGCGCGATGGAAAGGACGCACCTTTGAGGGTTACCTGCGCCCCGACGGCCAGGTCGGAACACGCAACTACTGGCTGGTGATGCCTCTGGTGTTTTGCGAAAATCGCAACATTGACGCGCTGCGCGAGGCTTTTGAAGAAGAACTGGGATACGGCAAGCCAAAACAGTACCGGCAACAGGTGCGGGAACTGCTGCGTGAGTTTCGCAATTCCGATTCGGTGGCGACGGCATCCGAAGGGGTCCATGAACCGGCCTCGCGCATTTTTTCAAACGTGGACGGCATCAAGTTCCTTAGGCATCAGGGCGGCTGCGGCGGGACGCGGGACGATTCGCGTGCGCTCTGCGGCCTGCTCGCCGGCTACATCCATCATCCCAACGTGGCAGGCGCCACCGTGCTCAGTCTGGGATGCCAGAACGCACAAGTGACCGACCTGCTGGAAGAGTTGAAGCAACGCGACCCGGCATTGACCAAACCCGTGTTGATTTACGATCAGCAGCAATCGGGGCTCGAGTCCGACATGCTGGCGAAGGCCATTCGCGAGACATTTCACGAGATGGTCAAGGCCAATGCCATCGAGCGCCAGCCCGCACCGCTCTCCAAGCTCACCGTGGGGCTGAAATGCGGCGGCTCGGATGGCTTCTCCGGCATCTCTGCCAACCCCGCGATCGGCCATGTTTCCGATATGCTCGCGGCGCTCGGCGGCAAATCCCTGCTCTCCGAATTTCCCGAGTTATGCGGTTCGGAACAGAGCCTGATCGATCGCTGCGTGGATGAGAGCACTTCCGATAAGTTCATCCATCTCATGGGCAGTTACCAGGCGCGCGCCAAAGCCGTTCATTCCGGTTTCGAAATGAACCCGTCCCCAGGCAACATCCGCGATGGCTTGTTAACCGACGCCATGAAATCGGCAGGAGCGGCACGCAAAGGCGGTACTTCACCGGTCAACGACGTGCTCGACTATCCGGAATATGTGCGCAGGCCGGGACTTAGCCTGCAATGCACGCCAGGCAACGATGTCGAATGCGTCTCGGCGCAGGTCGGCGCGGGAGCCAACGTCGTTCTCTTCACCACTGGGCTGGGCACTCCAACAGGCAATCCGATTGCACCGGTGATCAAGGTGGCAACGAACACTCGCCTCGCGCAACGCATGGCCGACATTATCGACATCGACACCGGCCCTATTATCGACGGAGAGAGCAGCATCGCATGCATGGCCGACGCCATTCTGGAATCGGTCATCGAAGTCGCAAGCGGGAACAGACAATCGAAAGCCGAGATTCTCCGCCAGGACGACTTCATCCCCTGGAAGCGCGGTGTCTCACTCTAAAGTGATTTGAATCGAGGCGGCAATGGTGCAAAGTGGAATCCTCAATCCGGCCATCAACTCCCTGCTCAGCCGGGTGCGTCACACAAATACTTTGGTGATCGCCGATCGCGGGTTTCCTTATTGGCCGCACATTGAAACTATCGACATCTCGCTCGTCGATGACATACCGCGCGTCCTGGACGTATTGAACGCAATCAAGCTCAACTTTTCGATCGGCAGAGTCTTTGCCGCCCAGGAGTTTCTTGCCGCCAATCCTCCGCAAATTGCGGGAGCGTTGGAAGATGCTTTATTGGGCGTTCCCATGACTTTCGAGAGCCACGTGGACCTGAAGAGACGCGTTCCGCATGCGATCGGGCTGATCCGTACCGGCGACACAACGCAGTACGCTAACCTGATTCTTGAATCAGCCTAAGCTACCTCTGGTCGTAAGCTCAATTTGCTGGAGTAAGTGCAATGGAACAAACATGGCGCTGGTATGGTCCTCGCGACGCGGTCACTCTGGCTGACGCGCGGCAAGCCGGCGCAACCGGCATCGTGACCGCGCTTCACGATATCGCGCCCGGCGAAGTCTGGCCTGTCGAAGCCATTGAAGAGCGCAAACGAATCGTTGAAGCCGCCGGGTTGCGCTGGTCTGTGGTGGAGAGCGTCAACGTCAGCGAAGAGATCAAAAAGCGCGGCAAACCATGGCGATCGCACATCGATAACTACATTGCGACGCTGCGCAATCTGGCGGCTTGCGGCATTCACACCGTTTGCTATAACTTCATGCCGGTGCTCGATTGGTTGCGCACCGACCTTGAATGGGAACTGCCAGACGGCTCCATCTCCATGCGTTTTGAAGCGGATGCCCTGGCCGCCTTCGACTTGTTTTTGCTCAAGCGCCCCGGCGCGGAGGCCGATTGGAGCGAGCAACAGCAGCAGGGCGCGCACGCGCGATTCCAGCAGATGACTGAAAGCGAACGCGACCAGCTCGCGCGCACCGTGCTGGCTGGATTGCCCGGAACCACGGAAGTGTACAGCCTGGACTACGTTCGCGCAGCCATCGCAAGTTATGGCGAAATCGGCCAGGACGGGCTGCGCGCCAACCTTGGCGAGTTTCTGCGCGCGGTTTGCCCGCATGCCGAAGAGTTCGGAGTACGGCTGTGCATGCATCCCGACGATCCGCCGCGGCCCCTGCTCGGTTTACCCCGCATCGCCAGTACCATGGAAGACCTCATCTTTCTGATCGATCAAACCCCGGAACAAGCCAACGGCGTGACCTTCTGTTCCGGCTCGCTGGGTGCGCGCCCTGACAACGATTTGCCGGCGATCATGCAGCGTGTCGCCTCGCGCATTCGCTTCGTCCACCTGCGCTCGACCAAACGCGAAGCCAGCCGCGACGCGTTCTACGAAGCAGCTCATTTGGCCGGAGACGTGGACATCGTAACGATGATGAAGATTCTCGTGCGCGAAGAAAGGCGCAGGGCCGCTATTGGAGAGATCGCTCCCATCCCCTTCCGATCCGACCACGGCAATAAGATACTCACCGACATCGGCCGCCCTTGCGTTCCAGGTTATCCCGCCGTAGGCCGCTTGCGCGGACTTGCGGAATTGCGCGGCGTGCTGACGGCGGTGGAAGCGCTCACTTAGACGTTCGACGCGCAAACCTGCAAAGAGGAGAGTTCTATGGCATTCCTGGACGAACGATTTCTGCTTGAGTGCGACACCGCGGTAAGACTCTATGAGACCTATGCGGCAAACCAGCCAATTTTTGACTATCATTGCCATCTTTCGCCGCGCAACATAGCCGAAAATCGCCAGTTCAACAACCTGTTTGAAATATGGCTCGAAGGGGACCACTACAAGTGGAGGGCAATGCGCGCCAACGGAGAGCCTGAACGCTTTTGTACCGGGGACGCCTCTCCATACGCAAAGTTTGAAGCCTGGGCCCGGACCGTCCCTTACACCTTGCGCAATCCCCTCTATCATTGGACCCACCTAGAATTGCGGCGATACTTCGGCATTGCAGAGCCGCTCAATGCCGATACGGCGCCGCATATCTGGGACCGCGCCAACAGCATCCTCGAAGACGGCCTCGATGTCCACGCCATCCTGCGAAAATTCAACGTGCATACCATCGGAACAACGGACGATCCTGCCGATTCCCTCGACTATCACAAGCAGATCGCCGCGTCTTCCTTAACCACACGCGTGCTCCCGACTTTCCGTCCCGATGCAGCATTGCGGGTTGATACGCCCATGGCCTTCAACGCCTGGGTTCAACGTCTGAGTAGCGCCGCAGGCATAGATGTCCACTCACTGCAAACCTTGCTCGACGCGATCGAGCGACGCGCGGAAGACTTCCATGCCGTGGGCTGCAGGCTTTCCGATCACGGCCTGGACATTTGCTACGCCGATCTATGCACCGAAGCGCAGGCCGCCGGCATATTCAATCGAGCTCAGATAGGAGAAGCGGCGACCGTTGAAGAGCACAGCAAGTTCGCCAGCTACATGATGTCTTTCCTGGGGCAAGTCTACGCCAAGCGCGACTGGACGATGCAATTGCATCTCGGTGCGCTGAGAAATGTGAATTCGCGAGCAAAAAGCATTCACGGCCCCGATACCGGATTCGACACCATGGGCAGTACGGCTCAGTTGCATGCGCTGGCAAAATTCCTGGATGTGCTGGAGTCCGAGTCTGCGTTGCCGAGAACTATTATCTATAACTCGAATCCCGTCGATAACTATCCATTTGCAACGATCGCTGGAAGCTTCTCCGCCCCTGGGATTCAAGGGAAGGTCCAGTTTGGAAGCGGATGGTGGTTTCTGGATCAAAAGGAAGGCATTGAACTGCAATTGAACGCACTTTCGAATGTCGGTTTGCTATCGCGATTCGTAGGCATGGTCACCGACTCCCGCTCGTTTATGTCGTATCCCCGCCATGAATACTTCCGCCGCATCCTATGCAATTTGCTGGGAAAAGAAATGGAAGGAGGACTCCTGCCCGAGGACGATGCGCTGGTCGGCGGGATGGTCGGCGAAATTTGCTTTGGCAACGCAAACCGATACTTCGCATTGACGGCGGCCAACGCGAGTCACGCGCGATGACCCGCGAGACCAAGACGCAAGCCGCAGTTGCCGAGACAGTAAACTCGCAGGCTCCGATGAGCATTGGCAGCATCCGGTGGCGCATCTGCGCGTTGCTCTTCTTTGCCAATACCATCAATTACATGGATCGCCAGGTGCTGAGCTTTCTTGCGCCGCTGCTGCAAGTCAAGATCGGATGGACCGAGGCGCAATACAGTTACATCGTTGTCGCCTTCCAGGCGGCATATGCTCTGGGGCTGCTGTTTGTTGGGGGATTCATTGACGCGGTCGGTGTGCGCCTGGGGTACGCAGTCACCATCGTGGTGTGGAGCGCCGCCGCGGTAAGCCATGCCTTGGCCCGCAGCGCGCTTTCCTTTGGCATATCGCGCTTCTTTCTGGGACTGGGTGAATCGGGTAACTTTCCCGCAGCCATCAAGACGGTCGCCGAATGGTTTCCCAAGCGAGAGCGCGCATTGGCCACGGGTATCTTCAATAGCGGCACCAGTGTGGGAGCCATCCTGGTGCCACTTGCTGTCCCATGGATTGCCGGTCATCTCGGCTGGCAGGCCGCGTTCCTCTTTACCGGAGGTTTCAGCTTCCTATGGCTTATCTGCTGGTGGACTACGTACAAGAGCCCGGAACATCATGGCAAGCTGAGTCCGCATGAAATGGCGCATATCCGGAGCGACGCAGGCGACTCTTCGGCAACGGTTCCGTGGGGCAAGTTGCTCGGCTATCGCCAGACTTGGGCGCTGCTGATCGGCAAAGGCATGACCGATCCCGTCTGGTGGTTTCTCCTCTTCTGGCTGCCTAAATATTTCGCTTCCGCTTTCGGTTTGAAGCTATCTGGCCTTGCTTTGCCGATTATGACGATCTATCTCGCAGCGGCCTTCGGAAGTATCTTTGGGGGTTGGCTTCCGGTGCTTGGCCTGAAGCTAGGGCTTGGCATTCGCGCTGCGCGTAGGTCGGCGATGCTGTTTTGCGCCCTCGCCGTTTTGCCGATCATGCTGGTCGGCGGCCTGCATCACTTGTGGACTATCGTTGCAGTCATTGGTCTAGCTGGAGCCGCTCATCAAGGCTGGTCGGCAAACATCTTCACCGTCGCCTCAGACGTCTTTCCGCGAGCCGCGGTCGGCTCGGTGACTGGCATTGCGGGCTTTGGAGGAGCTATCGGCGGCATGATCGTTGCGTGGCTGGTTGGCCTGGTCCTCGAACATTACCACACATACTCCGGCATATTCATCGCCGCGGGCGTGGCCTACCTTGTGGCATGGACAATACTGCAACTGATGATTCCAGCGAAACCGCTGGTGATCGCTTAGCTGAGTCGCAGGAATTCAGATCGAGAGGATCACATCGAGAAAGCGTGGGCCATGCACACCTTTGATGCGTGTCATCTCAATGTCGGCCGTGGCCGACGGGCCGGAGATGAAGGTGGTAGGCAGTGTCGATGTCGTCTTGATGCGGTCAAACGCTTCCGGCACGGTGGCGACGATTTGCTCTACGAAGACAACGCACAAGAAGTAATCCGGCACTAGTGAAAGATGGCGCGGACCTTGGCCGGGAACGTTTTGCAAAACGATGGAGCCTGTTTCCGCGATGGCCGCAGTGCATCCGCTGAGAGTACCGTCGATCGTATCCAATTGATCGTTGCTCCAGCCATCGGCTACGGTGAATTCGAATCCATCGGGAAACCATTCTGCTGAGAGGCCGGCGGGAACGGCAAGCCTACGCTTTGATCGCATCGTAAGAATCTCAGCCACAGTCGCTGCAATTCCCTCACGCTCGCTGCGGTAGATGCCGGCGTCGTATTCGAGCAAGCGGTCGGTGAAAAGTTCCAACAGGGCTGGCTCGTCGGCGGCGCTCGACTGCGTGTAGCGGCGCGGAATTGAGGCGTATTCCGCGGCTATCGCCTCGGGTGCGCTGGGTGCGCCAAGCGACATCCGAATACTGGCGAGGATGCGGGAGCGGGCGTCTGAGCTATCCGGCATGGGGCCGCTTCCCGTTCGATGGGTACATTCGCTCTTTGGCCCACCAGTCCCGAAACGACTGCGCGGGCATCGCTTTCAGATCGCGCGTCTGTGTCCATCCGCTCAGCATGAGGGGCATCCATTCAATGAATCCGTTTTTCGAGACCAGCGGCTTTTGACCTATCTGTCCCATATGCTCGGCCATCGCCAATCGCCCTGCATCCGCGAAGAGGAATGCCGCGGCTTGCATGCCGATATTCCATAGGCTGAGTTTGCCGCTGAACGTGGCTTGATCCTGCCGCACCACCTTGCCGCGCAGGTGAATCAGCACTTCCGGAATGTTGATCTTGACCGGGCAGACCTCATAACAGGCGCCGCATAACGAAGACGCATACGGCAACGACCTTCCCTCTTGCATCGACTGCAACTGCGGAGTCAGGATCGCGCCGATCGGTCCGGCGTAGACGGATTCATACGCGTGGCCACCCGTTTGGTGATAGACCGGGCAGACGTTAAGGCACGCGGCGCAGCGAATGCACTGTAGCGTTTGGCGCGCTTCCTTGTCGGCAAGGATAGGACTGCGTCCATTGTCGAGCAGTACGATATGAAATTCCTTCGGACCATCGCCTGGGTGTACGCCGCACCACGTTGAGTTATAAGGATTCATGCGTTCGCCCGTAGCGGAGCGAGGCAGGGTCTGCAGGAACACCTCGAGATCGCGATAGCTGGGGATAACCTTTTCAATGCCGACAACCGAGATGAGTACATCCGGCAGGGTGAGGCACATGCGGCCGTTGCCTTCGGACTCGACGATGCACATGCCGCCTGTGTCGGCGATGAGGAAGTTACCGCCGGAGACAGCGACCTTGATACGAAGATACTTCTCGCGAAGGTACGTCCTTGCCGCAGTCGCCAAGTCCTCGGGCCGATCGCCGATCTCCGGCAGATGCATTTCCTGCTGGAACAATTCGCGGACCTGCGCTCGGTTCACATGCAATGCGGGAACGACAAAATGCGAAGGACGATCCTTGCCCATTTGGATAATCAACTCAGCCAAATCCGTCTCGATCGGTTGGATACCGTGCGCTTCGAGATGGGCATTGAGGCCAATCTCTTCGGACGTCATGGTCTTGATCTTGATGACTTCCCTGGCTTGCTGTTGCTCGACCAGTTCGAGGATGATGCGCCGCGCCTCCTCGGCGTCCGATGCCCAGTGAACATGGCCTCCGGCGCGGGTGCAGTTCTCCTCAAACTGCGTCAGGTAGTGGTCGAGATGACGCAGAGTATGCGCGCGAATCTGCGCGCCTGCTTCGCGCAGGTCTTCCCAATCCGGCATCTCCGCCACAACTTTGTTGCGTTTAGCCTGGATGATGTTCGTCGCATGCTGGACATTTTTGCGCGTCTGCGAATTCTGGAGCATTTCGCGCGCAGCTTCCGGAAAGTCGCGGCGGTTCCAGTGGGCTTCCTGAACCTGGCTCATGCGCGCGCTCCCTGCTGCTCCACGTAGCCCGATGCGAGTATCTCGGCTAAGTGGGCGGTGCGCACGAAGGTTCTTTGCCGGTGGAGCGAGCCATATAAGTGCATCAGGCAGGAGTTATCCACGGCGGTGCAGACTTCGGCGCCCGTGTTGAGCACGTTTCGCACCTTATCGGCCAGCATGGCGGAAGATACATCGGCATTCTTGATCGAAAACGTGCCGCCAAAACCGCAGCACTCCTGCATGTTCTGGATAGGCTGCAGGTCGAGGCCGCGCACCTGCTTGAGCAATCGAATGGGAATATCTCCCAAATGCAGGCTGCGCATCGAGTGGCAGCTCGCGTGATAGGTCACTTTGTGCGGATAGGAGGCGCCAACATCTTCCACGCCCAACTTGCGCACCAGAAACTCGGAAAACTCATAGATTCGCGGCAGAAGCGCCTCGATATCCGCAACCAGTTTGGCATCGCCATCTATTTCCGCGGCCTTGATGTAGTGGTCGCGCATCATCGAGACGCAGGAGGAGGACGGAATCACGACTGCCTCGACATCCTGGTAGACGCGCACAAAATGGCGAATGATGGGGACTGCTTCACGCAGGTAGCCTGTATTCCAATGCATCTGCCCGCAGCAGGTCTGCTCCGCGCGGAATTCGAAGTCGTGGCCGAGGCGTTCCAACACGTTGACGACGGCCTTACCGGTCTCCGGAAACAGCGCATCGTTGTAGCAGGTGATAAAAAGGGAGACGCGCAAGAATCGACCTCGTCGTTTGCAGGCATAGAGTTTAGACTCACTCAGTGTACGCCGAGTTCCTTGGGATCGGGGATAGCAATTGGAATTTTGTTTCTCTAATGGGATTTTACGGGCATTGTGTGGATGCGCCAGAATGGAGAGATCGGGAACTGAGGGACGATGGCAACTTCTCTGGAATCTGAAATCGCGGCAGTGCGGCAAGAGGCCACGCTCGAATCGATGCAGATCCGGCATGCGTTGCGGGAGTCGATTGATCCCGAACGCATTCTGATTCGTCCCATCGATTTGGTTGCATTCGCCTCGGACGCCAGCTTTTACCGGCTCATGCCCCGCGCTGTTGTTCAGCCGAAGAGGGCGGAAGAGATCAAGCATCTCTTCCGGTTCAGCCACGAATTCTCGATCCCGCTGGTGTTTCGCGCCGGAGGGACCAGCCTCTCCGGTCAGGCGATCACCGACGGCATTCTAGTGGATATCGGCCGCTACTGGCGGCATGCGCGGGTGGAGGAGAACGGCAAGACGATCCGCGTGCAGCCGGGGCTGATCGGGCAGCAGGCGAACGATGCGCTGCGCCTGTATGGCCGTAAGATCGGGCCCGATCCGGCATCAATCGCCAGTTGCCGGATGGGCGGCATCCTGGCCAACAATGCGAGCGGCATGTGCTGCGGCGTAGCGCAGAATGCGTATCACACGCTACGTTCCATGACCTTTATTTTGCCTTCGGGAACGCAGATCGATACGGCAGACACCAACGCCGACAATCTCTTTCGCATGCTGGAGCCGGAGCTCGCGGAAACTCTGCTGCGGCTGAAGGCGCAGATCGCAGCCGATGCTCAGCTCGCCGCGCGGGTCTGCTCCAGGTACAAGACCAAGAACACCACGGGCTATTCGCTGAATGCCTTTCTCGATTTCACGCGCCCTGTCGATATTTTCAGCCACCTGCTGATTGGCTCGGAAGGCACGCTGGGCTTCATCGCCGAGGCGGTGCTGGAGACCGTCGCGGACCACCCGCTGAAGTCGACCGCACTGTTGCTCTTTGCGGATTTGTATGCCGCCTGCTCGGCGATTGGAGCGCTGACCGCAGCAGGAGCGGCGGCGCTCGAGCTGATGGATCGGGCTGCGCTTCGATCGGTCGAAGAGCAACCGGGCGTCGCCGCGATGCTTCAGGGATTGCCTGAGTGCGCCGCCGGATTGCTGGTCGAGTTCCAGGCCCCGAATGAAGCGAAACAGCTGCTTTACGAATCTCGCGCTACGGAGGCCGTCGCGCAGATGTCGCTGCTGCATCCAGCAGAGTTTACCTCGGACCCTGACAAGCAAGCCAAGCTATGGAAGATCCGCAAGGGGATGTTTCCCTCCGTCGGCGCGGTGCGGGCGAGCGGAACGACGGCCATTATCGAGGACATCGCGCTACCCGTACACCGGCTTGCAGACGCGGCGCTGGACCTGCGCTCTCTTTTTTCCAAACACAGCTACGACAACGCCATCATTTTTGGCCACGCCAAGGACGGAAACCTGCACTTTGTGCTCACCCAGGGCTTCAATACCGAGCACGAAGTCAGCCGCTATCGCGCTTTTATGGGCGACGTGGTCGCCCTCGTCGTCCATAAATATGACGGTGCGCTCAAGGCGGAACACGGCACCGGGCGCAATATGGCTCCATTTGTGGAGACGGAGTGGGGTCCGGAGGCGTACCGGATCATGTGCGAGCTGAAATCGGTGACCGACCCGCGCAACTTACTCAATCCGGGGGTGATCGTCAATCCCGATCCGCTGGCGCATATCTCAAATCTGAAAACGATGCCGGTCGTCGAGCCGGAAGTGGACAAATGCATCGAGTGCGGCTTCTGCGAGCACAGCTGTCCCAGCCGCGACCTCACGCTTACCCCAAGGCAGCGCATTGTCGTGCGGCGCGAACTGGAGCGGCTCAAGGAAACGGGTACGGCTGCGCAATATGCCGCGCTCGACCGCGATTTCCCCTATATGGCGCTCGATACCTGCGCCGTCGATGGACTCTGCGCAACCGATTGCCCGGTTTCGATCGACACCGGAAAGCTGACCAAACGCTTTCGCGCGCTGCGGCATTCAAAACTGGCCAACCGTCTTGCCGAAACGGTGGCCGGCCACTTTGGACTGGCCGAGATGGGTGCCCGTTTCGCGCTGGGCATCGGGCACTGGGTCGAGGACCGGTTCGGGTGCCATGCGATGACCGGTATCACGGCGTGGATGGATCGGCTGTCGCGCAAGCTGCTCGACGCGCCGTTCTGGCATTGGAGCTATCCGATGCCCCTGCCGCGACGCGGGCCGATGCCCACCACCCCGGATTTGGAAGCGGATGCCGTCTACTATCCGGCCTGCATCTCGCGCATCATGGGTGCGCTGCCCGGTGAATCCCAAGAGACCAGCAACGTGCAGGCGCTGCTCAACCTGGCAGAGCGATCGAGCGTCAAGTTGTTCCTGCCCAGCGACGTGGCGGGGCACTGCTGTGGCGTCCCCTTTTCGTCCAAAGGATTCGAAGCCGGCAATCAAACGGCGGTCAACCGAATCATCGCAAGCCTCTTCCGCTGGTCCGGCTCCGGGCATCTGCCCATCGTGATCGACACCAGCCCCTGCACCTATGGATTGAAAACTTGCCGCGCCCAACTGACCGTCGAAAACCAGCGGAAGTTCGACCAGCTCATCATTCTGGATTCGGTGGAGTATGTTCACAGCGCGATTCTGCCCAGGTTGCCGATTCGGCGCCAATTCCAATCGGTGGCGCTGCACCCGGTCTGCTCGGCGGCGAAGATGGGGATCGCTCCGAAACTGGTCACGCTTGCCCAGGCCTGCAGCCAGGAGGTCACGGTCCCGCAGGAGGCAGGCTGCTGCGCCTTTGCGGGCGATCGCGGCTTTCTGCACCCGGAGCTCACCCGATCGGCGACCGCGCCGGAAGCATCGGAGTTGGAGCCGCAGCGGCATGACGGCTACTTCTCCTCTAGCCGCACCTGTGAAATCGGTATGACGCGCGCCACCGGCAAGCTCTACCGGTCCTACCTGCAAATGCTCGAAGAAGCCTCGCGACCTTAAGACCGACGGCTGCCCGTGCGCCTCCTCGCAGTCCGACATACTTGTTTGTAACGCTCCCGCCACATTCCATCACTATTCCCCGGGGCAAATCTCCGCAAAAGCCGGGAATTGATTTCTTTTTGAGAAGAATTGAGGCCGATTGAAGTCGGCTCCATGCCATACTCGCCCTAACTTCAGACGATTTCCTTCCGATTCGTCCGTGCATATCGAGTTCAGGAGAGCATCATGTTGCGTAGGTTTCTCGTTGCCAGGGTTCAGGCGTTCTGCGGTCTCATTGCAATTCTCGTTCTGTTCAACTTCAGTCTCACCCCCGCTCAAGCCCAGACCGACCATTGGCTGACCGGCTACTACGCCACATACAACATGAGCGTGATGACTCCCCAGCAGGTGGACTACACGAAGCTGACCCACGTCATCTACTGGCCGGTGATTCCCAACACCAACGGCACGCTCAACGAGACGCCCTTTGGACTGTCTCAAACCAGCTTCAACTCCGGCGCGACAGCGCTGGTGGCCGGGGCGCATGCGGCCGGTGCCAAGGCGTTGATCGGGATAGGCGGCAACTCCGATTCGGGCGCGTCCGCAGGCTTCAGCGGGTCGACGACTCCGGCGAATCTGACCGCATTTGTGAACAACATCGTAGCCCTGATGCAGCTCTATGGGTTCGACGGGGTGGACATCAACTGGGAGGAGATCAGCGCCAACTCCAGCTCGGATAACGCGCAGTTCACTGCCTTCATCGGCGCTCTGCGCACCAAGTTGAACACCATCACGCCCCGGCCGCTGCTCACCATGGCGCCCGCAGTCACCTCGATCTACAGCCTGCAAGGGACAGTCACCACGCAGAAGCTGATCGCCTCCGTGGCCTCGGACTTCGACCAACTCAATATCCAGACGTACATCATGGCCGGCCCATACTGCGGTTGGGAGACTTGGTACAACGCGCCCCTGAACAACGGCGGCCAGGATTTTCTTCTCGACCCCGGCAGCCCTCTACCGACCGCAAACAATCTGATCGCCAGCTACGCCTCGGCGGGGATTCCGATGGCCAAGATGGCCGTCGGAATCCAGTTCGACGCGGCCACCTGGACGGGCGGCGCCGGAACCAGCACTGGAGGCGCGACGAAGCCTTACCAGACCTGGTCCGACGACGCTTCCAATTGCGGCACCAATCCCGCGGCGCCGATCTTCAACACCACGCCCTATCGCGTGATGATTACCACGCTGGCCAAGCAGGCTGGAGTCGTTGTGGAGCCGATGGACACGGTTGCCGATCAGAACTGGCTCAGCTACGACCCCTCCGGCGCTGGAACGACCAATGAAGCCAACGACATGTTCGTCTCCTACGACAGCCCGCAGTCGATCGCCAAGAAAGGAACGGATCTGGCCGCGCAGGAGGCGAGCGTCGGCGCGCTGGGGGGCGTGTTCATCTTTGAATTATCAGGAGATTACGCCGGCAGCGGCGTGGCAGCTTCCGCGCAGCATCCACTGCTGGACGCCGCCAATCAGATGGCCAATCTGCTGCCCGGCGCGGTCACCGGACTGTCGGCAACTCCCTCCATGACGTCGATCACCCTGAAATGGACCGCGGTTCCCTTCGCCTCGACCTATCAGGTGTATCAATCGACCTCGGCAACGACGCAGGGAACGGCAATAGGACCGGTGACCAGCCCCACGATGGTGGTCTCCGGATTGACCAGCGGCACCACGTATTACTTTCAGGTGGAACCGGGCAATTCCTTTGGCTACAGCGCCGGCGGCATCGCCAAGACCAGCGCGGCCACGACCGCAGGGGGCCTGACCACGCCCAAAATCACATGGGCCGCACCCGCGCCGATGACCTATCTGCAGCCCCTCGGCTCCACGCAACTGGATGCGACTGCTTCTGTGGCGGGAACGTTTGTCTATTCGCCCGCCGCTGGAACCAAGCTGACCGCGGGTACGCAGACGCTTTCCGTCACCTTCACCCCAACCGATACTGCGGATTACACCACAGCCACGGCCAGCGTCACGGTAACGGTAAACAAAGCGACGACGGTTCTCACCTGGCCCACGCCCGCGCCGATTCTGACCACCACCGCGCTCAGCGCAACGCAATTGAACGCCACCGCGAACGTTCCAGGACTGCTGGCCAATATTCCGGGCACGTTCGCCTACACCCCGGCTGCCGGCACCCCGCTCCCTCCGGGAACCAATACCCTGAGAGTCACCTTTACCCCTACCGATACCACGGATTTAACCTCCGCCTCGGCGCAAGTTTCGGAAACGGTCTACGTGCCCACACCGGCTATCGTCTGGCCGACGCCATCGGCCGTTTATTACGGTACCGCTCTTTCAAATAAGCAACTCGACGCCACCGACACGGTAGCAGGAACCTTCGTCTATACGCCGCCCGCAGGGACCATCCTGCTGGAAGGCACCCAGACGCTCAGCGTCACCTTCACGCCGTCGGCGGCCAACGGCCAGCCGCTCACCGCGTCGCAGTCCATCAGAATTGTCGCAGCGGCGCCGTTACCGCCCGCAGGGCTTACGGCTACCGGCGGACCCGATCAGATTGCTCTCACCTGGAGCGCCTCTACGTACGCTTCGGGCTACTATGTGTACCGCAGCACCAGCGAATACAGCGGCTACGCGCAAATTGGCTCTCCAACCACCACAAGCTACACGGACACGACGACTCAGCCCGGTATCCCCTACTACTATCAGGTGCGAGCCTGGGACAGCACCGGATTGGGCGGCGGCGCCGGACCGGTGCCCGCAAAAGCGACACTGCCCGCCCCCACCGGACTGACCGCGACGGTTTCGGGAGAATCCATCAACCTCAAGTGGAATGCATCCGCCGGAGCCATTCAATATGCTGTCCAGCGCGGCGTCGCCAACGGCGGCCCGTACAACACCTATCTGGGATCGACGACCGCGACCAGCTACGTGGACGGTACCGCGATTCCCGGCACCACCTATTACTACGTGGTAGCGGCGGTTGCCGATCCCCCGAATAGCGTGGCCATCGAAAGCGCCTACTCCAACCAGGCCTCGGCCAAAACCACCGCGCAGACCCTCCCTGCTCCCACCGGGTTGGCCGCTTACCTCGCTCAGGGCGGCGGAGGAGCCACCCTCACCTGGCCCGCCGTAACCGGAGCCACCGGCTACAACATCCTTCGCTCCACCGTCAGCGGCGGTCCCTACAAGCTGGTGGCGTCCAACTATTTCGCGCCCTATCTGCGGTACTCCGATATTCCGCTGGCCGGAGGAACCTACTATTGGGTCATCCAGGCCCAGAACAGCTCAGGGACCAGCCCCTATTCCAATCAGGCCTCGCTCACTGTGCCCAATTTGCCAATTCCGTCCGTACCGACGTTTTCGATCGGCATCTATCAAGGTGTGCCAGTGGTAACTGCCAACAACGACGGAGACGTCTTGTTCGAGTTCTACCGCAGTTCCTCGAAGTCCGGCCCCTACACCTTGATGGAGACTTCGGATATCTACAACTTTTTCGACTATAGCGCCGTTTCAGGCAATACCTACTACTACGAGCTGACGGCGTCCAACAACTCCGGCACAAGTGCCTTCACCGCGCCACAGAGCGTTACCGTTCCGTTCGCCCCGAGCAATGTCAAGGCCACCGCCGGCAACGGCCAGGTCGCCCTAAGCTGGACCGGCGTCTCAGGGGCCTCCTCCTACACCGTTTACTACGGCACCGTTGCCGGGAACCCCGACACGGAGGGCGGCCCAACCACCGCCACCAACCTGCTCATCACCGGGCTGACCAACGGTACGCCCTACTACTTCGAGGTCGAGGCCACATTGGCCGATGGCGTCAGCACCACCGCCTTTTCCACAATGGTTTCGGCCACGCCCGTAGCCCCGCAAACCATCACCTGGATTCCCGACTGGGACGGCGAACTGCTCCAGGTGCGCGTTGGCAGCGGAACGTCGGCCACAGCCATCACCATCAGTCTGCCCGCCTGTAATCCCAACAGCGTAGCCGTTAACCAGAATAAGGCCTATGTTGCGTGCAATGCCAACGGCGCCAACCCAGACAAAATCCTGGTCTATAACGCCACTACGATTCGCGCCGCGGCTGCGGGAACGCTGAATATCGCCCCGCTTCAGACCATCACCAGCACCGACTTCAACTCGCTGATCGGCATCGCCTTTGACAGCTCGAATGACCTCTGGGTCGCCTCCAACGGCAACAACGAGGTCCTCGAATTCACCGCCGCATCCCTGGCAACGGCCACTCCCGCGGACATCGTAAGCCTGGTCGATTCACCCGCCTCGCCGGTCGCGCTGGCTTTCGACACCGACGGCTCGCTCTGGGTCACCGGACTCTACGGCGGCGGCATCCTGCTCAACTTCCAGCCCAGCCAATTCGGCTTGGGAGGCAACGCCAATCCCCGCTACTGCGCCGTCACCGAGCCGCAGGGCGGTATCTGCATCTCGCAGGCCAACCTCTTCCTCGAACCGGAAGGCGTTGCGGTCTTCAACGGCAGCGTCTGGGTCGCCAACAACAGCACCACCGGTTCGAACGGCCTGGGCGGAGCCACACCCGGCCGCGAACTGGTCAATCTTACTTATGCGGGAGGAACACTGGCCGTCGCCGGCATCTACGGCTCGGTCGTTCCCGACACCGGCGGCACCGCGACCAGCCCATTCTTCTGCCCTGGAGGACTCTACGCGACCGCCGATCACCTCTGGGTCAACGATGAAAGCTACGGCGAAGCCACGCCGCAATGCGGCGCCAACGGCGACTCAGCCTCGAAGACCGGCGGAGTCTTCAGCTTTACGCCAGCTCAGCTCACGGCAAAACCGGTAACCCAGGTGCCGGCCTTTACCAACGTCACCGGAAGGCCGGGATTTGGAGGGATTTTCGTGGAATTCGACTAATTCACGTTCGATTTGCCAATGCGGGCCGGCCGCAATCGACTCCGAGACAAAGTCGGCCGGTCCGCTCTTTTTTATCGCCTCAAAGATGCCATCCGCGCGAACGCTCCACCGCTGACTTCCAACGCCCTCGCCGCTCTGCGACAGCGTCGGCCGCCATACGCGGCTCGAACCGCACATCCCCCTGCCGCAGCGCCGCGAGTTCGCTCTCGCCGCCCCAGAAACCAGTCGCCAGGCCAGCAAGATACGCCGCTCCGAGCGCCGTCGTCTCCGTCACCTGAGGCCGGATCACCGGCACTCCCAGCACATCCGCTTGGAACTGCATCATCAGGTCGTTGACCGCCGCGCCGCCGTCGACGCGCAGCGCGGGCAGCGTGGTTCCGGTCCCCGCAGCGGAGTCCTGCTGCATCGCCTCCAATGCGTCCGCTACCTGAAAAACGATGCTCTCGAGCGCCGCACGGGCAATATGCCCGGGCTCCGTGCCGCGGCGCAGGCCGATGATGAGCCCGCCCGCATGCGGGTCCCAATACGGCGCGCCCAGACCGACAAAGGCCGGCACAAAAACCACACCATCGGCGTCCGGAACCGAAGCCGCCAGTTGCTCCACATCCGCCGACACGCGAATCAAACCCAGATTGTCGCGCAGCCACTGCACCACCGCGCCGCCGATGAAGATGCTCCCCTCCAGCGCATATTCCAAGCGCCGGCTGGCGCTCGCGGCCAGCGTTGTGATCAGCCGGTTTTTCGATTGCAAAAACCCGGCGCCGATATTCTGCAGCAGAAAGCAGCCGGTCCCGTACGTATTTTTGGCTTCGCCGGGATGGAAACAAAGCTGACCAAACAGCGCAGCCTGTTGATCCCCCGCAATGCCCGCAATGGGAATGCCTTCAAGACCATGCGAAGTATTCACCACACCGATCCGCTCGCTCGACCAGCGAACCTCCGGCAGGATGCTTGCGGGAATACCGAAGAGATTGAGCAACTCTTCATCCCAGCGCCCTTCCACGATGTTGTAGAGCAGCGTCCGCGAGGCGTTGGTCTGATCCGTGACATGGGTTGGCCCGTCGCTGCCGCCGTTGGTCAAATTCCAGATCAGCCAGCTGTCGATCGTGCCCGCGGCCAACTTCCCGGCCTCGGCCTGCGCCCGCGCGCCCGGCACATTGTCCAGAATCCACGCGATCTTGGTGGCGGAAAAATAGGGGTCCAGCACCAGCCCAGTCTTGGCGGCGACCATCGGCTCCATGCCTGCATCCACTAGCCGCCGGCAATGCGCCGCGCCGCGACGGTCCTGCCAGACAATCGCGTGATACACCGCCTTCCCGGTCGAGCGCTCCCACATCACGACTGTTTCGCGCTGGTTGGTGATGCCTAGCGCAGCCACGTCGCGCGCCTCCACCCCGGCACGCACCAGCGCCTGCACCGCGCAGCTCATCTGCGA
>Ga0116231_10007960_pt1 | contig 18916 bp, 11 predicted proteins | sample S1TSphgellanicum_2_FD_89695 | JGI IMG/M metagenome (GOLD analysis project Ga0116231, IMG submission 89695) | Host-associated microbial communities from peat moss isolated from Minnesota, USA - S1T2_Fd - Sphagnum magellanicum MG | ecosystem: Host-associated > Plants > Peat moss > Unclassified...
AAGTTCAATTTTTTATTTATTTATTTATTTTTTGGGGGTGATTGACATCATTGATTGGTCAATCAAAAAAAAAATTAATCAAGCTTTTGGACAGTCCCAAAATAGATACATTATAATAATCTCCTCCATTTTGGGTTGCTTAATTAGGGCAAAGGGTATGTGAGATAGAATGAGGTGCAATTGGGAACACTTTGGGGGAACACACGAGAACCCATCGGGAACTCAATGGGAACGCATTAGGAACAAAACAATAATCCCCAAAACCCCCCCCCCACTTGCTAAATACAAAAAAGTAACTGGCGTTAAATGATGCTAATTTCCAGGTACCTGAAAAGATTCGAACCCACGACCGAACAGTTCTGCAAGATCGTGGAGACCTGCCAAAGGTGGTGAGGATTTAAGCTAGGGCCCTTCATGGATGATAGATAGATCATCCATCTTCTGTGGACGATATATATAACCATCCATGAAGACGTTAGTCGCTAGTATGTTATCTGAACATTAACGGGTGCCTCGTCAACAGAGATGGGATTTGATGTTCATGAAGATTAGATTCGTCATCCATCTGGGTGGTTTCTTGTCACTGTAATGCGGGATTTCAGGAAACGGGCTGAATGAGAAAACTGCTGCCCGCTGCCCCTCTGCCCGTGGGGTCGTCTCTCTCCTCTCTCTCTCTCGCTCTCCTTCCCTTTGAGGTTTGGTGCGCTTTCCTCCGCCATCGCTGCTGCTGCGCCTTTGCTCGTGTTTTGTTCCACGTTTTGCTTGCTGTCCAGTTGCTTGTGGGGGCCTTTTGGATGTCCTTGTTACGGAGTTTCGCTTCTTCAAGGTTTTCTTTACGGGTTTTGGTCTCTTTTTCAGTAGGTTTTTGTTTCTTTCTTCACTTCTTGGCTGGGGCTTTGTGCGTGGTAACTGTCGCGTCTCTATGGAAGTCACAAAGCTTCTAGTTGTCTAAGGTTTTTTTTTCCCCCGTCCCTCCTTCCCTCATGCTGTCTTCCAGACGTTGCTCTTTTCTTCGCCTGGAAGAAGAGTTGACGCTCTCGCATTTTCCTTGACAGTGGGGCGGCGGCTCCAGTGAGGGTTTGGGGACGCGTGGGATTCAGGGTAGATCTGAACTCAAAGGAAAAGATTTTTCTTCGGGACGAGAATTCGGTATCTGGAATAGTATGCCGAAGCCGTGTGATGCTTGCCACGCATCGAGTGCGGTTGTGTACTGTCGAGCGGATGCGGCGTACCTTTGTGTAGGCTGCGATGGCAAAGTGCACGGCGCAAACAAGCTTGCGTCTCGTCACGAGCGCGTGTGGATGTGTGAGGTCTGTGAGCTTGCACCGGCAGTAGTCACCTGCAAAGCCGATGCGGCTGCCCTTTGTTTCTCGTGCGACACCGACATCCATTCTGCAAACCCCCTTGCTCGTCGCCATGAGCGTGTCGCTGTGGTTCCTTTCTTCGAGTGTCCTAACGTAGCTAAGGTGGTGCACATCAATGCCATGAACGTTGCCGTTCCTGTCATCGACTGCTGCGATTTGATTAAGGCTGATAACGAAACCTCGGCGGTCGAGGCGTCGTGGCTTCTTCAGAATCCCAAGCGACCCGGAGAAGCCTTGATGAAAGGCAAGACTGCTCTTGCCGCAGTTTCCTCGTCCTTTTTCTTTTCTTTCTCGTTGAATGCATAGCCCAGTGCGAGGCATGGCGGCAGTCTTCACTAACAAACAGAGTAGAAGAAATTTTAGCACCGGGTTCGTCTTTACTGGATTTCCTGGCTTCGACCTTATGTGCACCCCATGCATGGAATTTGCTACATGAAGCTCTGGCCATTTCTTTTATGATGCAGATGATGATTTGGGCTTGTTGTCTTCTTCATACCTTGAGCGGCAATACAGTGCAAAATCGCAGAAGGAGAAGTTCAAAACCAAGGCAGAGTTGTATGAAGCAGCAGAGCTGTTCCCAGATGTGGACCCTTACCTGGATCTGGACTATGCAGCAGCCATGGGTGATGCTACTACCCAAGTTGGGGCCGATAGTCTGGTTCCAGTACACAACTCCTCCTCCACTGCTGACAATCCTGGCCAACCTTCACTCATCCATGCACAATCCCATGTGACATCCTACTCTGAGTTGCCTCAGAATAATGGCTACAACCATGGTGCTTCTTCTCTTAGCCATAGTGTAAGTTTTCCCAATTCTTGCTGCTGATTGGTTTGTTAGTGGAAAGCAATTTTTGGGTCTTCATGACGAATTGGGGTTGTCGCATCCACAAATTAAATCTCTGTGTAGTGAAAACTCTAAAGCTATCAGCATCTCTGATTGATATTAAAGGAACCCAGTTTCCGTGAGTGATAACATATTGTCACTGTAGCATAAGATTCCAATTCCTGCTAGTTTGTGTGTGGCTCTAGAAGCAGATTTCAGTCTTCAAGAAAAGCTGCAGCTGTTGCATCTCAAGTCCAATCTCTGTATAGTGGGCTCTAAAGCTAATAGCATGTATGCTTGATATCGAAGTTACCTGTCAAAGTTATCCCAGCATCCCTGAAACAAAGATTGCACAACATATATTAAGTGTTCCAGCAGACATTTCCTGATTTAACTCTATAGGCCTTATCTTGTCTGTCTGTGCTTTCAATATTTGTTTAAGATATATATCTGCACACTTGTGATCCCTTGGTTCGTAGCTTGCTGGACAAATATTTTTGGGTCATCTTTTTCTTGAGACTTGCCACAGAAAGATCTGTATCTAAAGGTCTGGAGTTCCTAGCTCTGGCATATGCTCCTTTCACCAGTTTTCAACACAGTTGGACCACAGTCATGCACGAGTACTGATGGTGTTGCTTTCTTCATGCCAGATTTCATCATCTTCCATTGATGCGGGTGTTGTTCCTGACTCTAGCTCAAGTGACATGTCTCCCCCCACTGAAGGGTCCCCAGGGATGCTGGAGTATCCAGCCCCGACAGTGCCTGCTGGTGGTCCAGGTGAGACAATGGCACGTGAAGCACGGGTCATGAGATACAAGGAGAAAAGGAAGAATCGTAAGTTTGAGAAGACCATCCGTTATGCCTCAAGGAAGGCATATGCTGAAAGTCGCCCAAGAATCAAAGGAAGATTTGCTAAGCGCACAGACTCAGATACAGAGTTCATGTTTCCAATGGTCCCTGATGGCAGTTTTGGTGTTGTGCCCACCTACTAGGTACTTACTATTCTGGCTCAGGGTGCCAAAGTTCCAGACCTGTTGATATCAGGCTCTGGAACCATGTAAGATTAGAAATATGCTGTTTCCTTGCTTTCTATGAAGCTTGGCGAGGTGGAAAGAGGCTTCAACTCCATGGTTATGCTGGCTTCGAGGATGGAGATGGGCCTGATGGGCTTCTAGGCTGTGCATGGCAGAGACTGCCAGATTCATGTCCAGCCAAAATTGGCTGCTTTGGGCATGCAGAAGTTGCTGTGTGCATCTTCTTGTCTGTTTCACTGGCAGCTTTTGAACTTGGTGACAAGAGGTCTCATATGCCTGCCTCATTATCCATCCAAGTTCTCCTGTGCAGTTAGGTCAGTAGTTAGGTGTGTCCTAGATTGGATATTCTGAAATTTGACGACTTTTCATGAAAGTTAGAAATTGCATGGTATGTGGTTAAGCTGTGGATGGTTTGTTGAACCAGTGGCAGTGGCACTGGTGTCATATCATTTTCAGGTTCAACTCATGTATGTGCTCTAAACTAAACTGACTCTTGCTACCTTCCAATGTACATGTGTGACAACCCTGTAAATATGAATGACAATGCTTTTGATTTTGGCTGTGAATTTCAATGATTTTATATGGAGTGGTGTGCATTGTCAGCTACTCTTGCCAACTTGCTGTTTGTTTATTGTTGAAGTTGCAATGCCCCTGACTTAGTAAGTGTGGTGGCTATGATTCTCCACAGGAGTCATATAGACTGTCATAATTGTGCCAAGTGACTCAAGTTTTGTTTTTTGCTGCCATGTTTTCTTGTTAACTCGACTGTAATGTGCTCATGTTCTGCACCAGCAATGTGCTAGACTTGGTATGATCTCATGTTATCTGAAGATGAGTAGAAAGCTTCTTGCTTTGAGCAGCTATTTGCTGTCTGCAAGTCATTGGAGTAAGTTGAATGTAGCCTGTCTTCTGTTCTTTTCAATTGTGCCTGGCTTGTTCTTGAATCTTGTGGGTGTATGTTAGCAGGACTTGTTTCTCTTGTCTACATCATAAGCCTGTCTTTCTGCAGAACACTTGGGGGGATTTTGACACTGTTTTACTGTATGGAACTCTTACTTGAGGACTTGATGCATTGTGCCATCTGGAAGGATCCCTACCTTGAGCTACAAGTGAAGATCCAAGAGGAAGGTTCATGGGTCTGAAAATGAAAACTGCAGAAGCTCTGTCCAGGTTAGATCACAGTGAGGAGAAAATATGTTTTTTGATGCCATTCATGAGTACTTTCACAGGCAGCAGGACCTTGATTGGCGTGAAACAGAAGGAGCTTGTCAACAGTTGTTCCTCAGACCAAAAAAGTAGGAGGTGGAGTTGGAGGAGCTTGGATGCTCTTCATGTAGTTGTCAGGAGCAATGGATTGTGAATTGTCTGCAGCTACAGCTTGTGTCAAGGTGCACCCCATTAAACATAAAGGCTTCCATCTTCTTCAGACCTTAATGACAAGGAAAGGACTTGACATCAATGCTAGTATGCTAGAATGGAGTGTTCTTTCTTGATTACATTTTGTTTGGCCATTTTGTTTCTTGCTTGATCTGGGTCAATCACAGAAATCTCCAATGTATATGAGAAGCAAGACAGTGCTGTATATTCAAGCATTCAGGTGAAATTGGCACATTCACCCGTACTTTTCTTGAATTCCCTCAATATCTGTTCTCTTACTCTTTTGCAGACACACACTTCTGGTCTGATTTGTGATTGGATCCAAGTGGCTGCAGTGGCTTTCATACAGGATAATCGTAAAGATCTTAGCAAAATGATACCAGTTGTGATTTAGTGTAATCTGATTTCTCAGTTCAATTGCTCTCATTGAACTATGTTTTTGCTTGTCACCAGAATTGATTAATTTGCTCATATGTTCTTACCCATCAGGTAACATCAGGTAAGGATGGGAAGTACAAGAGAAATCGAAAGGCACCATACATCTTCCTTGGGCCTCTGGCCTGACAGGCCAAAGGTGAAAGAGTGGGTGCCATTTCATGACATTGAAAGCTTTTAAGGCAGTGTTTCATGTAGAATTCAAGAGAAACTGAAAGCTTTAGGCAGTGTTTCTTGGATACTCTTCATCATGTGCTCTGGGAGTAATGCAGTTGCTATGGTGCACTTTGCAGAAGAGCAATGGCTTACAACACCAAGATTCATGAAGCAAAAAAGCTTTCTACAGCAGCTAAGAGAAAAATTATCTAGACATCTAGGTGATTGTGATTACTGTTATTAAGTTTCAGAGAGTAATATACTGACTGACACCCACTTACAGTGCTAAACAATTTTTGGATTTTTGGATTTTTTTCTTTCCAAGAACATGATGATGGAAACTAAATTTCATAAAGGAATTTATTACATTCATGCTTGGTTGAAGAATGTGATAGTCATGCTTAAGGTGAAAGATTGATATACATTCTTTTAGGGTTGGTTGTGGAGAGCCAAAGATGAAAATCAAAACAAAACAAAACAGAACAATGGGTGTGTCATACTGTGGCCTTGCCATTTACATTAAAAAGTATCATAAGGCAAAAGACGAATGATGGAAACTCAAATGCTTCACCATGCAAAAATATGATCTTCAAAAAATCAGCTAAAACAAACCAAAATCCTTCAAGATACTATAACTCTGTAACTGATCTGAAGTTTCAACACAAGCCAAAATATCATGTTTCAAAAATCCTCTTATAAAAATAGACCTATTACCTATGGGCCAAAATCCATTAAGCTACTATATACTCTATAATGAATCTAAACACAATGTCCTTGCCTCGGTAGGCAAGGCCAACAAAACAAGTGCAGTAGGATTTCATGTACATCTTTGTTATTTCTAGAGAAAAAATTAGGTCACAAGATTTTAATTTCCTTAAACCCTAAATCCTTCACATCTCAAGGAGGTGCAAAACGGAATGTGCTATGTTATGATGGATGAAATTCAGTATTAAGATTTATAACTAATAGATGCATTTTGGCCTATTAATGGCATGCCCTATTACCTTACTCAAATCAACTAAATGAAATAAGTGAATAAATGCAAATGGGCCCTTTCCAAGTAAAATGAAAAGCTGGCAAATGAAACAAAATATATTTTTAATAGAATGGGAATGAAAATTCTCAAATTTGAGATGAATAATAAATTATTGGAATTGAGATTTTGATCATCCATTTTATCAGATTTCATCCATCTTGAAACCACTCATTTCCAGGTCACTCTCTAGTGGTATTTATCCAACAAAAAATTTCTTTTTTTTGACAAAATATTGGGAAAATATTTTTTTTTCTAGTGAGAATTCAACTAATTTTGGTAAAGTTTTGGAAAATTCGCTAGTTTTTCGATATCACAAAATCGGAGGAAAAAAAAAACCCTGCATGACATGTCCTTCTACAACAAGAAAGGGCGAAAAAAAGTTTTTAAAAAATAAAAGAAAAAAGACCCGGGTATATTTAGAGCCTGAAAATATCAGTGGTTGTCGGTTATTGAGTTCTGACCTATGTAACCAGCAGGTTCCGGGTATCAATAAAATATCAGGTGGTTACTGAAATTTTTGAAAACCAATAGATAACCTACCAGTCGGGTATTTACTTTTCAAATTTTAGATAACCTACTTGGATGATTGAAATTTCATCCAGGTAGGTTATCAATCCTAAATCCATAAAACATGTTTACAATAGAAGACATAAAACACACCCCCCAAAAATACTATCACTTGTTCTACCTAGGAAATATAACCGACGGTTATAATAGCAAGTAGTTGAAAATTGGTCCTTATTTATATCGACAATTATTGCCAGGAAAACTGCGTAAATAGGTAACCGGAGGGTACTACAGTTAATCCCTTCACAGTGGAATTGGTAACCGGGAGGGACTAAGATTTAACCAACCCGCCAGGTATGAGGAAAACATAATAACCGGGAAACACTGGAAAAATACCCGGGAACGGTTTGATACCCCGGGCGTGCTCCCGTCGTCATACCCTTCCATACCCGCGCAACCACCGCCATGGGCGAAGAGCTGGAAGAAGGCTGGGGAGATGGCGTTGTGTGGCGCGACGGCAAAAGCAGAGCCGGAAGACGAGAGAGATTTGCAAGATTTTGCAGCTGCAGGAGGATGACCACGAGGAGGAGATCCGCCACAAGAAGATGAAGAAACACAAGAAAATCGATTCTGATTCAACCTTGAAATGGTAAGCTTTCTGTGGTTGCTTATTTCATTTTTCTCAGTTCCTTTTCTCTAATCGTCTCTCGCGTATCGCAGGACATCTCAAGCTTGAGGATCTCTGGCATCTGGAGCTTGAATTCTTTTGCTCTGGAAAAGAATCAAGTACTCTCTTTTCTCCTCGTCTCGCATGTATGTTGTTCTCTTATTACTGTTGGTTTGTGTTTGTGCCGTAATCTTGTCATTTGAAGAATGTCGTGAAATTGCAAGAACTTGTGCCTCTCGTCTCCTCTCCATGTCGTGAAATTGCGAATATTTTATGGCTTTATCTTTTTCTTGCAGTTTTCGTGAATGTTTTTCCTTGGAGGTTTTAAAACTGTTTTGTGTTTGTCCATGTTGACGAAGAACCTAAGATGACGTATACAGCGACCTCAGGACCTCTGGCGCTTCTTCTTGCATCCAGTCCTCAAAAGCCGCCTCGGATGCACTACTACTGTTTTGCTTCTCTTGCTGCTTCATCTCCAGTTTGGACACTGCAGTGGAGGACGTCGCATTTATCCACGAGGGAGCTCAGAAGGACGAGAGAAAGCTGCTCTGCTTGTAAGGTCAGTTGTGCATTGATGAATATATTTTCTTTATTTATTTTCCCAAGTTTTGTTTGAAGAAGCAAATGGACATTGTCATATGATGGTATAGAGAGAGAGAGAGAGAGAGCTGTCATATGTGGCAAAAGCAAAGCTATGAGTGTTGTATTTTTTTCCCCCCCTGGTTTAAGAACAGGACTGGTTTCATGTGGATGGCATACAGTCTGTCCTCTCTTGTCTCCAAGACCTGCAAAGGGAGGGAAGGATATCATGGCATGGGGGGAGTCCACAGAGCAAGAACATGAAGCAGCAGCTTGGAATTTTGAGAACAAAGGCAGAGAGCAGTGGTGATAGTTCTGTGGCAGAACAATCAGACTGGGACAGGGAAAAGGCTCATTTGCTTCATGAGGAACAACAATGGCTGCATGAAGAAGAAGAGGAATTAAGTCAAGAAGAAGAAAAAGCAGCTGAAGATGTCCATGCCCAAACAGTTCCATCCAAATATACAAGTATAATCAAGGTGTGCAATGACATGGAGAGAGAGGGATTGGAAATTGGTTATAGTCTATACAACAATTTGATAGTTGCCTATTGTAGAGGTGGTGATGCAGATCAGGGTTTGAGGACTATGGGGAAGATGCAGGCTTCTGATATGTACCCAGACTCAAGAAGTTATGCTGCTGTAATTACTGCATTAGGTTTAGTAGGGCGAACAGAAGAGGCAGAGGCCTTGTTTGCGGAGATACCAGGACCTAAGCCCGACAGTAGAGCTTTGAACTCACTCCTTCAGGCATACACAAGGAAGGGTCTTCTACAACAGGCAGAGAAATTATTGGAAAAAGCAGAAAAGTTAGGGTTGAATCTCAGTCACTTCACATACGGTCTCCTCATAGATGCTTATTCAAAGGCAGGTCGCTTAGAACAGATACAGGTTCTTCTTGCAAAGATGAAAGCTGCTAACATCCGGCCTGATGCTTTCATTTATGGCCGCTTGATGGCCTCACTTCGTGATACTGGTCAGTGGGGAAAAGCAGTTCGCACATTGCGAGAAATGCAGGCATCTAATGTCAAACCTAACAAGTACATCTACAATATAGTGATCGACACATTTGGCAAATATAGAATCTTACCACAGTCTTTGAAGACTTTTGAACGGATGCAAAGAGAAGGCCTGAAGCCTGATGTTGTTAGTTGGAATTCTCTCATAGAAGCTCATTGTCGGACTGATTCTGTGCTAGAGGCAATGAATTTATTTCACCAGATGCAGGAGCATGGGTGTGTGCCAAGCTTACAGACATTTAATATCTTAATCAATGCACTAGGGTCTCGTGGCCATTGGAAGGCAATTCGAGCTTTATTAGAGGATATGCAGTCCAGGGGACTGGTTCCTAATGAGGTTACTTATACCACACTTGTCGACATCTATGGCCAGTCTCGTCGTTTTCAAGAAGCGGTGAAGTTCTTGGATCAAATGACAGCACAGGGCCTAAAACCACCTTCCAGTGTTTACTGTGCTCTTGCCCATGCTTATGCCAAGCAGGTAGCCTCATACTTCTGTGATTGAATGGTTATAGCATTGAGGTTTCTGTATAATTCAGCAAGTGGTAGAAGCCTTGTGGGAAGTTTGTGGGAATTTTTAAACTCTTTTAAAAATTGAAGTGACTCAGAACACTTGGGAATGGGTCACAGGAAGGCCTTCTCATGATAATTTTCTGTAAGCTGCGGGATGCTAACTTTCCACTTTATTTCTTTGTAGGGGATGTGTGAACAAGCAATGAACGTGTTCAGAAGAATGGAAGAGGAAGGCTATGAGCCAAATCTTATGATGTTCAATCTCCTCATCAATGCTTTTAGTGTAGCAGGAAGGCATCTGGAGGCATTTTCTGTTTTTGACTACATGCAGGAGGTGGTACGTCCATAGATCATCCTTTTTGTTCCACTCTGGCTCAAATACAAAGCAAGTGTCAGCTGGTTCATTAGTAGCTCCAGACTGTTCAGTATTAAACTCAGGTCAAGTCTATATTCTCACCTAATCAAATGTGCTGACCTATGACATGGTTTTCTGAAGGGAATTAGTCCAGATGTGGTCACCTACACAACCTTGATGAAAGCTTTGATAAAGGCAGAGGAACTTGATCAGGTACAGCTATCAGATCCTCATTCTAGTTCCTTTATACTCTTGCTGCTGCTTGGTACTTCTGGCAGTACATGAATTGCAATTTGCCAATTTGAATCAAGTTAATTATCTGCTCAGACTACCTTAGTGCTCTGAATGTTGTACTTGTGGGTCTCATGAAATGCATGGCATGATACATAGCTCTTGATGGTTTTTAACAGCAGTAGACATCTTGTGGTAAAATAACCAGGTCCCAAAGATTTATGAGCAAATGCTGAAGGCGGGATGCACACCTGATAGCATGGCCAAGGACATGCTTCGCAGTGCCATTCGTTTTAGACTACGACCTCCAAAAATTGTTAGGAAATCTTCTTACAGGGTAAACAACTGAGACTTTGAGGAAAACAGTTTAGTATCCCAATAGCCAATTTTGGAACCAAATCTCTACAGGTTGAATTACTATAGACAGATTTAGATTCCTGTGTCATTAGAAGCAGGATTGTTCATCAAATTCAATTGAGCTCCAAAGTGTTCAGGTAAATCATCTTCCAGATTCAACACATGCAGAAGTTTCATCTGCATTTGCTTTGTTCCTTTATACATCTCTCAAAACAACAGAAAATACTGTATATATAATTGTCTGTCCCTTTAAAGCCCATTTCACATTTAAAGATCTGAATTTGATTGTTTCAGCAAAGTCTGTGGGTTCCATCTAGTGCTTGTTTGTTCCTTTGTGTATGTGCACTAATCTAGGCTCTTTTTCCTGACGTTGTTCACTACTTGCTTATGTGTGTACTAATCTGGGATAGTGAATTTGTAGTTCACAAAGCTGTTGATTTGTTTATATGTACTAATCTAGGATTATGAATCTCTTGTTCCTGAAGCTATTGTTATGTGCTTATTTGTACCAAACTGGGATTATGAATCTCTGGTTCCTTGCTGAACTTGTTGATTTGTTTATATATACTAATCTAGGATTATGTATCCTCTTGTTCCCGGAGTTATTATCACATGCTTATGTGTACTAATCCAGGATTATGAATCTCTGGTTCTTTGCTGAACTTGTTGATTTGTTTGTATGCACTAATCTAGGATTATGAATATCCTCTTGTTCCTGAAGCTATTGCTACATGCTTATGTGTACTAATCCAGGATTATGAATCTCTGGTTCCTTGCTGAACTTGTTGATTTGTTTATTTATGTGCTAATCTAGGATAATGAATCCTCTTGTTCAATGCCACTTTTCATCAACAAGTAAACCTTGCTTTGTACAACGAAGAACGAACTCCTTAAAAGAGGCACCGAACAAAACTGCCCAAATTTCAGCCCAGTTGTGAAAATTCTCTTTGTATATTCTTCCTAGGAAAGTACCACGAAATTGCTTTGCAAAGCTTTCTCTTCTTTCTTCTTGATCGTAGATCCTCGAACAACTCCGAATAGAAAACCGAAAATCAGCAAAATCTCGGAATAAAATAATCTTTTGGTTACTTCGTGGGTTGTCTGTCATTTGTGCCGCATGTTTTGTGTTTTTTCTAAAAAATTGATGTGCTCTTTTTTGGGGTCTTTTCTCTTTCCTTTTTATTCTGTGAATTTTCCCAGTTTTGTCATCAAGCAATTTTCTTGCCTTTTTTCTTGAGCTTTTGCTTTCAGGATTGTCGCAGTCTTTCGACTTCACCCCTCTCTCTAGATCCACAAAATGGGTTTGTAGAAATGGGTTTTGCAAAATGGGTTTTTGCTCATGAGCTAGATGCTGCTGAAATCCCTGTGATTAGAAAATGAACAGGACAGCGTTAGAATTGTTGCTCAAGAAATCCGCACACCACATCTGACGAGAGAAAGAACACAAACACAAGTAGTTTCTGACGAGGGAGGATCTACTCAAGAACAGGGTGCCGATGTACAGGTTCAAAGTTTCAGATCTGAAATTTGTCGTCAAATCTTGTGAGTTAGAAATTAGTTCATCGAACTTTTTTGTCGCTGATTTTATGAGCCAGGAGTTTGCAAGAATACTACTGATTCTGGATTGGGGTTTTTGTTTTTGTTTTTTTCTTTTTCTTTTGCAGCTTTTTTTGGCGTGACATGACGAATACCACTATGCCACCACGATTCCTGTGAAAGAGGGACTTTGATAGATCTTCAGGTAGGTATGCTGTTTTGTAAACCCACTTCCCTTTCAAGCAAATGAGACATTGCAGTAGTAGTAGTAGTAGTAGTAGTAGTAGAGAGTTTTTTCTTGTTCAGAAACTGTGTTACTTTGTGAAGAATTATTGCATTGAGAAGAAGAGCTCAAGAAACGTACTGATTCAGAGAAAAAGAAAAATTTGGGTTGTCTTTCATTTCTGTTTTCACCTTAGTACCCTCAACCTGGGTATGGAAGATTTGTGGGAGATTGTTGAAGATTTTGGGTGGTGTGCACGATTAGGGTTTTTATTTTGGTACCTTCTGTGAATGCAAACTGAGCAGTAGTACTAATCTCTTTTTGCAGTTTTTTGCTGAACAACAGACATCTAGGTTTGTGATGAAATATTGCAACAAGTGCAAAGCATGTGAAGAAGAAGAAGAAGAAGAAGACAACTCATTTTTCTTGAACAACATATTTCTAGGTTTGTAATGAACAAAACATTGCAAGTGCAGAGCATGTGACAAAGAAGAAGCAGATAAGCGACAAGAAACTGAGCAGATTGTGCTCAAGCAAGCACGTGCAAGGGAGGATTTAAGGAAAAAAATGGGATGCACATGGTCAGGATTAAGTGCACTGTACGACGTAGTAAGCAGTGGCACAGAAGTGTGGGTCAATGAAAGATGCTTCCGGATTGTGCGGCAGCTTGGAGAAGGAGGGTTTTCATTTGTGTTTCTGGTACAAGAGCGGCCAAGTGGGTATCATCACTTGCAACAAGAAGTCAAAGACCCATCCGTTGATCACCATGGTGCATTGTTTTTTTCTCTTGCCACAGTGGCTAATTTAGAAGTCAAATTGCAGTTGAAATCATATATTTATTGCTTTCAAAACTTTGCAGCATTCAAAATGAAATTCAAGGATTGCTTGACAATATCAGTTCTTTGTAATATTTCTGCTTTTTGTTTCATGTAGAATAATACATCTGGGTTTTTTTGGATGTTGGGTTTTGCAGGTGATGGATTCTTTGCATTGAAGAAGGTTTTGATCCAGAACAACGAGCAGCTTGATTTGGTGAAGCAGGAGATTCATGTGTCATCGTACTTCAAACACCCAAACCTTCTTCCCCTTCTTGATCATGCTATCATCCCTGTCAAGGTAACTCCAGATTACAAAGAACTTCCTCCTCTCACCTCATCATCTCTCCATTCTGCAACAGGCCAGAACATCATGCAAATAGCTCAGTGGTAAAACCTGATGGCTTTGAAAGAAAGCAGTAGCCCAAGCAATGGAGTAACTTGTTTAATTAATGAAGTATCAGCAGAATACTGTGACACAGTTATTCCCGGGTCTTCAAGAGTTCAAGGAAGCTTGATTTTTCTTACCACAGTTTTGTCACTTGTATTAGTATCAAGGATTGGGGTATATGAAAAAGAACACATGCCTGATTCCTGAGGAATTTGTAACAGGGATCTCAAGATGGCTCATGGAAGCAGGAAGCTTATTTGCTTTTCCCTGTTCACAAAGATGGAACCTTATTAGACCACCTGACACGCATGCAGTCGAATAACGAATTTTACCCCACCATAGCAGTCCTGCATATCTTCAAACAGGTGCATTTCAAAATCTCCATATGCACATCCCAGTTGGTGTACATGACATTTTGATCTTGTTTACTTGTTACAAAAGAAACGAACCATTTAATGGATCTTAAGGTCTGTTCAGGCTCAGATGGATCACACATCTCTCTGTTTGAGCATGTTTTCCCTTTTGTTTTAACTGGTGCAGATCTGTGTGGGGTTGAAAGAAATGCATATGAATGACCCTCCATATGCACACAATGACATGAAGCCTGGGAATGTCCTACTGACTCTTCAACCTAACAAACCTCCAAAGGCAGTGATCATGGACTTTGGTAGCGCTTCACCAGCTCATAAACAAATTAGGTCTCGCTCAGAGGCCCTCACATTGCAGGTATAGTATCCTCCTGTGTTGGCTTCTCATGTTAGTTAATCCAAGAGCTTGATCTCCAACTTCTGTAGATCTTCCAACCTTATTGCAGAATACAACAGGAAATTCAGATTCTGTAGATACTTATCTCCTGAAGATGTAGCTATGGTAAGCTTGTTTGTGGTTCAAAGGTGCTAACACGCATGTCAAGTGATCACAGGAGTGGGCAGCAGAGCACTGTTCTGCACCATACAGGGCACCAGAGCTTTGGGATTGTCCAAGCCAGTGTGATATTGATGAACGCACAGATGTTTGGGCACTGGGATGCACTCTCTTTGCGATAATGTAAATATACACCTTACCTTTATCAAAGCCCAGTGTACGATTAGAGTTCTCCCAGATAAGTCTTTGCAAATCAGCTAAAACCTCATACACAGAATTTGCACAAATGCTCTTAAACCTGCTCCAGGCTTTGTGTTTGAAAACTGTTGTAACAATCACAAGCTAATTTTTTTCTGTAGGCTGAGCAAGACCACAAGATCCATCTTGTTTTGTATGCTCAGACAGGGGAGTATTGGCTTACAGGTACAGGGAATCACCGTTTGAGTATGTGTTGGGGGAGTCAGGAGGAAGTTTGCAACTGGCAGTGATGAGTGGACAAGTAAAGTGGCCACCAGGGCCAACGCCGCCATATCCTGATACACTCCGCCAGTTTGTTACATGGATGGTGCAACCACAAATTACAATGCGGCCTCACTTAGAGGATGTGAACATACACATTGATAAACTTCTTGCCAGTTTTGGCACTGGAGTAGATGGTATTTGGACATTGAAGGTTGATAAGCAGAACACCCAACTCATCTCCTAAAAACTGAATCCAGTTCCTGACCCAGAATGTTAGATTTCCTCAAGAAATTCTGCTGGCATGACCTCCTGGCACATGACAAGCAACAACCTCTTCTCCAGATCTGCATTCAATCAATTCTTACAAGTCTTTCTTACTCTCACAGAAAGCACATGACTGTTCAAAATTGGGCTCAAGAGCTCAAGCAGACTAAGAGTCACATCCAGGAAAGCACATGTTAGATATCTATGGTACACATAACTTTGAGAGCTGGTGAAAGATTCTAATGTAATTTCAACATTATTTTGGTAGGCTGGATTTGATTTTTGAGATAGAGATAGAAACTGCATGAGTTGCCTGAACAGGCTTCTCAACAGGAAATGCATACCTTGGCAACCTGCAGTTAGAAGTTTGAAACTGAATGACCCTCATTGCTCAGTGCCCATGTAAATTCATCCATCTAGATAAAGGGTTATTTCCTCAATTGATTTAGACCATCCTTGAAGTGTTTTGTGATTGCTGAATATACTGTATTCAGATGGCAGGTACAGACTTCAAACAACTCCATAGTCCTTTGGGCTGCTACTCTTCATAAGTTCTTGCATTTGCAAGCACAATTTAACTCACCACACGCTTGTTAGTCATACTTATAAGTCATGGGTAGCTTGTGAAGAAGAATACCTTCAAGCACATGTTCTCCAGCTCTGATTGTGCCTGTGACATGATTGAAGAAGAATGAAAGTACCCAGAAACAAATCACAATATCACCAGCACATGCTCTCAAAGGGCCAATGCTAATAACTTCATGATCACACTAGCTCTGACAATGTGAGACAAAACAGATTCTTGCAATACATGTAAAAGACCTTCCAATTGGCCAAAAAGTTTCTTGCAAGGGTAAAAACAGGGATAACAGTAAAAATAGGCAGTTTAAAAACATCACCATATCATCAACAAGGTTCCGATGTCGCAGACTGTTGTCTCCATGCTTTTTCATAAGTTACAATCTTAATCCTTCTTGGAAGTTTTTTTCTTAAAATAAAATAAAATTGGTATGATCTCTCCACCCAGATATACAACCATACTGAAAAATTAAAAAGAGACACTACCTACAGAGATGTGCACCGTTGAAGACAGACCTATCACTGCAAGATGATACACATGCCATAAATTTTTGCCCAGCCTTCAGAGGAGAGCCACAGAGGGGAGGGGACAGGGACACACAGCCCCATCACAGTGCAACATCTTCAGAATGCAACCAGGGGAGTCATCCCTAGTGCACTGTAATGTCAGCTTCAGATCACACAACAGCAACAAATGAGCAAACTTGAAAAGGAGGAAATCCAAACCTGAAGACAAGAGAAATCAAAGCCAAAAACTGAGGAACAGTTTAAATGACAGTGACAGTCCTACATATTTTCAGGGACCTTCAACATTAGCACATACGGTAGTGAACAACCACCATAACATACCCACTGACTTCAAAATAACCAACTTACCAAGTCTCTGTGACAAGATGGGGAAATCTCAGACTGGCTAGTTTCAACAGAACCAAAAAGAGAAGGAGAAGACCAAGAAACCCAAGAAAAAAGAACATAAAACAAAAGAGATGAAGAAAGAAAATACCTAAGCAAGCAAGAGGAAGAAACGAGAGAGAAACAAGGATAACTTCAAAAGCATGATCCTACCTCTACTTCCCATTCAGTTGGTGATACAAGATGAACAATTGTGCAGGAATCTGATAAATGTGGATACAGATTCACCAATTTTGGAGCAGGTCTACATAGAGAAGAGAAGGCACAATGCTAACATTGAACATCATTGGCACATTGTAAATTCCCAAGGGCATGTACAAACCATTATAGCTCAAGGCAATCACAACTTTTATCTTCTTCAGAAAAATTGGTTGAAAGAAGCTTCAAATTTCTCTAAATTTGCAACTCTGTGAACTGGGACACAATTTCTTAATATATCAAGACATGGTAATAGTGCAGAATCAAACATTGGGTTAGGAAAAAGCTTCAGACCTCCACACATTCACAGACAACTGCCTTACATAAGCTGTGGTCTGGGACAAAAAAAAACATACCAGTCCCTTTATGATTCTCCTTCAACCTCATCTGCAAAAAGATGTGAGAGTGAAATTTTTGCCTTCTTTGATCTTGGACCTATCAATACAGTTCCTGTTTCTTCATTATTAGCACTTAACCCTAAATCTGTTCCAACAGCACTTACTGCCTCTACTTCTTCCAAACTTGCTCTCTTCCTTCCAGCGGTGCTCTCAGAAATCTGCACCTTGTTTTCATCTGGACCCAATCCCTGAGCATCACCCAAATCCTGAGCATTGCTAACTGCTGATGATGTTTCCTGCACCATTTTCTCTTCTGTCCCATGATTTTTCTCTGGTTGGGAGATGGGTTTAGCAGGCTCGGATTTGGCATTTCGTAGTGCCTGGCGCTCAAGCTCAGCAGCTTTCACAACAGCTTGAAAGGCTTCAGTGCGTGCTAACTCGATAGGAGTCTTCCTGGCCTTTGTCTGAGACTGCAGATTGGCCCCTCGTTTGATTAGAAGCCTGGTGAGATCCTCAAACCCTCCTTGAACTGCGTAATGCAGTGGTGTCATCCCTTTCCGTGTGCGTGAGTTCACATGAGCTCCTGCTGCTAAAAGAAGACGCACGATTTCCATGTGTCCCTTCTGACTCGCAAAATGAATAGCAGCCATGTCATCTGCAGCTGAAGCACTCACATCTGCTTCTTTCTGACACAGAAGTTTCACCACCTCTCTTTGCCCTGCCCATGCTGCCAAGTGCAGTCTTTCTTTCTGTGTTAAGAAAACAATCTTCCCATGCTTGTTTCCAGATGCAATCATCATATCTCTTTCAACACCAAGCACCACCACACTGCATGCATGGCTACTTCAATTTCAAAGGCGCATGCCTGTACACAAAGACACAACTTGCATAATGATGACAGCATCTCCTACACTTCCCCCTAAACCTGAGCAAAAACAACATCTGGAAGGCTTGAAATTCCAGTTACAAAATTCAGAGACACATCATTGGTCTTTCAAGCTCTTGGTGTGTTTACTGATGAGTCCAAAAACACTTGTTTGCAATAACTTTGCATTAGAAAGGACTTCAGAAACTCCTCTTCTACACGTGTTCATGAAATGTGGGAATTGTATCACAATTGCAGCAAGGATTGTTCCTGCTAGGGTTCCAGTAATGGAGCATGAACCAGAGAAATTGGCAATTCCCAGTTGTGCAAAAGCTTCATAGGATGTTCCCTTTGCTGAGAAGGCTTCTCAGCCGGTTGGCCAGGAACCTCAAGGCACTCTCATCTCATGAGCAATCAAAGCACAAAAAGGAAAACAAACCCCACAAAACCAGAGAAAAAACGAGAGAAGAAGAAACAAGGAACCCCGCGACCAAGAAGAAACAGTACCGCAATAGCAGCAAACCCTAAGCATCCTTTGCATGCATGAGGAGCGATGAGGAGTATGGATACGGAGAAGAAGAAGAAAAAACTTCAGCAGCAGCAAAAACAACAAGGCAGCATCACGACGCTACCAGCGACAAACAACGAACTCATACCATTAGAGCAGGATACGGAGTACGAGAATGCCGATCCCTGGCATTCACGGCCTCCGTCGTCTCGTCGCAGAAACGCGCAACTTCCTCCACGTTACCAGACCTTGCAGCATCATGTACGGAGTTACAAACACCGCCATCGCCACCACCTGCCACAGCAGCCATGTCGATTCCCGTCCTTCCGTGATCCTCTCCGTCGTCTTCTCCCTTCCCCCAAAACAACCAAAACAACCAAACCACCAAAAAAAACACAACAACAGGAAAAAAAAAAAAAAAAAAAAAAAACAAAACAGAGAAAAAAAAAAAAAAAAAAAAAAAAAAAAAAAAAAAAAAAAAAAAAAAAACAAAAAAAAAAAAAAAAAAT
>Ga0116231_10007961_pt1 | contig 18916 bp, 13 predicted proteins | sample S1TSphgellanicum_2_FD_89695 | JGI IMG/M metagenome (GOLD analysis project Ga0116231, IMG submission 89695) | Host-associated microbial communities from peat moss isolated from Minnesota, USA - S1T2_Fd - Sphagnum magellanicum MG | ecosystem: Host-associated > Plants > Peat moss > Unclassified...
CAGCCAACCCCCCCCCCCCCCCCCCCCCCCCCCCCCCCCCCCCACCCCCACAAATCTCGCTGCCATAACTGCCCCAAAATCCCCCCCCCTCACACACACCAAATTCAGTGCCAAAATTGTGGCTAAATTTAGCACATCTTTTGCCCTTCCACCCCAGTTTTGCATTCAGACTCTCTGATGAGAAATAAAGAATATCTCATACATCAGGCTAGTTCAAGCAATTTAACCTCATACTTCATAAATGTTCATAAAAAAAAGAAGTCCATATATGAATGAAATTCATCCATCATCACATGATCTTATCCGTCATTCATTCATTCATTAATTAAATTCATCCATCATCACATGATCTTATCCGTCATTCATTCATTCATTAATTAAATTCATCCATCAACATTTTTTAGTGTATTTTGCCTCGCCTCATTGCTTAAGTAGAATTTCCATTCTTAATTTTGTTCATCATCATTTTTGGCCTAGGACTTTACAAGAGATTAGGTACTATTATGAATTATATTAATTAATTTAATTGGTTGTCATGTATCCCAAAACACTAAGGTTGTAAAGATTTTTTTTGTTTGCAATGGGCCACTTTGATTGCCCTATCATCATCAAAACCATTATAAACCTACCTCTTCACCTTCAACAAACGAAAAGGAAAGGACATGTTTCTACATTATTTTAGATGGACACATAAAATCATATAAGTGTAATTGTTTTATGCAAGAATTTTTTTTTACATGGTTGTACTTTTACATATCTCATCTGCTACATTTACTCTTACGTTTAACGAATGTAGATAAAATAAAAATTAGACAAAGATTAAATAAATTTCATTATTGCATTCACACTTATTCAAAGTGTAAGTCCTAAACCATATACATGCACAACATTCGTATTTATCAATGTTGACCAATTCCTTGGTATTAAGAGGAAACCCTAGTTCTAGTTCTTAACATTTTGTAAGGGATTGATTTTAGTTCAATTTCGATTTTTTTTAATGAAAATGGGACTTGATTTTGGTTTTTAATTGGGGGTGGTTTAAGTTTTAGTTCTTTTATTATTTAAAAGTTACGTTAGTTCCAATTCTCAATTTTAAATAATTTTAAATTTTGGTTCCAATATCAAAACATCAAATGGGACAATGCCAAAAAAAAGAAAAAAGACTTGAACTTTTATTTCAAGGAAAAAAAGACTATTACAAAAGTTTTAAAATATCAAACTAATACAAATTAGCCTATTTCTAAACTATAATCTACATTAAATATTTATAATGGATTAAAACCTTTTTTTCCATTGCACCGTGATTTCATGTTTAGTGTTTCTACAGTTGTAACTACCACCTTGAATGGCCTTTTCTCATGTTTGAGTTCAACCCTTGAAAACCCTCAATTTTGTCTTCTTCAAACCCCAAAACAATTCATTTCAAACACCCCATCTCAAACCATATTTGAAACCCCCCAAAAATTATATTTTAGACCCTTTAAACAAATCTTCAAGTAATTTTCCACATTCCCAAGTGGATTTTTATTTCGAGAATTTGAATTTTCCATGCCAAATACTTGGGATGAGTCTAAAGATGAAACAATGTTCAAATTGGGTTAATTTCAGACCACTCAAAAGGTCTTGAAATAAATATAAAAAATGAGCTTGCATTCTATATTTGGAGATTTGAAATTCAAGTTATGATCAAAATAATAATTAAGAGTCAAATTGACACGTTGATTCCCAACATTAAAACAAAAAAAAAGTGGACAAATGACTTTGAAATTGAACATAAAATATGCCTTGGAAAGATATTTTCAAAGAATACAACTTTTTTTGCTAAAGAACTCTTCAATTGATGTTTTAATGCATGAGTTACAAGGTTGCAAACTTGTGGGATTCATAACTTGTTAAAATTGAAAAGTTTTGAAAATTTCATTTTTGGAGTTTTGAAATTTTTTGCCACTTGGATGTAGTCCTTATCACCAATTACAAAATAAACTACAAAGAGAAAAATGACAAGCTTTCCTAAAAGGTCCGAACCATGGTGTATCTTGTGAGTTGGGTTGTCTAGCTTGGTTTGCACACCATTTTGGTTTCAATTTTTATTTAATCTCTTTCTTAGTTTGTGTATATTGATTTCACTTTGAAATTTTTCTTTCGAGTTTGTCTTAAGTTCATCTCGAAACTCTCATGCTTTCTTTCTTTGTGGCAGTTAGAGAGCATACTTTAAATTTGCATTCTATTACAAAGTTGATAATTGATTGGTTTTCTTTAATCTTCAATACTACTTCACAAACTTAAAGGTGAATCAAATTGAACGAATGACATTTAAAATCACATAGTAATCAATATTTGAAAAAATTGGATTTTTTTCATCCATTATCTATGAGAACAAGACTTGACCACACCTAGTATTTATGTCTGTTTGCATAGTAATCCCTATGAGAATTGAAGAACTTTTTGACAAGCCTATAATTTTGTAACATGTCACATGATAGGTTATTTTTGATACGACAAGTTTCTTTGATGGGCTAGAAAGAAATTTCCAATTTGTTTATGAATGCAATTTTTTAAAAGATATGACAGGCATTGATAGGTGCAAAAACTAAACCCTACTTGAGAATGGCACCTCTTTGATTGTTGGGGAGTCCTTAAAAAAGACAAGGGCATTTTGAAATGCCCAATTGGACAAATTCCACTCGATAACATGCCTTCCAAATACGATGAAAAGAATCTATTGGAGCTTTACATGTTGTTCTTTGATAACAAATTAGAGTTCTAATTGAGGTTAAGGCCTAAGGGCGGGGGCCACCCATAGGATATGGGCCTTACAAAAGGGTCTTCATGAGGGCAATAGACCCCCCATTTCTGGAAGCTTGCCCCCACCCATGGGTCTTAACTTGACCAGAACCAGCTGAAGTTCCTTTAGTGATGGAGAAATAAGAGGCAGCATCTGACGCCCAAGAGGATGCAAAGGTGACCATGATACCAGAGGTGAGTAGATTGGTTGCATTCCAGGCCAGAGTGAACCAGCAGCATCCCCCAGTGCACCGTGAAGGATGGATGATGATACATAGACAGAAAGACACACTTTTGCCTGTCCCATAACTAACCACAGTGGTTAGCCAAGTACCAATTGTCCATATGTATCTACCTACCGAGTAGTCATCATATGCATCAGCTACTCACCTAAATAAATTGTAACCACTTACATTACCATAGTAGTACTTGGGTGAGAAGGTGAAAATAAAAAAGGGTTACATGATTGCTTACCTTGGTTTACTCAGTTGTGGATGGAACCACATCTCCTTGTAATGCATATGTTTTCCATCCAGAAGCTCGCCTCGTGCCCCCTTCTTATTTTGGTGATGTCCTTGACCAAGGGCTTTACCCTACATACAACGGGTTCCAGTGGATGGTGCCCTGGGTCACATAATATACACCATCCATTGAAAACTTGCCATGAGTTAGTTGGGAATGAGACCCACCTCAGTTACCAAGGTTGGTAACCGTTCTTCTAGACCCTCTTACTTCCACCTCACCCACCTACCTAAGCACCTAAGTAAGTATCATAGGTGAGAAGGTAGTGAATGTAACTGGGTTACTAAATTGGTACCTAAGTCAGTAATGCACTTTGGTGGCTACTAGGTAGTAGGCAGATGCCCTTCATCTAAAGAGAGCTCGGGTGGAACCAAACAGAGGTTGTTGAACTCATTCAAGCCTATGGTGCACACTTAGTTAGGTTGAACAACAAGAAGAGGAACAGAGAAGGTGTCAACAAACTCTTGAGAGAAGAGCAAATTCTACTGTTTAAAAGGCTCTACAAAACAGATCAGGTGATCAAATGATGCATTTCTGGTTTTACTAAATTTCATCCACATTATTCCACTTGACTACCATTTTTCAAGGTAGAGGGTGTACTACCCACTTTCTTCCCTGTATTTCACCAGCTGCGAAGTCCTCTATGATCTCCTTGTTACAGGTTCACTAAGTCTTGGGAGTAGCCCACCCGTACTTTGTCAAGAATCGCATAGAAGGACCTTAATCACTCTTTGAAGTATCTTGGCAGACAGCTTGATTAGTCGAGGGGCCCACTCGTACTTTGTCAAGAACTGCATAAAAGCACCTTAAATCAGTCTTTGAAGTATCTTGACAGACAACTCAGACACATTCACAGAATCTCCTGCCATAAACATCAGAGACCAAGGCTGAAATTTGAAACTACAATGTAATTTCCTGGAACATAATTTTGTTGATTTTGTTGCTCCCACCAACATGATAGGCTGTGCTCAAGTACACTACCTTGAATATTTTGCTTCACCTGAGAAAACCCAAAGTTACATTCAAGTGTTCTGTCTAAGCATAAGCACTTTAACAAGTGTAAAAACTTGTAGCCAGCATAAGCTACTCCTTTATGAGACACACCAGTTGCATAACAAATAGAGAGGGATTGCCAGAAGATCAGCAACAGAAAACTGCTCAATTTGTAGAATTCTTTTTGTACCTCAATAAGATCACAGGGCTATAATCACAACATCCACACTGTCAACAAATGTGGTCAACTATTGTCAACCTTTGTGCTACCCTCTTCATCAAGCAACATCCAGACTATCAACAAATGTATGTGTCCTCTATGCTGACCACTTCAGTAGACTTCTATCACATTTACAGCTTAGAGAAAGTCCCATTAATATATACTTCTGTACAAACATTAACCACCTCTAGGCTAGTAGCTGCTTTCTTCACCTAATTGGATGATACTGACCACCCATCCGTTTTGGTGGCAGCTTGCGTAATATATAGAGAACAAGTGCTGATGGAACTATCTCCACAAGCTGCACAGAACACACCCAAGCCCAGCCAAACCAAATAAGGGTAATTCTCAACCTATTCAAAACTTTGAAGTCTTTACAACAACCATATGTGTGCCTCGATGTTGCCTGCAGTTTTGCTGCAAGCAATTCACAAGATCATGTAGACAAACTGTGATCAACACAATCTTTTACAGTTTTCTCACCATGTAGTATATAGCATTCAATATTGGATGGTAAAGAACATCCAAATCTGCTCCCTTGTAGAAAACAGATAATGTCATCTGCAAATTTGCATGGTTGATTAGATACTGTGGCACTGCTTCGGAACACACAAAATGCTGACACAAAAGAGAAAAACCTAAAGCACTACATGCAAGTGTCATATTGAACACATCTCAGTTATGAACCTGCAAAACTGGAGGACAATAGCCACGAACATACATACAAAGCAAATGTTTGGAAAACTTACTATGACAGATCGAATGGTGAAGCATGTGAAGCAAATTGCCGTCACACAACCAACCTGGCAAAAGACATTCCAACATACAATTACAAAATAATACCCATTTTCTTATATGGCAAATATGTGCTACCAGATAGGAAAAAACAGTTCAGTGATCTTCTCCCGTGTAACCAAATTAAGGACAGAGCAGAGCCCAGGTCATGTAGACAAACCTCCCGAAGCTTCTTTCTGCGACCTTTTGACTCAATCGGGAACCGTCTGAGCATGAGAAACAGCCTGCAATTCCCACAAAAACAGACAGCTAATTTCAACATAGCATGATGACACAGAAACAACTCGCTCTGTTAAGATGGAGCAAAAGAACTTATGGGCACTGAAAATGGAAAACAAAATACTCCAGAAATGACAGGCCCATTCAATCAGTGAGAGTCAAGCTCATACCTTCCTCCATAGAGCAAAAATCCCAATGCTGCCACTAATGACACAACTGCCAACCCCACAATCCATGCACAATAACAATTCAGGTCATAATTAAACATCTACCAGAACTTGCAATTGCAGCCTAAAATGTGAATTCAATGGAGGATTCAACAAGTGCACTCCAAGCAGCAAATTGAACATCTACTAGTCCTCATTTGAGCAAGGAGGAAGAAACACCATACCAGCAAAGAAAACTTTTGCCACCATGAGGACCACTGGACTTGGTGACCACCACAAGCCGACCCAGATGCAGGCCTGCAGATGGACAACAAAGTTTACAATTCAGAGTTTTCAATAGATACCCAGGGTGAGCCATGGGATGATGTTCTTGTGAAGAATGTTGCTCAAAAAATCAATTATCACAAATGTGTCACCTGAATGAAATAGATGGTGGCATTTGTGATCAAAAATGCTGGCCGAAGGTTATCTGTAGGGAGACTACGTGCCTGTCCACAAAGCATACATTGAACTTATGTTAGACCTAATCAAGTAAACTGCGTACCCAAAAGCAAGTAGCAGTACTGGTATGTGATAGTACACTGAGTATACTTGCTGAATACTGCTCCTGCAACTCATACACAAGTTACAGCAACCAACTTAGCCATGACAACCTCCACAGAAACAAACATAGTTTTGACCAGATTGCACGGTTGTACCTGGTAGTAGATTTCAGCCCAAAACAGAACCAGTAGGGTATAGGTGGTGAAGAATAAAAGGCCCGGTAAGTCAAGAAGGACATGTTGTAAAACCTGAGGAGTAACCATGTACATACAAGTCAGGGCCCTTGAGCATGAAACCCTTTTCTATTTACTGAGAGAAAATCTCAGGTCTAACAACTCCTATTCCACAAAGGAGGAAAGTTGCATATGGTTATGTACCTCAGGAGACAGTGCCTGCACATTTTCTCGGAAGCAAAAGACTGCTGCTCGCACTGCACACAAAGCAATAAGACAACAACCAATTGAGGCAAGCCCTACTCTGCTGCTGAAATGCAACAACCAAAAAAAACAACACTTCTGCAGAAGAGTGGCAGAACACTTTAGCTTACCTCCATTAACAATGAAATTCAATAGATGAAACACTTTCTGGGTTGTCCAGCCATACTCGGGGACTCGCAGTTCAATCCGAATCAATTGAATCTGTAAGCCACAATGTCATGAGCAACTGAAAGAAAGAATCTGAAGCTCTCCAACTGGAAGCAAAATTCAAGCAGAGGCAAATATGAAGTCACAAAAATTTCCAAGACCATCACAGACATGCACACAGACACAAACTCCCACTTATGACCTAAAACCCTAATCACAAAAGCCTGAAAACAAGTGTAAAGTCCGATGTCCTTTTCCAACCCTTTTGCCATTTTGCGCATCACTTTCTTTCTTTCGAAATTGAGCGGCATGCGTCTACATGAGATTCAAACCCAGGAGAGCAAATGAATAGAATCCCCTGCTACAAAGCTGCAGCATCTCGGAATCGTTCTTTCTTTTTCTTTTTTTCCTTTCTTTTGTCTCAAAGATAGGGCTGCAGAGGAGGGCAGAGAGGAAGGATCTAGGGCTGGCGCGGCAACCTGTGGGGCGGATCAGAAGAGTATGAGCAAGGAAGGGGGCAGTGAGGAAGCGAGTACTATAATGATGAATCATGCTGATGGCGATGATGGTGATGGTGGTGGTGGTGGTGATGATGGATGGCTTACAAGCGCAACAAGAGCGATGATGGTGATGGTGGTGGTGGTGATGATGATGGATGGCTTACAAGCGCAACAAGAGCGATGATGGCACACGCCGTCGCAAGACCAAGGAAGATATGCTCTTGCCAGGCGGTGGAGGCATTAACCCTTTCCCACCAGTCCACGATCCCTTGCACTCCTGCATCCATCGTTGCTGCTGCTGCTGTCGAGGTCTCCATGATTGGAGCGCGTACGCGCGTGTTGTAGCAACAAACCCTTGTGCTCTCTCTCGTTCTCTCTCCCTCGTCCTCGCTTCCTTCCTGTCTCGTTTTCTTCCCGTCAACCCTAATCTGTTTCCTCCTCCGCCATCACGCAACCCAGCTCTTTGCCGCCTGGCTGTATAAATCCCTGCCACCTGTGCCTCCCGAGTCCCGAGTCACCACCTCCACCGCCCGGCCACGCGCATATGGCCTTGGCACACGCACATCTAAGCCCCCCCTGAAGCCTTTGCTTTTGCCCCCGCTTTGCCCCCAAATAAGAAGACAAGGGCAAAAGTGGCACATCCTTTTGTTGTTGAAGTCCAAGTGTTGGAAAACAACTATGAGTTTCTACCTTCTTAAAAGTTTCAATTAGTATTTACAAAATTGATTATCAATTTTAAATAAAAATTTTAATTAATTATTAATTTAAAAATTAATAATCATTAAAAAAATTATTTACAATTATTTTTTTGATGTGATAAAATTTTATAATAAAAGCTTGTTTTTACCTTTCTTGTTGTACGTTTCGAAATCTAGGGCATAGTTGCAACGGTTGTTGTAGCCTAGGTTGTCAACCATAGTCGTGAAGCTCCACATCCATGCCCAAGGGCTTCAACAAGGGGCAAAAGGGGAGGTTGTCACTTTTAGCCCCCCCCCCCCATTTGCCCTATTAAGCTATGCATATGCCCAGCTTAATAGGCTACATACCAATGTGGCAATGGTTCTTTGATTTGGGGGGAAAGGGACCATTGGTTCCTAGTATTTGAAAAATTCAAAATAAAAAAATCGTCAAATCCAAATATTTGAAAACAAGCCGTCACCAACGCATTGGCCCTACCAATAGATAAGATGTTATACATGTGCATTTATGTATGTATACAAAATATATAAATATATGTGTGTGTGTGTGTGTGTGTGAATGATTTATTTGTATGTGCATATATGTGAATATAATTTATTACATTCACATAACAAATTTTGCAATTGAAAACATTTATGTGTGTTGATTAAAGAAAATGAAATCATTGAACAACCAATGCACAGAATAAACATTCATCGAACTAAAACTAAATAACTTATTGGTCATTCTTTCTTTCTTAAAGAAGAAAATATGTTTTTTTTAAAAATTTGGTAAGATTAACATTTGTCATTGTTAAAAAAAAACATTCAAATGCAAAAGACAATCAAATTTGAACATAATTTTTCAATAAACATTGTGAGAAATTACAATTAGCAAAAAAATGGTTGCTCACATTTCATTGTTGTTGTTGTGTGCAACAATTTTGCATTTGTGATCATGATAAAAAAAGTTTCATGGTTAAATATCACATTTGTAGTTTTATTTATATTTGCTAATTTCACCAAATCTTGTTAATTTGGTGTAGTTGAAATTTTTGCATTTTTATATAGTGGAGTTTGGCAAAGTTTTTATAAAGGTTTTATCACTATGTATCATAACTAAATACAAAAAATAGTGAATTAGTTATGAGGTTTGGGCATGAACAAAATTCTTATTGTATTATTTTTTTTAAATTCATTACAATTTGTGGACCAAATAAGATAATTAATTTTTTGTTATAACAATGATCTTGCAAAAACTTCAACCTCTTATTTAATTGTAATGTAAAACGTTGTTTTCATGAAATATATTTTTCACAAATACAACAATAGTTATGAATTAGGTAAGTTATAAATGAAACCAAGACAATTACAAGTTAACCATAGAAGGACAATTTGCAATTATATAAACATCATGGACAAGTAAAGTCCACTTGTCATAACACTTGGATTATTAACTTGAATTGTACAAATTCAAGATCAAGGTTTGTAAATGTTTTTCAAAGAGTTTTTTTGTTATGATCTTCAAGTTGTTTTTTTTAGCATATTTCATTTTACCAAATTATCAAATCATTTTGTGTGATAATACCAATTGGGGAACATAATCAAGTAATTTGAAAACAAAATATATGGGTTTATGGTTTGTTTAGTATGTTTGTGTTGGTCTAAAATGACATTGTGTATTAGTGCATTTGTCCATATGAGATCTATTTCTGTATTATTAATGACAATGTTTTCTAAAAATCTAAGTTTAAAATTGTATTTATTCATAAGTGCTTGTAATGTTGATGATTGATTTATATTAAAAAATCTATGTTGAAATCTTCAATTATTAAACGCATTTTTTGTATAATGTTCTATAAGATAGAATTAAAATGTGACACTTTTATTTTGGGTAGTTTATATATTACAATTACATATAATGTTCTTTGTGTGTTATCATTAAAAAGTGTAGTGATAAAAACATCAGAATTTGTGATTGTTATTTTTTGGTCAATGACACATTTTCATTATAAAATGCCATAATGCCATGTTCATCATAACATGATAATACCTAGAACTTTAATGATAAAACATTGTAAATTTTTTAGTTCAAATAAATGTTTTTTTTATTTTTGTTTCATTTAAATAAAAAATATGAAATGTTAGTAGATTTGGATTTGCAAGAATATTTTCAACATGTATTGTTAAAAAAATTAGTCTCTTAGATTATAAAATTAAAATTTTGAATGATAGGATTTAAAAAAACAATAACAAGTTTGTATTGTACATTTGTTCTTAATCGAAATATTTCTTCTTGAACAAGATGATCTACTTGAAATTTTTTATTCAATAATGTAAGAAATAAATATAAATGTTCTTTTGAATGAACCCTTGATAATGCATTATATGTTAAACCATATTTTGTCACACCAGTTAGATCAAATGTTAAATAATCAAATGTCAACCCTTGTGAATAATATATAGTTTGTGCCGCAACTAATTAAATTGGAAATTAAAATTCCATGATAGTGTGAGAATGATTACTCCTTGTTTACGTTTGAATAATTTTAGATTCAATTGGGGTCCTTTTTTGGCAAGCTTTGGGAATTCATAGATTTGTAAATTTTTAATTTGTGTATTAAATCTGATTTGAAGATTATGAAAATGTATCTAGATTAAATTTTTTGAAATAGTTTGTGTAAAATCTTCAAAAATCCCATTAACACCATTCACAAGACCATTTGATGTTTCATAATTCCTTCCACATATTCTACTAACATTTTTTTAAAACTAGAATTTTATAATGTAAATTAGTGTGGCCAGGCTAGAGCGAAAACAAGCGGCAGTGCAGTAGCAAGAGGCCGGACGGCAGTGTCGCAAGTTTTCCCTTTGGCTCCCTCTGGTCCCAAAGCAAACCATTGTGATGGTTAAGTGCTATGGTTATCATGCCCTGGCAATTTTGCCTTGGTTAAAACCTGCACCCACTCTAGTACTATGGTAAAATTTGTAAAATCCATTTAAATTATTCCAAAATATTGTCCACCCACGCCCTTCACCAAAACATGACAATGTAGGGTTCACAGACACAAATCGCAAGACGATAACATTGAGCTTGAAAAGACAGAAAATTACTTCTACACATGCAAATACAAACATGGTTTCACAAGTGTCGATGTTTCGGCACCTTAGCTTCAAACATCCCACCCTTTGGACTACATCAGGGTCTCCGAATTCAAATCCAACCTTTTCTGGGCCCCGTTTGGCCTTGAAGAGGCCTTGCTCAAAATGGTGAAGGGATCGACATGGGTGCTGGTTCACCCTGGCCGGCAGTTTGGAGTCCAATGTTTTTTATTTTGGGTGTGAAATTTTTCCCAAACGTGAAAATTTAGAAAAATAACAAGGAATATTCTATCACAATATTCCCATTTTTTGATAAAAAGTGTTTTTGCCAAATTTCTTGAATTTTTTATATTTGAATTATTTTTTGGGTCACATTTGGATTTTGATTTTAATTTAATAGAATTTTTTTCTTTTTACTATTTAAATGTGGTTTAAAAACATGTCACTGCAGAAAGTTGAATCCCTCTCGGGATGCTCGTCAATGACACCAATTGCAACATTTGAAACCTGGAAAAATATCATGCGAGTAATATTACTTTCAAAAATGTTGAAATTTTCACAAGAAAAACTTCAAAGAACAAAATTTTGTGAAAGAGAAATATGAGATCTTCAAAAATATTCTATTTGTTGAAATGATCAAAAACCAACCCATTATTCAACAGACATGTGTTGAAGTTTGGCAAAACAATGTTTCCAGGACAGTAATTGGTGACAAGTCTTTTTATTGAAACTTGAAATTGGCGAAAAAACTACCATTAGTCTCGAAATTGTGTCAAGATATGATGGGAAGTTTAAATTATTTTCAAAGAAAATTCCTAAAATGGTGATAAAACTGAACAACCTTCGAAAACATCTTCTTTCATGATTTTTCCATTTTTCAAGAAAACAATTACCCACAGCCAGGATTGTTGCAAAAAATTGGCCACCAAAAGAAAAACATTGGTTCAACTTGGCATCATCCCATTCAAGCCTTCCTCTTCTCACTGTTTTTAGCTGCATTGGGCGGTTCTCACTTTTTGTGAAAACCAACGATTCCGATTCTCCCAGCCATTTTAAAGAACCTTTAAGGTTCTCATTATTAAAAAAGACGAAAAGATTTCGATAATCTTGAAGGGTTTCAAGGATTTGGAAAGAAAAAATTCCAATGGCTTTCAGTTTTTCAGGGTCTCGTAAAACTACAACCCTTGGTTTTCAAAAGCGGATCTCAGAAACCGATTCTCAAATTTGCAAAAACTCGGAATATAAGTATATATATATTTGAAATAAATTAAAACTGCCCCCTTTTGTGGAAGAGCCCAACACTTATTTATGAAGCTTCCCCGAAAGAGCCGTTGAGGAGGTTTGAGATAGTAAATTTGATATTTAAAATGAAAAGGGCATGTTTTAATATGAACATCATGTTTTAAGAATGAAAATGTTTGACTTAATGTGTTTTGATTTATTTTTTTGTTATGCATAATTGTTTTAACATGTGTAAAATAAATATGGTAAAGTGTTGTCCATTGTTGTGGTTTTCAAACAATAATTATTCATAAATTTTATGTTTTCAATTATTTATGAAATAGTTTAAAATCTATTTAATGTGTTAATGAGATTTATATTATCCTGTCGCATCACTTCTTGTAGTTTATGACATTGTACATATTAAAACTTATAATTTAATGCATTAATATTAAAATGTTGGTTTTTAGTTTGAAAATTCATGAATCTTAAATAAAGGATTTTTGATAAAAGTCACCAATCACTATTACATCTAACTCACCAATAAATTCATTATGAATTTGTTTTATTATATGTATCTATGATCAATGAAAATTAACATTTTATTATTGACTAAAGATATTTCATTTATAATAAAAAAAAAATTTGATCATATATTTTTTATAATAAATGTCATTTTTTCATCATTTAATGCATTAAGTTCTGTTAGATTTGTATTTAATGGAATTGCAAGTGTAGAATGTATTGTTGTACCATTAATGTTAAATGTTGTTTTCCATGTGTATGTTAATTTCATGACTTTTGGTTTTAAAAGATCAACATTTGTAATGTGTTTAATATAATATCATAACATGTTTTGTATAATACACATGAGAGTGAAAATTTTCCTATTCTTACATCATTTAATAAAAAAATATAAAATGATTTTGTAAGGTTTTTGATTTTTTGTGGTATAATATATCATCAACAATAGCTCTTTGTTCATTATTCAATTATTTCATACGTGAGACAAAAAAATTGTATGTCATGAATTTATTTATTTGGTGAAAAAAATTATGCATTAACAATTTTTTTTCACATTTTTATTTTTTGATTGTGCAAAATTATCATATGATACATCATAGAGCTCAATTTCTTTGGTATTAATGGATAATATATTTTTATGTGGATTATTTTCATTATTAATTATTTCATTTCAAAATAAAATTTTCCATCCATTTGTTTAATGAATTTTTGTGTATTTTTTAACTTGTGGTTTTAAGCTGTCATATTCAATATTAAAATTGTTGGATGGGTTAAAATTATATACAATTTTTTTTTGCATTTTTTTAATATGATTTTTTTTTCTCATGTAAGCATTTTTTCATGAATCATAATTATTTTGCAAATTAAGTTTTAATTTTTGAAAGAATTTAAATGAAAGGAAATTTTTGTATAATGAATTTTTGGATTTTTATGTCAATTAATTGAAACTCAATGAATTATTTTATTTTTAGTGCCATTTATTTATTTTTGTATCATTATTACCTAAATATTTTGCCAAACACAAATCACTTAATCCCTCATTTTGATTGATATACTTATCAACCAATGATTTACAATAGATTTATGTAAAATTTGGAAAGAGACTTGCATTATTTATTATGGTAATAATACAAATGTTTTATCCTGTCATTGACATGTATTTATAAATTGAAATGACTTTGTTGAATGGTATAATGGTGTAAATAATGTTATATGCAAAGCTTGTTATATAGACATTTATTATGCATTTAAAAATGCATTTCCTAACCTTTTTGATGTGTTCAAATTGTTATTTTTGTTTGTGTTTGTTTAATATGATTTTCATTTTTTGAGTTATAAATTTATTTATTTTTGTTAAATAATAAATACAATATGATGATGTTGCGTATGGATCTAAAACATATTTTGCATATATATATTTGCTCCCTTTAAAGGTCCTACATGTATGCCAAATACATTTATGCATATATCATTTTGTTTTCATTTTTTAAAAATTGGTTTTATTTTTGTGTTGTAATTCAAAAAAAAAAAAGTTTTCATTTATTTTTAGATCTCATAAAAATTGTTCAAATTATTTTAAAAACTTAATCCCATGTCAATAAGTTTAATTTTGTAAATTTGAATATTAATTTTACCATGGTTTGGCATACAATCTTGTTCATTTAAAAACAATAATATTTTCGTATATTTCATTGGTGGTTTAGATATTGAAATCGGTAAATTGGTTAACGTTTTTTTCCCTTATTTTTTTATAATGATGTATTTGCATATTACAAATTTTCATTGAAAACATTGTTTGATCAATTAATAAATATTTATTTATAAAAAATTCAATATTTTCATTTTTAAAAAAAACATGGAATTTAAAAGTATTTTTTAATAATAGTAATCCATGATTATGAGGCAAACCTTTTGATTGAAATTTGGTTATTAAAAAAAAAATCTTTCACCTTACCACATTTCAAATTAATATTTCAAATAATTTTACAAAAACTATTCATTCTATGTTCAAAATAACATGTACAAATGATAAGATCGTTTCTAACAAGTTTGATAGTTAATGAATCATCTTTTTTTAATTTTACATTTTCATTAATATATTGGTTATATAATTTTTTAAATGTTTTTATAGGAATCACTCAAGTTCATGATTGTGATGTTAGTACATAGTTTTGTAATTAACACATTGTGACTGGACAAGAAGGTAGTCAAATAATGTTTTCATGTGAACATGGCAAGTTTTTAAGGTTTTTTTTTTGTTTTTAGTGGCCATCATCTTTCTACATGTTAACGACGAAAATTATTCCATCATTATTTATTAGCTATAAGAATTATTGTTTAAAAAAACTTATGAACATGAGTAGGAAGTATTGTTTATTTATGTGTTATGTAAAACAAATTGGCACCAAACTATGGATTATTAAGGAATTTGCAACATTGAATGAAGGTTAACATAGTAGGACAGTGGAAGGCATGATAAGAAGGAGAATTTGAAAGCAATGCAAGTAGGTTTTTTTTTTTTCATTAATTTTAAATGATGGTAGGTTGAACTTATTGAGATTAATAATTATTATATCTTATTTCAATTGTGCCAATGATTATACTACTAAAATAGGTTTTACAAGGGGTTGATGTTTGGATTGATGAAAAAAAGAAGGAAGTCCAAGTTGTATATTATCACACAATCTACTATACTCTAGCTTGGTCTAGTTGTGTGAAGCTCTTCTCACTTGATGAATGGTACACATTAAATTTATGATAAAAGCCAAAATAAAAGGGGCATGTAAAAGGATGAATATGTATTTTGAATGGGGATTTTTGTTGAATATTTATTTAGTCCATGTAATAAAGTAGGCATTTAAATAAATGCTAAGAGCCTAAATGGGGTGTCCTTAGGTTGGGCAAAATGAGAGAAAAAAAGACAAAAGTAGGAAGTTAATAAAAATTTATCCATAGTTAATATTTACACAAAAATCTTTTTTTTTTTAATGGTTTTAAGTTAACCTAATATACGTCATTCATACTTTGGTTCAGACATGGAAATCAATATGTTTTTGAAATTATGTTTTATTAAATAAAGAACTTAATTATTCTTTTGCATTATTACATTTGTAGGAAAAGTGTTAGTAGCTCATATGGACTTATTGAACACTAAGGTTTTGACCTTAAACTATACATTAGTAAATTTTAAACTTATAATGTATGGATTTGTATTTGGCAACAAATTGTTTGTTGCCACTATAACAAATTAATGAAAGATGACCATGTGTGTGCCAATTATAATCCTGAACCATACTAGTCCCAAAATATCCTAAGCCATGATATTGTCAAAAGTATCCCAAAATATCCTAGGACATGACATTGCCAAAAGTATCCCAAGTATCCCAAAATATCCTAAGCCATGATATTGCCAAAAGTATCTCAAAATATCCTAGGACATGACATTGTCAAAAGTATTCCAAGTATCCCAAAATATTTTAAGCCATGATATTGCCAAAAATATCCAAAAATATTCTAGGACATGACATTGTCCAAAGTATCTCAAAATATCCTAGGCCATGACAATAATTACCTTCCATGAACCATGAAATTCACTAAATATGATAAATCTTTGTCTACATGTGAAGTGGATTAGTAATCCTTTATAATTACCATAGTTATAAAATAACTTCTCCTAACTTGATAAATGTTAAACAATAGTTATTTGTGGAAAAACCTATTTAGTTCCATGACGTTAGTTATGAATATAGATTCATTTGCACAAATTCAATTACCCAGTTGTTTACATAATGTTTTATTTTTTACTTCAATTAGGTGTTTTGTATTTTGACACTTTGGGTAATGTGTTGATATTTATAGTAAACAAAACCCAAAATAATGAAAAAAAAAAAGGTAAAAAAATCTTAAATTTTTACATGTTAAAAAAACATTTTTATGCAAACATGAAATGTTTAACAACATTAACATGTCCATAGTAAGATCATTACGATAAACTCTATGCTCAAACAATGCCATTATAGTCTTTCAAAAACAAAATTTTAGTGTAATGTCATCATGTTGGAACAAAACTCTCAATGTTTTTGTCATTACAACAAACTTGTTTACAATGATTGCCACCATCTCCTCATAGCAATTTTGTAATGAATTGTCAAAATATGTTTAATTCAAAATTTAAATTAAATAAAAATTTGTTATAAATAATAAAAATACATCGTAAGTTGATGTCATTAAATATTGCATTAATTTTCAAAAATAAATCCATATTTAAGTTTAAATACATCATAAATTAAACATTTTAAATATTTTTATGCATATTTGAGAAAAAAATCATATTAAAAAAATTGTATGTGAAAAAATTCCAAATTGAAATTATTCATAATTAATGATAATTATGATTTGTTAATAATTAATGTAGGAAAAAATTAACTTTTTTTCATGTGTATAAAAAATGTTTTATGAACCATTATATGTGGTTGTAGAACATTTATCATTTGAATAAGAAACATGTTAATTATGAACTAAAAAAACGTTAAAAATCAAAGTTTCAAATTTTAATCCCAACACCAAAACAAGGGAAAATGAAAAAACACACAAGATGAAATAATAATTGCAATAATATATTTTAAACCAAATTAATACTAATGTAAATGACTTATGCAAAAATGTATCATTTACAAACAGGAAAAAATTTGAACCATATGATTTAACATATTCAAATCATACATAATCTAAAATAAAAAGTTAAAAAAAATTATTAATTCATGTTTGTCAACAAGCCAATTAACATGTACAAATGAAAAAAAATATTATAAAAAAACTATCAATGAACAAAAAAATATTTTTTAAGGCATTTTATACAAAAAAACAAACATCCATCAAAACTAATATATGTTTTTTTATAGTATGCATCAATAATTTTTTTAATATTCATATGTATAAATTTTTTTTGTAATATTACATTAATGTTTTTGAAATTAACATACACAATAAAAATAATATTTGACATCAATTATACTATAATGCATTTAATGCTTGTAATTTAATTAAACATTTTTTCAATGAACCCAAAACATCTCGTGATGAAAACATGATATCATAATAAGAACATATGATAAATTTCAACTTTTAACAATAGAAGAATTTTTGTAGTAGGTGATAAAATGTTAAGAATTATTAATTACAAACCAATGGTATAAACATGTTTGGGACTAAATTTTTAATATGAAAATGTAAAAAGATTATAAATTATTATAAGTATTGTGGCAAAATGATGTAAACTTGAATAACATTTTAAATAACCTCCTTACATTAGAGTTTAAAAACTCATGATCCTTAAAGAAATTATACAATAAAAAAAAAACCCCAAATTACCACTCATTTGTTTCAAATCTTATCACACATAATTAATCATACAATCCATTAACGCTTATCATACAATCTTATAGTTCTTTAAGATTACATTTCCAAAACATTCTTGTAAATCAAAATTTACTAGCATGTCATATCCTTAAATATATAACAACCACAGAAATTAAGAAGTTTACAATGCTATATAAAATAAATTCAACATTTTATCATGTTATGATAGCATTCACACAAACAAGTTCAACAAAAAAATTCAAGGGCCAAATTCATTCCTAGATCATTTAAGAAAAAACACACAAGAAATATCATATATAATTGTAATCGATAGACCTTGTAAAATGAAAATAATTTATTTCAATTCAATCTTAAAAACATATTAAACAACATGCCTACGGATTGTCCAACTATTGTAATTGGAAAACAAAATATAAATGTATTGACAAAAGCACCTCAATCAACAATATTTCATAACCTTATGAACAAATACAATTTCAAACCTTCTTTCTCAAAATGCACAACTATTAACAAAACACAAATAAACCATATATGAATTCATGCATTAGCACAATAATGTCATTCTAGAGCAATGCAAGAATACTGGACAAAACATAAACCCATATATAAATTAAGTTCAAATGATCACTCTCCGTCCCTCAAATCATTTTGTCATAAAAAATATGTATCACATGACAAACATCTA
>Ga0116231_10007962_pt1 | contig 18909 bp, 14 predicted proteins | sample S1TSphgellanicum_2_FD_89695 | JGI IMG/M metagenome (GOLD analysis project Ga0116231, IMG submission 89695) | Host-associated microbial communities from peat moss isolated from Minnesota, USA - S1T2_Fd - Sphagnum magellanicum MG | ecosystem: Host-associated > Plants > Peat moss > Unclassified...
CCCTTAAAACTGAGATTGACTGTTCCTTTTGAAATCAAGAACTGAACAACACTAGTTCTTATTTGTTCTGGAACACAAAGATCACTCAAAACAGACTGAAAATGAGGAAGATATGGGGCTGGAACTAGAGAGGGTCTAGAGCTATTTTTCAAAAAATTAAAGCACGCTATCACTTATCCTCTTCCTGTGTTTTCTGCATTGCTCCATTAGTTCTGGCACCAAAAGAGCATTTGTAGCCCTTCAGTTTGCACATCCAATGACACAAAAAAATACTCAATTTGGTCAAGGATTGAGGAAAATATTACAAAATGTTCAATCATAGGTGGTTTGGTCATGGGTCAGTTTGATGATGGGTGGTTCTACCCTAGTGTTAGGCAATTTATGAAGAAGAAATTGTAATTTCCATTCTAAAATTAAATTAAAGCAGTTTGGGTTCAGGTTTCACCCATAAATGAAACTGAGGATCTGGTTTCAGGTCCAGTTCTTCAAAAAACACATTCCAATTGTGATTCTGTTTCCAGTTCAAAAAAGAACAGACTGGGTTTCTGATCCAGTTGCTGCCCAGATTGGCAGTTAACCCCCTAACCCCATGTGTAGTCTATATATATATATTTGCTATCTGATTTTGGTTTCACACATGAATAGAATTGAGAACCCATTTGCACGTCCATTTCTTTAAAACACAAAATCTGGTTTTGGATCTGGTTCTAAAAATCAAACCCTGTTGTGGTTCGATTCTTACTACTGAGAATCAGAACTGATGGTTGTAACCTGCCAAATCAAGTACCTGCCCCACATTGCTCCTTACAGCAAACTCCCCACACCCTAGCAACAGGAAATTCTGCCTATAATGTGCCCTAAAATATCAAAGGGGAAGTTCCCCAAGGTTTTGTTATGTAGCCCACAGAGTGCAAGCTCCAGAACAAATTGATTGAATTGCTTTCAACATCCATCCCTGCTTCACATCCTTCCTCGGAACACTCCTAAAACATTTCTCCTAACCCAGTAGGACCTAAAACAACCCATCAACAGTAAGGTGGCTGCACACTTTGGGGTTCAGATCCAATAGAGGTTTTTACAGTGTCAGTTTCAGATTGATCACAAGGAAGCCTGACATGCCCTTCTGCACAAGAGATGTCTTCAGCGGATGCAAGTTTCATATCAAGACCACCTTAGTGGGGCACTAAGGCAATACGAGAGTTAGGCCAGAAATGGCTTTGCAAGGTTCAACTCCTCTAGGAGTTGAGAAGCATCCGGACCTCGGGGTCCAGATGGGCTAAGGTGAAGCTTGGGCTTCGCCAAGCAAAGGAGATGACAGGGATTGTTTTTGGGATTATGGTGCAAGGCATCATCCCCTTAAAACCCTCAACAAATGATTAAGTGCTATCTTGCGTTGCCCGAAGGGAATGAGCTTGCCAAAGCGTTTCAAATAATTAGAAGTTGTCCCTTTAAAGCTTCAAGGCCCAAATCCTGAGAGAGGGTTGGCCCCGGGACGACTTGGGTCGTCCCAACTTAAGTCCTTTAGACCATCTCCTAGAGTTGGTCCTGGAAGGGCCCCGAATCAACTTGGGGCTGATTTGGCTTATGGTGATGTGGTTCGACTCTTGGAGTCGGGCTTGGGCCGGCTCCAAGTTAGACTAAGACTTAGCTTCAATAAGAGGGTCTAGCGAGTCTAAGTAGTGAGCTCGAGTCCGTCTTGAGTGGTTGGGACTTTGGGACTCACCAAGTGTGCCATGGGGTGCACATGTAACTAGGAGCTAAAGGAATCAATGCAAGAAGAGCTTGGCGAGGTGTAGGGGGGTGCAAGGCAGCAAGTGAAAAAAGGCATGTCATTTAGTATTAGAACCAAATCTTGTTTCAATGAGTGCAAAGATGGGAGAAGAAGCAATGGTTAGGTCCCTCGTCATAAAACGTTCACACTGAACCAAGGCGGAAATGGCGTAGTCAAGGTGGTAAAGGCTGCCACAAAGGAGGTTTACTTGGCCAAGCAAGTGGCAACAATTGAATTAGGCTCTGCCAAAAAGCTTCCCAAAACACCAAAAGGTGAAAGGGAAGAGACCTTAACTTGGAAAGTGGGGAAGGAGGGGCATCAACAAAAAAGGAAGCTTCCAAGGAGGAAACCTCTAAGGACAACATCCAAGTGGTGGAACAACTCAAATCCACCTCCAATTCTTTGAAATCAAACGAAGAGGAAAAGGAGAATATGAAGGAGGTTAAGGTTGAAGGGATCTTCCAAGTTGCAAAAAAAACAATTCAGTTGGAATTGGAAGTGGAATGGGCCAAGGTTAAGGCCCAACAAGTGGAGGAAACTCCTTCCATGTTGTCCATGAATGCCATTGCAAAAGCCTTGAAGGTCCTCCAAGACCTAGTGGTGAACGAAAGGGAAACCAACATGCAGATCTCTTTGGAGCTAAAAGAGATTCACAAGGAAAAGGGGGCGGGGTCAAGTGGGGAGGTTGCAAAGGCCACATTAAATCTTTCCACGGGAAAGGATACCAAAACGAAAAGGGTTAAGCAGTAGGCATTCCAAGTGGAAGCCTACTTTAAATCCCAAATGATCAACATGGATGTTGATTGATTTAGGTTAACGCAATCTCTTTCGAAAGATCACACCTTGGAATAGTGGACAACATAAAAGGATGTTGAGCCAAACCTAATGGGGAGTTTGCCTTGGAACAGATTCAAGGCCAAGATGAATGAAAGGTTTACACTTCACAACCAAATCCTAAAAGATGGGCAAGAACTTTTGAACTTGCTCTAATTTGATAGATCTAGAACAACGGGAAGGTACATTCAGACCTTTGCGTCATTGTTGAACCTCATCTTAATGAAAGAAGAGTACACGCAGAAGGTGGCCTTCTTACATGGTTCACAACCTTGGGCTTGTAATGCCATCTTGCAGAGAAGTGAGGTCACCGCAACCTGTCAAAAGATGATGAAGGTTGCAAAGTGCATGGAAGATGACTCCGTGCACAAGAAGGTAGGAACACCACTAATTTTGCAACTCACCACAAGGGTGAATATCATAAATGCAGCACAAGTTACAAGTGGCCCAAAGAGGGGCTAAAAGAGGAAGTGGGATAAAAACCTACCCAAAGACAAAGGAACTCTAATAGAAAAGAAGTTATCGAATGTTGCCAAAATTCAATGTCTCAATTACAATGAATTGGGGAACTTTGCCAAGGACTACGAAAAGGTAAATCAGGATTGGACACAAGGGGGATTTGTTGCAAAGGCAAGTGTGGCCAAATTGGGCCCCAATTTAATCATGTTTAAGTTCAAGGTGGAACTAATGGGGTGTTGTGTCTTTTGGATTCAAGAACCATGCATTTGTTTGTGAACCCAGGTGTGATAGCAACTTGGATGGGTGGCCACAAAGGTGGCCAAACCCATCAAGGTCCACTTAGCACAAGGAGCCGTGACACCAATAAGTGAAGTGGTGTTGGGCGCCTTGTTGGAATGCGACAAGGTGAAATTTACAGAAAATTTCACAATTTGTGCCTTAAATAGAATGGAGGCCATCTTAGGGAACACCTTTTTAGATGCTTACCATGTAGATGTTTTGAGAGGAGGCTTTAAGTTAAAAGTCTTTGCCAAGCTAGCAAATAGGTCTATTAATTTAGAAGTTGAATACCACACTAGTTTAGTTAAGGTAAGTATTCATTTGGTCTCTTTACAAGAATTGTAGGAGACCTCATTTTGAATTGTTATGCATGTGGATGAATATAGTGCCAAGTTTAAAACCAAAGGGGCTAAGTCTTGGCCTACTTGTATTTCCAACACAATTAATAAATTTTGGACATCTTAATAGAAAACCTCCCCAAACATCTACCTCCTTTCGCAATGTGGACCATAAAATCAAGGTGGTGCTTGGGTTAACACCACCTTCTAAATCACCTTACTAACTTAATAAGAAAAATACAAGAGCTTAAGGCTCAAATAAACAACTTGATGGAACAAAGATACATTAGGTTAAGTAAATCGCCTTATGGATCGCTTGTCTTGTTTGTGGATAAAAAGGATGAGAAATTACAAATGTGCATAGATTACCATGCCTTGAACAAAATCACCACTAAAAACAATTACCCTTTGCCCCAAATTTATAATCTCTTTGATCATCTAAATGGGGATTCTTATTTTAGCCAAATTGACGCGAAGTCGGGTTATTATCAAATTTGTGTGGAAGATGTGGATGTGGAAAAGACAACCATGAGGACAAAATACGGCTTTTATGAGTTCTTGGTCATGTCGTTTGGGTTATGTATCACCTCGTCAACTTTCACAACCTTGATGAATTCAATCTTTCACTTAGACAAGTTTGTAATCATTTATATAGATGACATCTTGTTGTATTCCAAGTTTGTGGAGGAACATGTGACACATTTAAAATTTATGTTGCAAAAGCTCAAAGAAAACAAGCTATATGCCAATTAGGTAAAAAGTGAATTTGTAAATCTAGAAATGGACTTTTTGGGACATGTGTTGTCCTGGGAAGGGGTGAGGCCCGACCCAAGGAAAATTGAATCAATTAAAGAATGGCAAGGCCTAGCTTCGGCAAATGGGGTTAGGTCATTCCTAGGATTGGCTAATTTCTACAAAAAGTTCATAAAGGACTTATATGCACTAACAAAACCATTCATCAACTTCTTGAAGAAAGAAGGCTCATTCAAATGGAAGGATGAATAGTAAAGTGCATTCAACCTCTTGAAAGGGAAGTTGTTGTCAACATTGGTGCTACGATTCCCAAACTTTGCAAAGCCTTTTGAAATGCACATGAATATAAGTCCTAATGGAAGGACACCCAATTGCCTTTGAAAATAAAAAATTAGTGGGGGCCTAATTGAAATGGCCAACTCATGATAAGGAGTTATTCAGGGTAGGGAGCTGCTTGAAGGCATGGCAACACAACTTAGGTTCTCATAAAACTAAAGTCTTCATAGATAATGTATCCTTGAAGTATTTTGAGACCTAACCAAAGACCACAATGAAGTAGTTGCAATGGCATGACACCTTGGCCCTTATGGACATCGAATTGATCCATAAACTTGGTAAAAACAATGTTGTGTCAAATGTGTTAAATCACAAAGAGGAATACCAAGGGGAGATGCTTTGGGAGAACACTCAAATCTTTTTAACCATGTTCATTGGAGAAAACAATCTAAAAATAAAGATACAATAAGCGTATGTGGAAGATTATTTGGCGCAAAGTTATTTTAATGCCTTGTGCTAGAAGAAGGTGAAAAGGATCACCCTTCTAGATGAATTGCTAAGATGGAAACAATCATGAGTCTATGTGCTAGAAGGGAAGTTGCACATGAAGGTTTTGCAAGAAGTGCATGACCGCCCATGGTGAGACATCATGGTGAGAAAATAACAAGGGAGTTGTTGGGGAAGACTTTCTATTGGCCCAAAATGAAAGAAGTTGTAAAACACTATATTCGCATGTGCATAAAGTGCCAAAATACCAAGTCAATATATAAGAAGAAGTTTGGGTTATGTAGGCCCCTCTCACTCCCATCGGGTCCATTTGAAAATGTCACAATGGATTTTATGACATGTCTCCCAAAGTGGGAGGGGATGGATGCCATCTTTGTGGTGGTAGATAGGTTTTTTAAATTACCAAAGTTTACATCGACCCACACAAATGCCACAATGGTGGGGACGACAAAGCTATTTTTTGACATGTGGGTCCAACATTATGGGATGCTAGAGGTCATAGTGAATGATCAGGATGTGAAATTCATGTCAAAATTTTGGATGTTATTAATGAAGAAGGTAAAAAGGAAGTTAAAATTTAGCATGCCTTCCATCCGCAAACAGATGGCCAAACAAAAACAATGAATGGGATATTGAATCAATATCTTCGTAATTATATCATCAGCAATCATAAGGATTGGGGTGACCATCTAGGTTTGGCAAAGTTTTGCTACAATTTCACAAAACACTCAACCATAAAAATGAATCCCTTTGAGTTGGCACTAGGAGTTGAAATAAAACAACCAATGGATCTAGCCATTCCTAAAACAAAAGGCATTCACCGTAAGGGCAGCAAGGAGGCCGAAAAGATGGCCAAGGCACGTGAAGAAAGGAAATCATGAACCATTAAGCTTTTAGAAAGGCGCAAGCAAGTTAAGAAGAACAAACCAACAAGTCGCAAAAGCACATAGAATTTGAAATGGGGGACCTAGTGTGCTTGAACATAAAAGATTTTAAAATGCCTGAAATTTTAGCGAATAGGTTTGTTCCAAAGTACATGGTGACGTGCCCCCAAACTCCTCAAAAGACCCAAACGTGGGTCCTAGAACAAAACAATAAAAGAAAAAAAGAATTGGGGCACACTCCCTAACTCATAGCACTTTAGAGAGGAAGGTGTGTTGAGGGTTCAAAATGGGACTAGGATGAACTCACAAGCGAGAGTTCAAGGTGAGATCAACTTGCACAATTAAGAAAAAAGGGCAATTAGTGTAAATTGAATGGAATGGTGTGATGAACTTATTAAAGACAACCTCAAACACAAGTTTTACACAACCCACAACCTTTGGGAGGAGGCACTACTCTTCTCCTTATAATATACTATGTGCCTTTCTGCAGGGACTACATCAAAATGTCACTTTTCCCCAAGATTCTCGAATGGGAGTCCCAAAATTGGGACTTTTGTTGTCCCAAAACTTTGGACCTCATATCTTTCTCAAATCAAATATGTTTTGAATATGCGAAAGCAATATCGTGTAATCTTCAAAAATCTTTCCAATGGTGTAAAACATGCCCCAATCAGACCTCATTTGACCCCCGCTTCAAAAGGATTTGTGGTCAAAAGTCAAATTCCCAATTTGACTCCCACCCTTTCTTTTGGTCATAACTCATGCAAATCAGGTTTAAATGAATAATGCAAAGACACCTTAAACATCTATGCTTCAAAACCTTTTTAATGGTGTCATGGGGGCCTAATTTAATTTTTTTTTCCTTTCCAACCAAGGCTCCAAACATTCGCAACTCTTGCATGAATGCAATTCCCAAAGTGGGAATGCACTTGAGAATCATTGGGCTTCATCCTTTGCACTCTCCCCCGTATGTGAAAGTGTGTTTCACACCTAAACATATTCTTGACCTCAAGGGCCCTTGCACTTCACACTTAGTCGTGAACCCAAATTAGGGTTATGACACATGGGCCTTTATAAAATCATTCACAAACCCCACCTTGATGTGTATACTTTGCAACTTCCAACAATGTTGGTAGCCCACCCAACCTTCCACATGTCCAAATTGAAGCCAATTCACGAAGACAAGAAAAGAAAGGCCCGGAAGCAAGCTTATCACCCAATATTCGATTTCATCGAGCATAAGTTCGCAAGGGAAATGGAATGCATTTTAGTTGCAAAACAAACCAAATGATTGAGCAAACAATATTGGGTCAAGTGGAAAGGATGTCACCCTAAAGAGTAGCAATGGGTGAAGCCTGTTCATTTAGACCATTTGCCGAAAATGGTCGAAAAATTTGAGCAGGAACGTGGCCACAAAATGGGTAATAGGAAAACACATAAAAATAAGTCCAATACTAAAACATAATGTTGATGAAGACATTAACCTTTATAAAGCAAGGGGGTGAAAGTGAAATTTAAAAGAATGGACGTATATTTAAATTGAAGCTAAGGCAAAACAACTGTCAATTTGAGGTCAAGATATATGAAATGGGGCAGACCGTGGAAGAAGTAAGTGAAGGCTAAGTTAAGGTGATAACAACCAACGAAAATGGACTTAAGGAATTGAACTCGAAAGAAAAACTTTTAAGGGTTTAATTAGGTGAGATTGGGGTAGTGATGAGCATGCATTAAATGACATGTCCCTAAACTAAAAATAAGTTTGTCGGAGTGAGGTTTTCAGTGCATGGAGTCATAAACCATGTCCTTTTAAAGCAAAGGGGGTTTGGCTTGGCTAAGCCCAAGTTGACACTAGCTATTGGCGCATTGTATAGTCATAGCTTAACATGGTTACCCAAGGTCACCAAGAGAATTGGCCTAAGCATGAAACTTAACCCTCAAGTATGGTTTGAAGGGGGTCCAAATAGGGGGATTGTTGTTTAACAAGATAAATGAGCCCAAGAAGGGTGTGTGGTGTAGTTTAGGGGATTAACATACAGATGGACAAGAAAAATGTTTAAGAATCCTCCTGCATTTAAAAGGGTGGAACCTGGGATGCGAACTATCGCAACCCTAGCCTTGGGCTTGCGACCAAGGCAAGCGCTTGCAAAGGTGCGGGTTAAGAGTGAGCTTAGGAGTCACATTTCATGCTCCCAAGAGTGTAAAAGAGTGTGAGGGAATGAACCCCCACACTCCCAAATGAGCTCCCACTTTGGGAGTTAGAGTCTCAATGGACTCCTGAATTTTTAGAGGGCAATTACAAGGGTCAAAACTCATTGGATTGAAAAGTTCCTTATATCATTGAAAAGCTCTTGGAACTTAGATGTCTAAAACAAGTTCGCATGACTCATTTGAGTATTTTAAATACAAGTTATGGCCAAAAGAAGAGCTGGGAGTCAAATTACCAATTTGACTTTTAACCATTAAAAGTCTAGATCACCCCAATTTCCTTACGTGTAAGTGACGTGAGACATACCATTGAAAGATCTCGACGAGGGCTAAAACTTCTCTTTAGACATCACCCAATCAAAGGTCTGCACACAAAGTTATGGACCTCCAAAGTCGTGGGAGTCCCAATTTCAAGAGTCCCATTTGGGAGTCCCGGGACAAAATGACATTTGGGTATTGGCCTCGTGGCCAAGCATAGAGAATATTATAAAGGGGAAGGTGGTGGCTTCCCCCAAGTTTGGGCTATGGTGAGTTTTATGAATCTGTGTTTGCCCATGGTTCGTCCATGCACCAAAAGTGCTCTAACTATGCATTAACCAAATTGTTGTTTGGTTTATGCAGGTCCATGTGAGTACTTGAATTGTTTGTCACTCTTCCTAGTCCCCATCTCAGAGTTCTAACACGCCATTCTACCCTTAAAGTGCTGCGAACTAAAAAATGTGCCCCAACTCCTTATCCTTTCATTGTTTTCACATTTAAATTCGTAGTTGAGTCTACTAAGGAGTTTGGGGGTGCATTACGAATGGTACCTAAGTTGAGAACTAGCTTCTCTCCTAAAAGCCTAAAGTAAAAGAGGTGACAAAAGGTGTGGCTTGACATAACAAAGGCGACATGTGCATTATGTTTATAAGGATGTAAACCTTTCGAAAGTGGGGGTGAATGACATGCCTTTCTGCTTAAGAGATGTCTGAAGCATATGCAAGCCTCATATCAAGGCCACCTCAGTGGGGCATTAAGGCAATATGAGAGTTATGCCAAAAATGGCTTTGCAAGGTTCGTCTCCTTTAGGAGTTGAAAAATGTCCAAACTTTAGGGTCTAAATGGGCTAAAACGAAATTTGGGCCTCATCGGCCAAAGGAGACGATTGGGGGTTGTCTTCAAGATTATGGTGTAAGGCACCATCCCTTTAAAACCCTCAACGGACGATTAAACGTTATTTTGGGTTTTCCAAAGGGGGTAAGCCCATTAAAACGTTTGGGACAATTAAAAGTTGTCCCTTTAAAGCTTGAAAGCCCAAATTCTAAAAGAAGGTTAGCCCCAAATGATTTTGGTCATCCCAACTTAAGTCGTTTAAACCAACTTTGGGAGTTAGTCCCAGAAGGTCTCGGAGTTAGTTTGGGGTTAATTCAGCTTATGGCCATGTGGTTTGACTTTAGGTGTTACAACCCTAACCTTGGGCTCACAACCAAGGCAAGGGCTTATAAAGGTGTGGGCCAAGAGTGAGCCCAGGAATCACATTTCATGCTCCCAAGAGTGCAAGAGAATGTGAGGGAATGAAGCCCCACACTACCAAGTAAACTCCCACTTTAGGAATTGGAATCCCAATGGACTCCCAAATTTTCAGAAGGTGATTGTAAGGGTCAAAACTAATTGGATTGAGAAGTTCCTTGTATCATCGGAAAGCTCTTAGAACTTAGATATCTAAAGTAGGCTTGCATGATTCATTTAGGTTCTTAAAACACAAGTTACGGCCAAAAGAAGAGCTAGGAATCAAATTGCCAATTTGACTCCCGACCACTAAAGGGCGGGAATTGCCCTGACTTCCTTACATGTAGGTGATGTGCGACATATCATTGGAAAGCTCTCAATAAGGGCTATAACTTTTCTTTAGACTTCATCTCAATCGAAGGTCTACACACAAAGTTATGGGCCTCCAAAGTCACGGGAGTCTCAATTTCGAGAATTTCGGGACTCCAACTTGGGAGTCCCAGGACAAAATGACATTTGGGTGTTGGCCCTATGGCTAAGCACATAGAATATTATAAAGGAGAAAATGGTGGTTTCCCCCAAGTTCGGGCTGTGATGAGTCTTATGAGTCCGTGTTATCCCGTGGTTCATCCATGCACCAAAAGTGCTTTAACTACGAATTAACCAACTTGTTGTTTGGTTTGTTCAGGTCCATGTGAGTAATTGAATTGCTTGTCACTCTTCCTAGTCCCCATCCCGAAGCTCCAGCATGCCCCTCTACCCCAAAAATGTTTTGAACCAAGAAGCGTGCCCAACTCCTTGTCCTTCTGTTGTTTTCATCTTATACCCACATTTGAGTCTATCAAGGAGCTTGGGAATGCATCACTAGGAGTTAGGCCTGGGTCGGCTCCAAGTTAGACTAAAACTTAGCTTCGATAATAAGGTTTAGTGAGTCTAAGTAATGAATGTGAGTCTGTCTTGAATGATCAGGACTTTGTGACTCACCAAGTGTGTTGTGAGGTGTGCAAGTAGCTAGGAATTAAAGGAATCAATGTGAAAGGAACTTAATGAGGCACAAGGGGGCACAAGGTGACAAGCGAAAAAAGGTGTGTCAAAGCCATTATCAACTAGATGCGCATGTATAGTTGGGTGCTTTGTGCTAGGAACTATCCTAGAAATCATGTGCATGGGCTCTAAAAACAAGATAATGATGTATCCTATACAATGTTTTCTTCTTCAACAATTTTTGTTACAAAACCAATGAGAAAAAATTGGAATTTTTAATACTGAAATTTTGAATAATTTTTCTATTTTCTTGGAATATTTTATATCAAAACATTGAAAAATATTACCCTGAACAAAATGTAGCCCAAACAACTAGGTCATACATTGTTCAAATTTTGTCATGCAAATGTCGTAATGGGTCTCCAATTTATTGTGTTAGTGTCAAATGTTTTTTTGAAGATTTAGAATGTTAAAATTGGTGTTGGGTGAGTATATCAATGGTCTTAGTATCAGGAATTCACCAGAACTGGTAAAATGATATGATTATCATATGATGTCCCATGATATCATTATTAGCTCATATGTTAGTTCACTAATACCTTTCTTCATACCTGGCAAGGCTGGTACATAAATTTTAGATGTACATATTGAGACCACTATTGCCCCTCTTCATCAAGGGGTGCTACACAAAATCAATACTGAACTTAGGGTTCCCATATGGCTGTGGACTGTTTAATGGGCAAGTACCTGGAGAGTTGTTTGTCATCATCAGTCCATGAAAATCTAAATTTTTAGTGACAACTATCAAGCTTGTTGGACTGTACTGATGATTCAGTCTTTTGATATGAATGGGTGGGCATGACAAGTGAGCAATCTTTTAGTCATTTATGATTGGGACATGCACAGATTCATAGTTGAAAGTTAGCGTGACAAGGAAGAGGCGTCTTCCTTCCACAAAGGACACAAAGATGAACTCAGGATGCTCAGATTGTATTAGCCACAGACACTATTTTTTAAGCTAGTTTAGAGAAGCATTTCGCCAAAATGTTAGGAAAAAAGTTACTGCTCTGACCCCTTCAAAAGCTTTTTTGAATTTTTTTGAAAAATCCAGAAAAGCAGTGTTTTTGGATAGATTTATGCATTTGATAGATTTAGAGTGCTGGCTCCAGCAGGTTGCAAAACAGCAGCCGGATTTCAAAAAACAATTACCATCCTACCTGTCCTATAGCTAAATCTTGCTAGATCCTCCCCTGTGGATGGTTGGCAGTGTAACTACACCACAAAAGTGAAAAAAAACCCTGGTTTGGAGCTATGCAACTACTTTCAACAGAGGATAGCTATCGGAGAGTGGGTAATGAAAAAAAACATGGTGTGACATATCAAGATTCTTGGACAGACCAAATCATTGGTAATGGCTAATATCAAACTTAAAAAATAAAAACTACTGGTAGCAGTAAGCATTGCACCAGTAGTCAAACTATTCATACCAACATGATATCTAATTTGAATCTTTTTTGACCTACCAGGACCCAGGTAATAGCACATCTCACACACGGATCTGACCAGTCTTTTAAAAATATGATACCCACCCAAAAAAAAAAAACAACAACAAAATACCCACCCAACACTGGTTCAAAGTGCAAACTCTATCACTCTTTTATGTTTACTATATTAGAGCAAATATAATATTCTTGCCAACATGGCACATTTAGTTGGCTAAGAGTAAGACAGCTACATCTGGTATTCAGGGTCTTTCGTACCCTCAAACTAACTACATCCGGTTTTAGACCTAAGCACCTCCCAGTTTTCAAAATACCTAGTCAAGAATTGTCACTGAATTTAAAATCAATTTTGATGAATTTCATACATTTTTGCATCAAATTTTGACAATTTGTATCCATAAATTAAATTTCAGTATGTACTGGGTTGCACTGTAACTGATTCTAGGGGTGACCAGTAACTAGCCAAGCCTGAAACCTGGACATCCCATTGGAACTGATCCAACTGGCAGAACATTCCAAGAATTAACTGTGTTTGGGAGCACCAACCATTAATGGCATCTACACGTTAGGTTTTTTAGTGGTCAATTTTCCAAATATCTATACTAAAAATCCCCAGACTCGACATCAGGTTGCAACAGGTAACCAACAAGATGGAATGAGACTTGAGTGTTTGCTTTCATATTTTTTAATAGCCAAATCTGGCTAAATTGTCTTATGGACAATCACCACTCATGCTGCATTATGCACTTGAAAAGAAAATAGAACACTAACCTCAAAATGTGTAGAGGACAAATGACATCTCCACTTTTCTACACGCCGGAATACAAGTGGTAGTGAGTGCCCAAAAGCTTGCTACGGTATGGCCAATGCATGATGGTATCAAATTGTCAAGGTCATTACAACTTTGCCTGAAGCACAAGTTCCCAGACCTTCAAAAGCAAACATTTCAATGATTGTATTTAGCCATCAGCCTAAGTAGTTAACACTTTGTGCAAATGAAAAGAGAAATTTGTCCAACGCAACATGCACACCTTTGGAGATGATGAATCAATCAATTCATCATTTATCAAGATAGACAAATGAAGAAAATGGGGCTTTGCAGCCTGGCAACAGGATGTATGTTAAAATTGCATAGAGCCCACGCCTGAAAGGCGGCGGCATCGTAGTTGGTCTTTGCCACTTTCGGCACCAAACTGATTTTAAGTCACAGTAAGTTAGCTGCCCCTAATGTCTTTCCTCTTCTTTCTCCATCTACAATAAGAATGACCACTAGTCACAGTACTTTGGGGCTGATGTCAGCTTTTTTTTCCTGGCTATACATCATCAAAAAGCTGTATTCAAAACTAAAAGTGCTAAAATCAAGTGCTTTTTGAAATTTTCAATAGCAAGAATTTGACCAAATTTTTTTAAAAATCTCCAGATTTCTATTCATGTTTCAAGTATGTGGCCAAAAATATGGAAAAATGTTTTTAAAATTTTCACTTTCATATGTAGCTTGAAGCCAAATTTGGCTAAATCTTCCTACGGATCATCATTGTTTTGGCTACATCATAAAATTTGACAAAAGAAACACTGGTTGATGTCATTCCAGTTCTGTCTTCGCCAACTCATTGCATATTTATCCTCAAGGAGCGTCTCTTGGCGTTTAAGACAGTCAATGCAACTGTTTGGTTTTTTCATGTATTTGGTGCTACTGGTCAGGTGGGTCTCACGTGGAAACGATGCAATCATTTTATGCTCAAGGGATGGAGGGGCACGCATCCATATGCAGTGCACAAGGGTGCTTGAAGTTATTTAGTTCAAAGTAAAGTTAAATACGTATTCATTTAAGCTACCTTATCCTTACGGCCTTTTGAGAAATGACTGATTCTTGATTCTAACAAATCTTCTAATTTCTGGCATACTTATTAAACTGAAGCCATGACGCATCATGGGATTTTGTTCTCATTCTGGATTTACTCATACTGGGCGAAGGCAAATCCAAGAAGATCATTATGCTTGTTAGAGGATTTTTTTAAGTTTGAAAGTAGTTGTGTACAACTAGGTGGAACGCTTTTTTCTTTTTGGCGAATTTTTGCACCCTGGCCACAAAACAAATTCTCCAGTACAACTCATACAAGGATTTAGTGGAAAAAATGCACCAAAGTCATCAGATTTTTAGGAATTTTTTTCTGAAATTGCCATGTTTACACAACAGGTTCCAGTAGGTAACCCAAATATAGCATTGTTCTTAAAGTTTCCTACTTTCCTCTCTAACAAGTAGTCAAATTTGGCTAATTCCTATTGTGGATTATCCCCAGTGTGGCTACAGCACAAATATAATCTTATTTATAAAAACAAAGACCTTGACTATGTGAGAGCAGAAAAACTTGGGGGGTTGATCAATTAACTCCAAAACTTTGTATCTTCAATGTATGTAGACACAAATACAAAGGTTCAACATTTGTTGAAAATGTAGGTTCAATTGTATACGTACATAGCTTGTTGGTCTTGGCTCTAATAATCCATGCACACATGGATCACTATCTCTGCAACAGGTCACACAAGTATGAATATTTAGAATTGATTTGGAACAAAGTAATTCTCCAACCATATATTTAGTGTGGGCTGGAAATCAGTGTGGTCCCCACTTAATATGTATGCAGGGTTGGCTGAAAACAGAGGCTCAAAATTAGTGCGGACCACACTAATTACTAACAACGTTGTCTTATTGTGGTTTTCTTCATTCTTGCATTACTGCACTCAAAGCTATGAAGCAATTTCTTTTGTATGTTGTGCTTTTCAAGATCAGTGGAACTATCAGTCATCATGTGGCCAATCAACCAAATAGTTTCTATCTTTTTGAAGTTTTGGTGTTACTGGGGACAGTAGTGGGGACAACCTTTGATGGAAAGAATAGAAGCAACTACAAAGAAGACGTTCCAAAGGAAATCAAAGGGGATGGACTGGTAGACAAAGGTCTGGTGAGCAGAGAGGTTGAGAACTATGGACTAGCTAACTAGCTCGAGGCTATTGGTAACCAAAAATAGAAAATCACGAAGATGGGGGAGGGCTGAGGCTATTTCCCATAACCAGCAGCCTCCAGCAGAGTACCAGATATAATCAGGATTTAGGGTCAACCCTAAGCCTTACATTCAAAACATGCTCAGCAGGTGAATGTGGAGCACTTTTCGTCCCTATACAAAAATGGATATCAATCACTTTATTGTCCACACACAGAATGAGATACAATTAGCTTAATATGTGATCTAATTGGGACTTGGATGTCCAATCAGTTGGCAAGAAAGCCCATAAAGCTAATTACAGGAAACAACTGATATGATTAATGTCGGTGATGTTGGTAGTAGCAAGTTTTGGTAAATACATTTCTCCATTTCAACAACAACAAAGATTTACAAGCTACCTTGTGAGGGAGATGTTGGCAAATCCCCTATCTTTAGGGAGGGGATTCACACCATAATTTGGTTCCCCAGTGATTTAGGTGGTCTGAGGGGAAAGTGGGACCAGGGCAATTCGTTAGAGAGAGAAAAATGATTTGGCCGCTGAAGCTATCATCAAGAATTGAGTCTCAAATCTCTCTCTACTATCCAATTCAAGACCTAGTTTGTCCTAACCAACTAATCAACGTATATGTGAATGAAATTTGTATTCTAAACCCTTCTTTTTCCAAAGGGACAGTTTTGGCAATCACCTTGGTGATGATGCTTAAAAAAACTAAAGAACAAGAAATAACTAACTTTTCCCCATGTGGTTGAGAAAATCATTTCTCAAGCAAATCACAAGAGGCTTAGATATTGAAAAAAGATGTCCATTATCTTATTGAGTAAGATCTTATGTGAGATTTGTGCATTCATTGGTTTCTTAGAGTGCATTCTTTTTGGTTTTTGGGTAATGTAAGAGGGGAACTCAAAAAAATTTCTTGTGAATAGTTAGAAGGTAGGGAAGAATTTCATTTAGTTACTTAGCATAGTGTTTTATAAGCAACCATATGGTTTTTTCTTAGTTTCCTAACTTATTCAATATATTTTGAATTATTCATGAATTTTTGTTTATGCACATGGTAGAAACATGGTTAGGTGATTGAAAAGTGGCATATGAAAATTCACATTTTACATTTGTTAAAACTTTTACAATGTGATAGTTGGCAAATTATGGATCCAATGTGTATTCCTTTATGATTTTGATCAAAAATATTGTTAAGGCCATTTGAATATATCACTGGACATGTGACAAGTCAAAAATTCTATGTGAAAGCTTGAAGTTTTGAATATGAAATGGATTTCCAATTACTTAATGATGTAATTTTGAATTAAATTTTCTTGAATTGGGAAAGTTTTAATGTATCCTACTTTTTAAACACCTCATTCATTGTTGTGCTAATTTTGGAATTTTTATTTTAATAAAATCATGTCATATTTTCTGAATCACATGTTATTTTTTTACTATGTGATAGCATCAGTGTCTTATTTCAAGATTCCATTATGGTTTTCGCTTCTTTTGGATTTCATTCATATTTTTGAATTTAATTCCTCTTAAAGTTTACATTGTTAGGTGAAAGAATGATAAGAAAATGAACTCAAAAATAAGCACAAAATATCAATAAAATTCATCGTAAAACAATTATACATTGAATTTTTTACTTGAATGATCAAAGACAAGATAATTTTTCACTATTTTGCATTCACTTTCAAGTATAGTTTAACAGGTTTCAACAAGTTTTTAAAAATAGAATTAGTTGTGAAATCTACCTCTGTAGTGTGGTATTTTGTTTCAAGTGTATGTTTTAAATACATTTTAATAAGGAATTTGTACAATTTTTTTTTTTATGGTGCCCTCAAAATAACAATGATCTTTGTATTTTTAATTTAATATAATTATATTTCATTGAATATTTTGTGTTGAAGGTTCCTCAAACACAAAATTATCATCCATTTTTAAAGATTTTGTTGCATATTTGTAAAATTTGTTTCTTCTTAGTTTTTGAAAATAGATTGTTATATATGTAATAGACAATAGACAATATTATATTGTATTATATTATACTTCCACCCATTTTAGTGTTATTTTATTGTTTTCATATGCAGATACAAAATAAAATATGAACATCTATTTTTTGTGTATATTTATAATGTTTCCACCCTACAAATTGATAAAAAAATTTGATATACATTAATGTTGAATGTGTATTTACATGCCAAGTTCAATTGTAGTCCATAGAAATTAAGATTGTGATATTCCAAACATTGCCAAACATTCCACCTAATTGTGTTTTCAACTCACATTTTTTTAAAAAAAATACACAAATGAAGAACCATTGGACATCACAAAATGATAATTTTTAAAGGAAACAAAAACCTTGGACAACAATGCAAAAAACTTTCATCACAAACACCAAGAAAGGTACCTCACTAATTAATATTACTACTCCTAAGCATGTGATAGCACCATGTGCCTCTAAACACATCCCTAATACAAAGGCCAAAATGGGCACCTTACTACTTATCAAAGCCCTCTTTAATATGATCATATGCAAAATTTAGAATTTTGAGGCGCAAATGGGATAACATGAATCACACCCACTCCTTTGGGATTTTTTTGGGATTGTTTTATTTTGGAATATTCCACAAAAAATTTTAGAATTTTTTTTTTTAAATCATAATAATTTTCTTTATAATACTTTGATAAAATTTGCATTCAAAAGTTGTCAAAAAATGTCATTTAGAAAAAAAAATTCAGTTATTAAAATTATCCTTTTATTGTTTAAAAGCACTAATTACAATGTTTTATTAGTGTTTTTCCATATTTTTTATTCATCTAATTAATTTCAAATTTATTCACAAGTTCTCATTATATATTATGAATGTTATCATATAAGTAAATCCTACAATTTCAACACAAAATTAAATTACATTTTCAATGATAGTCAAAGAATATATATATATATATATATATATATATATTTTTTCACCTTATTTCTAAAACAATAAACCCCCATCTTAAACAATTTCTAGGCAAAATTAATCACCAAGTTTAAAAACACAGCTAATAAATAAATCTTAATTAATTCTAACTCTTAATCCATTTTCATGAATAATTGTCACAAGGATGGATTGTAACTCAACTAAAGGTCAATTCACACTTGTGATTAGTATCATTGTTAAATCGTTGTTTTCAAAATTCTATTCACGCTTGTTCAACTTTAACAATCAATAGTTATGTGTACATGTGATGTGGAACCCTAACATTGCACTCAACATTTTGTGATACTCTACTAATAGTAACTACCTAGTTTAGGGGGCCTAGGCTAAATAACATATGTAGGTAGGTAAATTATTTTATTATTAATAGATAAATAAATATGAATATAATAATATAATATAATATAATATAAAAATTAAATCATATATGGTTGTTGTCAAAATATTATTGACATAAAAAAAATTTAAAATTCCAATAAAAAAACTAACAAAAAAGACCGAATCAAAATGATTGGGTCCAACATGACACCTTGTTTAAGTTGGATAGGGGCCATTTGGGGTACCTTCTAACCAATTTTTCCAATAAGAAAAACTTGTTTTCTTGTAACAAAGGCATCACTTTCAAACCATTGAAATTAATTCTTGAATGAC
>Ga0116231_10007965_pt1 | contig 18907 bp, 9 predicted proteins | sample S1TSphgellanicum_2_FD_89695 | JGI IMG/M metagenome (GOLD analysis project Ga0116231, IMG submission 89695) | Host-associated microbial communities from peat moss isolated from Minnesota, USA - S1T2_Fd - Sphagnum magellanicum MG | ecosystem: Host-associated > Plants > Peat moss > Unclassified...
ACTGGTCCCCGTTCACTACGGGGTTAACATGTTTTACCATGATTTCATATAGTGAATCTGTCCTAGTTCACTCAAAATCCTAGTGAAATACAAGGTGAACTTGGCCACATCTCCTAGTAGTGAATGTTCGCATTCGTCATAATAAGTAATGTTTGAATTTGTGTAATGCATAGACCATAACTAAGGTTTCTTTTTCAATAATAGTATAATTATTTTCAATTGAGTTTACTAATCTAAAGGTCTACATAATCGATTGATCAAACTTACTAGTTGGGTTCTAAACAAATATGGCTCCTACTACTAACTGAGATGCATCTTGTGAACATGAAATTCAAGCTCCCAATTTGCACTAATCAATATAAGGGCTTATACCTACCAGTTATTAGTTTTTTCCCAAGCATTTTGGCATTTTGTAATCCATTCAAAAATTTTAGACTTCTTGAACAGTTTGGTAATTGGTGACATAATAAAAGTAATTTTTTTGATAAAACACCTGTAAAATTATGCCATCCCATGTTTACTAAAGCTTCAACCTTTTTATACACTAATACAAAAGTGGGGTGTGGTACACTAGCTTAAATCATTATGGGACCTTAAAAATGAAATAAGTTCATTACATTTTAATGATTTCACCCTAGTTAAATTTATTTCATTATAATATCACTATCTAAACATCGTGTTTCACTATTAGTTAACATAGTTCATTATTATAATTTACTATGGTAAATATGTTTATTTTTTATGTTGTTGTTTCAAATACCTTATGGTACTTTATGATATACCCTATATTATTTTAGGCTACCTTAGTTATTCTAACTTATACCCTAAGTTATTATAGGCTATTATAAATTATTTTACCTTAAGGTATCTTCATTAGCTTATTATAAGTTTTTTACTTTAAGTTATTTTAAATTAAATCATTCAATTAACCTTGCGCTACACCTTAAATTATTTTATTTAAAGTTAATATATGTTATTTCAAGTTATATTTTAAATTATTCAAGGTCATTCCACTTTATGTTATTATGTTATTTTATCCTAAATATAACAATTTATAATAATCTAAAATAAAATATAATGACTTAAAGTAAAATAACCTAGACTAACCAATAATAGCCTATGAAAAATAATCTAGAATAAAGTACAATAAAATAAATACCAATAGCCTAGAATATCCAACAATAACTTATAATAAAATAACCATTAATAGTAATAATATAATCTAAAAAAATAAAAAATAACCACCAATAAAATAGCCATCAATAGTTACTAATAGCCCTTAATATAATAACCACAAATAATCATTAATAAAATAGCCACAAATAACCATTAATAAAATAACCACCAATAACCATTAATATAGTAGTAAAAAATAGCCTTTAATAGAATAGCCACCAATAGCCTTTAATAGAATAGCCACCAATAACTGTTAATATAATAACCATCAATAGCCATTAATAGAATAACCAGCAATAGCCATTAATAAAATAACCACCAATAAACATTAATAGAATAGCCACCAATAGTTGTTAACAAAATAACCACTAACATCCATTAATATAATAGCCATCAATAGAATAATTACAAATAGCCATTAATAGAATAGCCACCAATTGTCATTAATAGAATAACCATTAATAGCCACCAATACAATAACCATTAATAGCCATCAATAAAATAACTACCAATAGCCATTAATAGAATAGCCATGAATAGAATAGCCACTAATAGTCATTAATAGAATAACCATTAATAACCACCAATAAATTAACCAATAATAGCCATTAATAGAATAACTACTACTAGCCACCAATAAAATAACCATTAATAGCCATCAATAGAATAACTACCAATAGCCATTAATAGAATAGCCACTAATAGTCATTAATAGAATAACCATTAATAGCCACCAATAAAATAACCATTAATAGCCATTAATAAAATAATCATTAATAGCCATTAATAAAATAATCATTAATAGCCATTAATAAAATAATCATTATAGTCATTAATAAAATAACCATTAATAGTCATCAATAAAATAACCATTAATAGCCACTAATAAAATAACCATTAATAACCATCAATAGAATAACCACTAATAGCCATTAATAAAATAACTACCAATAGTCATTAATAGAATAACCATTAATAGCCACCAATAAAATAATCATTAATAGTCATCAATAAAATAACTACGGATAACCATTAATAGAATGGCCACCAATAGTCATTAATAAAATAACCATTAATAACCACTATTAAAATAACCATTAATAACCACTATTAAAATAACCATTAATAGCCATCAATAGAATAATTACCAATAGCCATTAATAGAATAACCACTAATAACCACCAATAAAATAACTATTAATAGCCATCAATAGAATAACTACCAATAGCCATTAATAGAATAACTACCAATAGCCATTAATAGAATAACTACCAATAGCCATTAATAGAATAACCATTAATAACCACCAATAAAATAATCATTGATAGCCATCAATAGAATAACTACCAATAGCCATTAATAGAATAACCATTAATAATCACCAATAAAATAACCATTAATAGCCATCAATAGAATAACTACCAATAGCCATTAATAAAATAACCGTTAATAACCACTAATAAAATAACCATTAATAGCCATTAATAAAATAACCATTATCCATTAATAACCACCAATAGAATAAACACCAATAGGCACCAATAGAATAACTAGTTAACCACCAAGCCAATAGCCACCAATAAAATGACTAATAATAGGCACCAATAAAATGACCAACAATAGTCACTAATAGAATGACCAATAATATCACAAATAACGTAAAATAATTAATAATAACATAAGGTGAAATAACCTTCAATAGTTAAAAGTAATCAACAATAGCTTCACATAGTTGAAAATAACCTAAAATGTAATAACTTATAATGTCGCAACCCTAGCTTTGGGCTCGCGACCAAGGCAAAGGGGGTTACAAGGTTGCAAGCCAAGAATGAGCCCGGAAGTCAAGGCAAAGAAGCCGCAAAGGTGTGGGCCAAGAAGAAGCTCGGGAGTCACATCACACTCCCGGGAGTGTGAGAAAATGTGAACAAGTATGAGGGAATGAACCTTCACACTCCCAAGGCAACTCCCACTTTGGGAGATGGAGTCCCGATGGACTTCCAAAACTTCAGAGAGCGATTGTAGGGGTCAAAACTCAATGGATTATGGCGTTCTTTATATCATTGGATAGCTCTTGGAACGTAGATGTCTAAAATGGGCTTGCATTGCTCATTTGGACATCTGAAACATAAGTTATGGCTAAAAGAAAGGCCAAGAGTCAAACTGCCAGTTTGACTCTCGACCATAAAAAATCGGGAATCGACCCGATTTACTTGGCTGCAAGGGGCGTGCGACATACCTTTGCTTCAGACCACATTTCGATCCGAGGTTTGCTCGCAAAGTTATGGGGCTCCAAAGTCGCAAGAGTCCCATTTGGCGCGATTTCAGGATTCCCACTCGGGAGTCCCGGGAAAGAAAAACCATTTGGATGTAGGCTTCGTGGCCAGCCATAGAGTATACTATAAGGGGGAAGGTGGTGGCTTCCCTCAAGTCTAGGCCGTGGTGAGTCTAGTGTGTCCATGTTGCCCGTGGATCGTCCTAGCACCAAAGGTGCTCCAACTATGCACTAACCATTTTGTGTGCGTTGTGTGTAAGCCTGTGTGAATGAGTGAAGCTTGTCAACTCTTCTTAGTCCCATCCGAAAGCTCCAACACGCCCTTCTACCCCTCAAAGTGTTATGAGCTAAGGAACGTGCCCCGACTCCTCCTTCTTCCGTTGTCTTCTACTTGGATTCACATTTCAATCCTTCAAGGAGTTGGGAGTGCGTCATATAATAGTTACAAATAACCTAAAGTGAAATAACCTATAATAGCCAAAATAATTGAGAATAATCATAAATAGTCATAAATAATGTAGGGTGAAATAACTTAGAACAATGAAAAGTAACTTTATAATAGCTAAAAGTAGCTTAAAAAATTATCCATTTATTAAACATATTCTTTTTCAAAAAAATGGCCATTGAAATGTTATTAAATATTGATATTCCAAAAAAGAATTGTTCAAATGATTTTAAACTTTCAAAATGAAATAAATGTAATTATGTACATTATTGAAAAAAAAAAAAAACTTTAATCATTTCATTTGGACAAAATCTCAATAAGATATGAATTTTCAAAATTTGTGTTTTTGTAATGTTTAAAATGAAGTATTTGATAAATATAATGCAATGTAACACATTATCACAAGTGTGGTGGTTTGATGGTAGGGTGTTTGCCTCCATCCTAAAGATCAAGGGATCAAACTTCACAAATGGTGTGTTTGTAGTCAATAATGGTAAGTTGACTATATATTCTTTTATGTAGTTCCCTATAATAGGTGCCTACTTAGGTTGGTTACATGGCCTATGTACCTAGGCTAGGTTTTAAACCTAGCATAGGTAATGACAATGTTAATAATTCATAGGTTGAAAATCATGAAATTATCAATAATATTAAATATTAAATAATTTAAATTTAATCGATTTCCATGCCGCCTAATTAATTAATTAGTTAGTGAAATGGTTTGGTAAATTTGTATTTCACTTGAAAATAACCTTGTTTCATTAGGTACTAATGGACCAATTCATTATTTGTTGCAACTAGTCATTCTTCACTAGGGGTTGACTAATTTCACCATTATAAAAATGTCCAAAGTCATTCAAAATCTAATGAAACCCAATGTGAACTAGGACGCATTTTGGTGTAGTGATAATTTTCCCCTCTTTAGATACTATGAAATGTAGGATGGTTCTTAAAAATACCATGAATGCACATTTATATATGTTTAGGCTAATACTAAATTCTTTACACTTGAGAAATAATTTCTAAAGTTTCTCAAGGTGAGTTGATAAGTCACTAAAAATTGTGAAGTCGTCAAGAAATATTTTCATGAATACATTAATGTATTCACGAAATGCATTAGTTATTGTCCTTTGATAAGTGGGCGGTCCATTTTTGACACTAATTGGCATCATAACCCACACAAAAATAACTTGTGTGTTGATTTTTTGGTGCAATTGAAATTTGATGATATCTTGAAAATTTGTTTAGAAATATAAACTTCATGCTCAGCAACTATGTTAATGACTTCATTCGTAAAAGGCAATGTGTAAGGATCCTTCTTTGTTGTCGTGTTGAGTTTCTTGAAATCAACACATATTTTTAACTTCCCATTCTTCTTGGGAAGAACCACTATTGGAGATAACTAAGTTGCTTCCTCAATTGGTTTAATAAAACCAACAACAAGTAACTTGTCTATGTCTTGCTTGACGATGGCAACATAATTAGGATTCAACCAATACCTTGTTTGATGAGCATGTGGTACCGTGGTATCCAATTCAATCCTATGTTGAACAATCTCTAGTGGAATACCTTTTAGGTCTTTGTATGTCTAGGAAAATACATTTTAAAACTCCTTTAGAAGCTCATTAGTTATTTTGTGATAATTGATTCAAGTGCAGAATTCACTTTGATTTATTGCATATTCTCCTTGGTGCCCAAATTGATTTTAGTTAGTTACTCCTTGACGCGTTCCCAAGCCCCTTACTAGACCCACTTGAGGGTCCACGTATGTTGAATTACGGAAAGTTGGGACTTGAGGGCCGCTCCCAATTTCCAGCACTAAAAGGGGGTAGAGGGGCGTGCTAGAAGTCCCGAGATTAGACTAGGAAGAGGGACAAATATTATCTCACTCGAATATGCATCCAAAACCAACCACAAAAGGGTTAGATCACATTTGGGAACACCCTTGGGTGTTGGGACAAGCCACGGGCACTTGGACTCATTTGACTCACCACGGCCCGGACTCGGGGGAAGCCACCACCTTCCCCCATATAGTATTCTTTGCAGCTTTCCGCCAAGGCTACATCCGAATGGCACTTTTTCCCAGGACTCCCAAGGAGGAGTCCCGAAACTGTCCCGGGTTGGAGTCCCGGGACTTTGGGAGCTCATATCTCCCGGCTTCGACCTCCGATTGGAATGAGGTCTGAATCAAAGTTGTAGCTCTCCTTGAGAACTTTTCAACACCATGTTGCACTCCTTTAGTAGACGTCGGGAAGAGGTTGATTCCCGACTTTTAGTGGTCGGGAGTCAAACTGCCAATTTGACTCTCGACCCTTCTTTTGCCCATAACTTGGGCTGAAGATATCCAAATGGCACATGCGAGGCCATTTTGGTCATCTACACTTTAAGACCTTTTCATTGATATAAAAAACACCTCAATGTGAGGTGTTTTGACCCTTGAACTCGAGCTCTGAGTTTTCGAGAGTCCCGGAGGACTCTAACTTCCCACTTTTGGGGGTGTGAGTTTCATCCTCACACTTATCCCAAAGTGGGGTTGCGACACTCCTCTTTAGTAACTATCTAACCAACTATGGTTAGATCTTGTATTTGCTCTCGAGCAGGTGTTTCATCAATGATTATTTTCCCCATCTCTGGATGGAAAAAAATTTAAAATAAGTGATATTTGATAATGTCAGGTGGGATAACTAAATTAATGGCTAAAACACATATTTGGTTCAACATGTGGTTGTGGAATCAATTCTGTTATATTATGATATAATATGCATATTGGTTTTAAAACTAATTCAATATGAATAAGTATTTCTATGGTTCTTATTGAAAATAATTCTAACTTTGTAACAAACATCACATCTTTTTTTTCATCTAATATTCCAAAATGGAAATCATAACATACTAAGATTTTTGGTCTTTTGGTTTGAACACCAAATTTCTTGGTAACATGTATGGTTCTTATTGTACCTTTCCTTATATGGTAACAATATTAGTTTCCTAATCATGGGATACTTTAGCATCTTTCAACCATTGGCGTCTTAACAACATTTAGTAATTAGAAACTAAAACATTACTATTGATGACAATAAATGTAACTTTATAGGGAATACCATGAACAAATATTTTTAGATCGCTAATAAGATTAAGTGGTTTGGCTATAGTTTGTTTTGCCATACACAGATTGTAAGGCATTAGATTAAGCTTTGTTAGACATAATTGTACTTTCATGTTCTTAGTAATGATATTAACTCCAAAACCTCCATCAATTAGCATATCATCAATAAAGTTTTTACCAACCTAGATTTGAATCATTGCAATCTGGTGATTAATGGCCATTGTTACACAAGCAGGTTTAGGTTGAAAGGTTTAAGTTGCACCAGCCAAATATGCTTAATTAGTTTGAAAATGTATCTTTTGATGTCTAGCATAATCTTCAAGAGTTGTCCCAAGCTAATTACATATTTGGTCTCCAAAACTTGAGTGCTGATGTTTCTCATAATCACCTCCAAAGTCTTCTCTAGTAATGTCGTTTGTGAAATCAACTAAACAAGTTGTTTGCTAGTAATCAATTGACTTATTGGTTATGGTAAACCTACCCAATTTGAATGAAATGGTTCATTAAACTCATTGGGTGCTTGTGATATTGAATCACTCCTTTGTAACTCCTTGATAGTATGGACAAAAGAATCACGTAACTATTCTTCAGTTTGTTAATTAGCTATTGTTTTTGCCTTCATTGGTTCACATTCTTTAAACACTTGTTGTTCTAGTACTTGGTTACATGCCATGACAACAACAACTACATTAAGAAGTACATTATATGGTTTAAAGGTTTTTGTTACTATAGTAGTTTGCTTAATTTGAAACATGTTTAGAATTTTTGCTTTTCTCGAACAATCAAATGCACGGTGTTTAGAGCTAAAACAATCAATGTAGGGATATTTCAATGATACTCTAGTTGGTTTGACATGTTTTGCAATAACTTCAACTACGATTCAACAACTTTGGTGGGAACAATAGGTACCACAAGTTTTTTTTTTCTTGTTATGATAAGTTTTTTTAGCATGGCCTATTTTACCACAATTTGAAAGTTAAGCTGTTGTTTAACAATAGTATAAGTGATTATAAACTATGCAACTAGTTTGGACTCTAGGTGAATTATCAAGGCATGGTAATTTGTTATGACCAGTCCACTTTCTTTACATATCACTTCAATTTCCTTATGCTTGATAAGGGTATTTCTTGTCATACATAGTATTGTTAGTCTAAGGTATGCTTACAAACTTGCTTTGAAAATAGTAATAAGAAACACATTAGTAGCCTTTACTTATAAACAATTAGCAAGTTTTAACAAATGTTCATAATAGACCTCTACTTGTTCACCAACTTGTTGTTGGAGGTTCTTCAACTGCATATAGACTTCTTTGTCGTCCCTCATAGTTCAGAAACATTTGCAAAATGCTTGTTCTAACTCCTCAAAAATGCAATTGTGATGATCTTGTACAAAGTTTTCGCCCCATTCCAAAATATTGTCTTGTAAAATGAAACCAAATAGGTTGATGATATCAACTTCCATAATCTCCCCATTAGCTTTGATTATTTTTTTGAAAACTGTAATGTGAACATCAGGATTAGTATCCTTCATGTATGTTGGATATTGAAATTTCGGATTGGCAATTTACTAATTGGTTCAAATCGAACTACAACTAGTCAATACCATGGTGGCATGAATATTCTTGGATCAAGTATCAGCCATCCATAAAATCCAACATGTGGATCAAGGTGTGGTCCTCCAAATGGGTTTCAGTTAAGTGATTTTCCTCCTTTTAATGATCCTCCATTAGGCGAACCTCTAGGCAGTTCTCCACCCAACTATGGATGTGAATTAGTCCTTCTTGGCTGCTAAAATAAAACATCATTACCATGGATAGGTAGTACATTGGCAATATGTATGTTAATAGGTAAAGTTGTTGCCATTTTCTATTGAACAAATACACCTTTGGGAATTAGTACTAGTTGTTTTAATCCATAAGTTAATATTTTGACCGGATACATAGTCTATTCCAATAGTTCAACAGGTGGCATCAGTTATGTTTGGTTGATATTGGATGCATATCTTTCCTTTATTCCATAAAGTAATGAATCAAGTCTTTTGATTTTAGAATAATACATAAAATATATGTTAGGATCAACGGGTACAAAAGGTGGAACTATATTATATCACATTGGATATGGTGGATATGGTACAACTCTAGGTTGTCTTGCTATTAGTGGTGTAACAAGTTGTTACCAACCTAAGTGTTGACTAACCAATGTTGGGTGAGTAACCAAACCTAACTATGAGTTGTGGCATATGTACACTAACCTATATCATTGGTTTGCTCGTCATGGTAGTGGTAGAGAACACTATGAGAATTTGCATCCGCAAAGACTAAATTAGCATGTAACTAGATTATCACAAAAACTACTATGCAATTAGGGATAAATCTACAATATGGAAATACGATGAATTAATAAATAAAATGCCACATCAAAATATTTCATAGTTGTAATTTAGTTGCACATTAATTACAACTTGGACTTTATACGGGCGTATGTGCGCAAAGTATATACGATGATAGTCAATCGTAGTTTGACCATGATCACAAGTTGCAGTGAAGTGGTTAATTTCAACTATGTTGCAATTGGTGTTGCTTTAGCATTGAATGAACAACTATTTTGCAACTAGTGTATGACGTTGATGCATATGATCATGCCATGTGTATGGTTAGGTAAAGGTCCATAACATTTGGAACTTGGAACTTGTTTGTAAATAAGAGTCAACTAAATTAGTTAGTTTTACAACTAAGTTATAACTAAATGTGCCAGTATGGTTTCACTACATAACTACTACTTGTCCACTATTTTGGAACTAGAATGTTCAACTCATCTAGAATTAGTTGTCAACTATGTGGTAATTCATACTATTAAAAGATTTACAAATTGTGCAATTCATCGAAAGTGTAAATGTAAGCCTTCAATTAGATTGGAATGGTGTATTAAAGTGTTTATGAGTATGTACATATAGATATCATTGCTTATACACTTCAAACTTTTCTAAATTAGATTATTAAATATTTTATTAATACGCGCCAATTCATTTATTGAATTAATTAATTAGAATAATTCAATTTCATAATCATCTAAATAAATAGAATTTAAATAATCTAGTAAATATTATGGTCTTATTTTTTGTGATTTATGTTCAATTGTTGTGTTAATAATATTTCATTATATTGGAATTCACAATATTATGTTGGTATACATACATATCAAACCATAGAATTTCATGAAAGATGAAAGTCTATTTTTGAATTAAAATTAAAAACAATGTTTATGTTTTATTAAACATTCAATAGAGGTGTATATATGAATATGTCTTTATATATTTCAATGTCTTCTACTCAAATTCATGTTTATTATATAATATTTCAAAATGAATTATTTGTTATTAATTTTTTAAATTATTAATTAATATGTAATATATTTAATTACCATGAACAAATTAAATAAAATAAATAATAAACCATTCATATGAATTCATTAATCAATTTTGATTAATTAATATCTAATTAATTCAGATAATACATAAATAAAAATCTAATAACTAATTACTAAAAATCAATAACTAATTATATATATTTAATTAATTAATTCAAATATTTTTAGATAAGAAACTTTGTTAATGTAGGTGATTAATTATTGAATTTTATTTGAATCTAAATCATCAATTATCAACATAATTAATTAATTAATTAATATTTAAATATCTAATCATTTAATATTCATTTTGATAATTAATTATCATCTATTTAATTCAAATAATTAAATTCTGAATAATTATGTTAGATGATTAATTATAAATTTCAAATTAATTACAAAATTAAATCAAAAAGAGCACATGTGGGAATTTTTTTTTATAGTTACAACTCAATTGCAATTAGGGTGCCACTAAAAGATTTAACCCATATATGCTTATGAAACAACTTTTTATCCTTCTATTATTGGTTTTATGAGGTGACTATACTTGAAAGTACATATGCTACTTGTGAAGGAAAAAAATGCAAAGTGTATTTCTAGATGTTAAGTTGTGTTTATAGTTGAAACCAAATAACTTTCCAAGCCATGATATGATAGACATATTTTCCAAGCTCAAACATTTTAAATCCTAGAATTTTATGTTAAATTGTCACTCATTTAAACTAACTTTTAAGGAATTAACACCATGTTCAATTTAGCAACAGAGCATCAATCATTTAAAATATTATTCCTATCGCATATGTTATCCAAATCTAACTTGCCTTAGCTCATTAGAAAGTTAGCTACAAGGTGCATTTACCTACCAAATTGCAGGCTTTGCATCTAAACCGGTAAGAAGTTGTGCTACCAAACCTAAAAGGGTTTTATAAAGGTAGAAAGTTCAACTTGGCTGCAAACCACCAGTCATTTAAAATATTACTCCTATCACATATGTTGTCCAAATTTGATTTGTTTTAGCTCATTAAAAAGCTAGCTACAAGGCACATTTACTTACCAAATTGCAAGCTCTATACCTAATCCAGTAATAAGTTGTGCTACCAAATTCGAAAAGGTTTATGAAATTCCTCTAAAATTTCAAGCTCTCAATTGTTGCAACCCTAACCTTGGGTTCGCGACCAAGGCAAAGGCTTGCAAAGGTGCGGGCCAAGAGTGAGCCCGGGAGTCATAGTTCATGTTCCTGGGAGTGCAAGAGAGTGTGAGGGAATGAACCCTCACACTCCCAAGTGAACTCCCATTTTGGGAATTAGAGTCCCAATGGACTCTCAAATTTTTAGAAGGAAATTATAGGGGTCAAAACTCAATGGACTGATAAGTTCTTTATATCATTGGAAAGATCTTGGAACATAGATGTTTAAAATGGGCTTGCACGACCCATTTGAGTACTTATAACATAAGTTATGGCCAAAAGAAGGGCCAAAATCAAATTGTCAATTTGACTTTCGACCATTAAAAGTTAGGAATTGCCCCGATTTCCTTGCATGTAGGTGGCGTGCCAAATTCCGTTGGAAAACTCTTGACAAGGGCTACACTTTGCTTCAAACCTCACCTCAATCAAAGGTTTGCACACAAAATTATGGGCTCCCAAAGTTGCAAGAATCCCAATTTTGGGAAATGACATTTGGGTGCTAGTCTCGTGGCCAGGCATAAAGTATACTTTAAAGGGGAAAATGGTGGCTTCCTCCAAGTTTGGGCTATGGTGAGTCTTGTGAGTCCATGTTTGTTTGTGGTTCTTCTATGCACCAAAAGTGCTCTAGTTATGCACTAACCAACTTATTATTTGGTTTATGCAGGTTCATGTGAATAATTAACTTGTCATTCTTCCTAGTCCCTATCCTAAAGCTCCAGCACACCCCTCTACCCCTAAAGTGCTCCTAATTAGGGAGCGTGTTCCAACTCTTTATCCTTTTGTTGTTTTCACATTTAGATTCGTAATGAGGTCTATTAAGGAGATTTGAAATGCGTCACCAACACTATCCCTACTCACTTCCATTCTTTCAAAAGTACTACAAACATCCAATCCACTCTCCCTCTTTCCACCATCTACTAAGACTAATCATTCTTCTCTTCCCAAGGAAAGTATAGGAACAAATATTGTCAAGACTCAAATTGAAAATTATGTCGGAAAAAAATACGACCCCCAATAATCCGAATTCGCCTTTTTAAATAAAAGGAAAAAGAAGGAAGTGAAGGAAGATCCCAACTCGGTGGTCAATGGAAGGTTTTAATGTTTGGTGGCCCTCGAAATGTTTTAATGTTATGTGGCCAATGGAAGGTTCTAATGTTTGGTGGTCAATGGAAAGAGAAGGAAAAACACCTTTTCACCTCTTCCTACTTTCCCCCAACAAATTCTACTTAAACCTTCATTTTTTCCATTGATATTAAAGTTTTATTTTATTATGGTTATAAGATATTACTTACGTATTTCCTTCCTTTTCTTTGACCTATAAATTATAATCACACATCTCGATGTAATAAGTCCTCCACACATTCATTGTCAATTTGATTTTGATTGAAAATATTTTTTCCTTTCCTTGAAATTATGGCGTTGTGTATGGCCACGTCTTACGAGCCTCAAGCTACACAAGTGAATGAAAAATCGGCTCTGGAGTCATCTCTAGATTTGAGATTGACATAGTGCCTTTGTGATGAAGATCTCAAACTGTGAGAGGTGCACGCTCATCTCGAAGTTGATCCCCCTGGAGTTTAGTATTATCGCATTTCTCCGAAATCTCGCACACTAGTGATTTTGTTGCAAGTCGACCTCGCTTCTAATGATGAACCTAAAACCATCTATGAAGTTTGTTACGAGATTGAAAACACTTCTATTTTCGCATGGTCTTTAATTCCCAACATTAGACACTATCGTTGGTTGTGTTGTTTGATTCGCCGACTGCCTTCTAATAACAAGGCGGACTACCTAGTTCGCACCATTCGACGCATCCTAGATTTCCTGCAATTATGAACTATCACTGTGGCATAACCCAAGACTCAACATGTAATTACAATTCTTCGTTGAACTTATCCATAATCTAAATAAATCTTTCATTCATTATGAAACTCATGTTGTCATTGCCACCCTTCACACTATTTATTTAATCATTAAGTTGTTTTGAATTAATCTTATGTTCATAAGGCTTGAAGATTGTTCTATTTTTATCGAACCTTTCATTAACACCCCTTCGACTACTTCATGAATCTCAAACATCCTTGCTATTCATTGAATACTATAATAAAACCACTGTTTTGCTAAACACCACAAATTTTGGTGTTTCCTTGTACCCCCAACCCTCTAGAAAATTCTCACTTTTAATTAGGCAACCAAGGTTTTGAAACTATGGTTACCAGCTTTTTGTTGAAGAAAAGAATTAACCCAACACTTTATTCACTAATATCATATTTTGGAAAAAAAAACAACCCCCCCACACAACCATGTGCATTCATCATTCTTCATTCTAACATGAAGTTGCTAAAAACCCCTAATAACCTTACCACATTCGAATATCCTTGATGCGACTGTTAAAAATTGAAACTACCGCACATGGTTGTGTCAATATGGCTCACAATGCTTTGTTTTCAATATCTCATTTCACAAACTATATAAAAGAGGTGTCTCCTCTTACATTTTCACATTAAAATACATGTGCCATGTTGGGATGAGCTCATAAAAGCTTAACCTCAAACGCAAAACACATAACGAATTACAAAACTTTTTTAATTCACCTACTCTTTTAGTATTCTACCTTCCTACCTACCTAGGTAATAAGTAAGTAGTTAAGTAAGTAAGTAGGTTGGAGCTATATCAACTTACCTAGCTATGGCTATGTATTGACCTACTTAGGTATATATATATATATATATATTTGTTTCAAAAATTCAATTAATATGCCACATGGTAACTTTTGATTGTGTCGTGTGTCATAATCCAAGACCATCTAAAATGAATAATCATATGAAGAATGGACATGAATATTTCAAAAAAATCATGAAAAATCCTCATAGTGCGACATGTTAAATTTTGATGGATGGATGAAAAATGACATCAACATGACGTAATGATTATAGTCATAGGGGAGTTGCATAGTAGTTGAAAAAGATTTGTTGCAACAAAATTGTAATTGAGTTTTAATGAGGTGCACTGTATATACAGTGAGTTATAACTCTTGCAACTTGTCCAATAGCATTCATAGCATATAAATATGGTGAGTTGCAAGTGTCCGATGCAATTCAAAATTTGAGTTTCAAAGCTAGTTGTAAAACACCCCTTTTTCTCATAGTGAAAGTTCTAAGTTGTTATCTCATTAATTGTTTCAGTTTATCATCCACAAAGAGATCATTTTTGAATTTAGGTCCAACCTATTAACAATATGCACAAGTTAATGCAATTTCAACAATGGGCAATGGGATTGTAATCGATATATTTTGTTGAACAAATGGTTGTTCAATGGTTCCCATAATAGGTACATTCGACGAAACACCTTGAATGATAGGTTGTGTTTGTTGGATAACAACAGGTACTACGACCGAATCACTGATTCTACATGTTGAGAACTAAATCAATGTGAAGGTCTTCGCTCCAAGTTGTGTAGCTATTCCAATTAGTTTAAAAGTTGATTATGCTCCAAGTCTACAATTTGCTTAAATTGGATCCAAAACAAAAACCAATTCAAATGTGTAGTACCCAAGAACTAGTGTTAATTGGGATGGTATAGTAGTTTTGGGAATGTAGTAATTAGGTGTTGTAGACTTCCACCTCTCTGCTGTAGAAATTATTTCATCAGCATGTTAAACATGTGCGGTGTTTTGCCCACCCAGTTGTGCATTCGGCCTTCATTGTTGGGACAACTATTGGGGTGTCAAAAATCAACCGATTGAAGGTACTTGTAATTCCCTTCTTTCCTCTTGCTATGTTGGTATATGATGAAGAGGTAAATCTACCATAACCGATTGTTGAAATTCATTATTGGGAACATCAACTAGTTGAGTTCCTTTGACTTGAAAATGGGCATTTTAAAGTTATAATCTAGTTCTATTAGACATTTTTTAATTGCAATGGACACAATTTTCTCATAGTGATTGCCTTCTAAGGCCCCTTGTGATTACTTTTGACATTTTTTATACTGAATTAAAAACAATTATCAATTCAAGTTCTTTTTATCAATAATTTGTTATAAAAATAAAAAATCATCAATGCACAAAACATTCTTAAAAAACTACTGAAATTGTTAAAAACCCAAACTTAAATTTTTAAAACAAAACAATTGTTAAAAACCGGAAAGTGTAAGCATGATTGCTTATAATTTTGTTCCATTGCACAATTGCTAAAATGTGAAGGGTTTTTTCTATTCTTCTTAAATTAAGGGTTTTTTTTAATTTTATGTTTTTTAATTATGGTTTTAAATAATGTCAAAAAAGTTGTTTCAAATCTGTGTATTGTGAAAATCAAAGACACAAAGATATAAATATTCCTCACAAATGCAAAAACAAAACTAAAATCAAGCTTCCACGGCAAGTTGAAAATAAAATTTCAAAATCCAAGGTAAACATGTTCATAGAACCAATAATAAAAATAAATAAATGCTTTCAAAAATTAAGAACAAAGAAGAAAAAGTTCAAAAGTTTAAAAAAAGTTCCAAAACTTTTTTTTTCCATTATCCTCTAATCCTCCTATTTATAACAAACATAGCACTATTTTAAGTTAAACAATCACTAGTTGATATAACAATTAGAAAACTCAAATTCAAATTACAGTAACTATTAGCCACAAATTCAAAACGACCTATTACTATTAACAACTAGTTATTGTAATAGACTGGTTATTAGTTCACTTAATCCACCGATTACCCTAACACGTGTTACTGGTTATTTTAACAAACTAATTAACTTAACATCCCGTTATTCAATAATAACTAAATTAAATCTCAAAATTATATTGCTTCACCGGTTACCAGTTCGTAATAACTAATTACTATGATGTACATATGGAAAATTTGGGTTAACAAAGTTCATTGAAAATAGAACTCTACAATTATAGTAGCTAAACCTAATGACTTGGTTACTGATGAACATGTTCAAATAGAGAAAATTGAACCATTACTAGTTGAAAATGAAAATTTTGAACCTATAGAGTATGAATAGTTAACAATTATTGACACATGGCAGTATTATTGGAACAAATGTACCTATTCATTATCATGAAGATGTATATGTTGGGTTTAACTATCTAGCTAATTACAATGATCAAAACAACACATTTACTAAGAAATATATAAATGTATGTAACCTTGAAATCTATAACATTAAAAGTTACATCTATTCATAATTGTAAGGTTGTTATCAGTTGGAAAAGTATTAATTGCATCCCTTGTCCTACCTCTTTATTCTTGTTTACTTCTTTCTACTACTAGAGGCAATGAATGTGAAAATGCTTTAGATTAGTTGAAAAGAGAAACAAGAGAGAGAAAACTTGAGAGGAAAGTTAAAGTAACCATGAAAGAACAAGTAGAGAGAAAGAAAGCAGAACATGTTCATTTAATTGGAATAATTTACATTGAACCTCTAGCTTTGTGTGAACCTATAGTAGAAGAGATTAAAATATGTGAGCAATAACAAAAAAGTAGGGAGTTAGAAAAGGAATTAAAAACATCTCTTAATTTTCTTAGATGAACTACTACTTTTACAACAACACCAGAACTATGTGTTATAGGTATTTCAGGCTCAAACTTAGAGGTTGAAATTATCCCTCAACCTATTGCTAAGGAGCAATCACCATAAGCTCTTAAATTAGAACATGTGGAAGAATAAGTTGAGTTGTAACAACCTATGAGCAGAGATAATGGAAAAGAGTTTTTCCATAAACTCTTTAAAGAAGAACTTGTTTGTAGTTTATTCCCTAGAGCCCACGATCAAGAACCAAAGCCATGATGAAGAAAAAAGGCAAAGCGTTTGTAGAAAAAACATGTTGAGAAACATGTTAAGAAGAAAACAATGTCTAAGGCGAAAGAGACCTAAAAGATGTTGTAGTGAATGAATATGGACTCAAATGAAGTCAAATTGGCCAAACAAGCTAGTTTGGAAAGCCTATTCAACTTGTAATGGACTTTGCCATGAGAGGACCTATTACAAGATTTTTTACAAACTTGGGAAGAAATGGAGGATGGGAGAATCCCATGACAAGTGCATGGTCAAGAAATTTTGATTGATCAGGTGCTTATTCATGAACAACTTGGGATTTCCAATGAAGGGGTAGTAGATGCTACAAATGCAACATTTGATGAAGCAAAAATTGCTTTGAAGAAGATTGTAGGTCCACATGCCTTTGTGGAAAATGAACAATGGAGTGTAATTTACATGAAAGAGGAATTTCATGCAAGATTTGCAGCCATTTTGCAAATTATTTACCAACGAAAGAAGTTAGCACACTTTAACAACATGATTGCCATTACCTTTGACCTAGGCAGCAAAAGGCAACTTGTAAATTGGTATTCTATAGTTTTGACTCAATTGTTGGTTGAATTTACTTGCTAAACAAAACATAAACAAAAAGTAGCATCTAATCTAGTGTCTAGTAAGACCAAAACAAACAATTGCTATTCGGGGCTTATCCTAAATGTTTTATTTAGGAAGTGGTTCCCATTATCTAAAGTGCTTTCACCAAGAACAACATCCCTAGAAAAACCTATGTCATCAGCTAGCCAAGAGTGATAGGTTGCTTAGGAGCGACATGTTTCATTTGAACTTGTTACAAGGGAATAATTCTTGAAGGAAAGAAAACTAACATGTTCAACCATAACACCACCTTTACCAATATGTCAATCTCATAGACTAAAAACGCGCATATGGTTGCCTACACCATAAGACAAGTTAAATCCTTAACCTGTTACCTCACCACCAAGAAAAAAATCTAGAACCATTCTTAGGTTTCAAGTTATTGACTTGGAGGAGGATGAGGAGCGAAGTTGTTTAAACGAGATGGAGGTGGAGATGAAGAAGAGCTTCAAATAACAACTATGTAAGGCAACTTGGAAAAAGAACCTGAACCTAATCTGGACCAAGTAATTGATAACACTTAAATTGAACCTGTTGAACATGTTGAACATGTGGTACCAATTACAAAGTCCAATCAACCTATAGTTTAGCTGTAGAATTATCACAACCGGTTTAACCTATAGTTGAACCTATTCATATATAAAACCTATAGTTTTTTGTAATCCAATTTGTCCCAATTTTTTGTCATCCTATAGATAACATGAGATATATTAGTATGTTTTTGAAGCAAGCTGTTCATAAATGCCACAACCTAGTCAAGAACGTCACAAGAACTTGTCATGCCCGTATGCACGGCCTCATGCATGATGGCCGGTTATGGGCATGCCCGTCATATCTTTTAAGGTTATTGTACGGTTGTAAGGTTATGAACGTTCTTAAGTGACTGTGCGCTATTAGG
>Ga0116231_10007966_pt1 | contig 18905 bp, 15 predicted proteins | sample S1TSphgellanicum_2_FD_89695 | JGI IMG/M metagenome (GOLD analysis project Ga0116231, IMG submission 89695) | Host-associated microbial communities from peat moss isolated from Minnesota, USA - S1T2_Fd - Sphagnum magellanicum MG | ecosystem: Host-associated > Plants > Peat moss > Unclassified...
AAAAAAAAAAAAAAAAAAAAAAAAAAAAAAAAAAACAGAAAAAAAATGAAAACATTTTTCAAAACACTAAAATTTTCACCAATTTGAAAAAAAAAATGGTCATTTGGCTACTAAAAAACCTCAAAAAACACTAAAGTTTCATCAATTTGAAAACAAAGAAAAATCCAAAAATTTCAAGACTTTAAAAATTAAAAAAAACTAATAAACTTTTGCCAATTTGAAAACAATTTTTTTTCAAATTTTCAAGACTTTTTAATAATTTAAAAAAACTACTAAACTTTCGCCAAATTTGGAAAAAAAAAAAAACAAACAAGCAAGCAAACAATCATATTATTGGCACAAACCCAAAAACTGAGTACTAGTGTAAAAGAGATGGGTTTATTATTGCTGTAGTTGCTGCTTCTGCTGCTACTGGGCTTTCTCAGTGTTGGGAGTCAGGAGGACGAGAGTCTCTCAGGAGGTGTGTGTGATTGCAGCTCTGTTTTCCTTGGATCTCTCTCTCTCTCTTTTCTCTTCTCTCTCGCTTGGAAGCTTGTCCTGCTTCCCTGCAGCTTTTGATCTGCCAAGTTATTATGTACTAGTGCAGTAGAAGAATAAGAAGTTGTTGTTGTTGTTGTTGTTTTGTTTTGTTTTGTTTTGTTGTTGCAGCAGCTCTCTTCTGTTTTGTTTTTTTTGCTTTCGTGTCTTTTGGGTTGAGAGAGTTTTCAAAGAAATACTAGTGGAGAGAGACCATGGCAACAGCAGCAGAAGAAAGGAGAAGAGAGCAAAGAAAAGATGATTCCCTTCTGCATCATGGGTAGAAGGAAGAAGAGGGAGTTGTTGGTCTGGAACAACAACCCAATGAATATGGAGGAGGTGCAGGTGGTGCTCACTTCTTCTTCTTCTTCTTCTTCGTGCAGCAGCAGCAGCAACTTCATGAGGAGCTTCTGCAATGCACTAGTTTTTAGGATTGTTGTAATTTGGAGCAGTTTGGTGCTGTCTGCAGCTGCATTAGGGACGTTGCAATCTGATGTAGAAGGTCTGCAACGGTTTAGGGAAGCAGTGGACCCAACAGGAATGCTGCTGAGCACATGGGTGAATGCGAGTGAAGTCTGTACAGGCAGCTGGCTTGGAGTGGAATGCTCAGAAGGCAGAGTGTACAGTCTTAGGCTTCCACTCTCTGGACTGGTTGGTATCATCCCTAACAACAGTCTGGGTCTGGTGGACCAGCTGCGAGTTGTGAGTTTGCACAACAATTTCCTCACAGGTCCTTTCCCGGGAGAACTTGGCAACTGTACCAACTTGCGAGCTTTGTATCTGGCCAGCAATAGCTTCTATGGTCCACTTCCCTCTCTTTTAGGCTTCTGGCCCCGTCTCACTCATCTCAGCCTTGGGTTCAACAACTTCAGTGGAGCTATTACCGATACTGTGGATTTCTTCCAGGAGCTCTACTTGCTGGACTTGGAAAACAATTCCTTCTCTGGCATGTTGCCTGCTCTCAAGCTGAATGCTCTTCAGAAGCTCACTCTCCAAAACAACAACTTGTCTGGTCCTATTCCTCCCAGTCTACAGAGCTTCCCAGCTGCAGACTTCGCAGGGAATCCAAATCTCTGTGGTCCACCTACACTCATTCCATGTAGCACTGCTATCACTCCTGCTCCTGCACCTTCTCCTCAAGCCCCTAGTACAGCTCCCGTTTCCCCCACACCGGCTCTTCACAGCGGAAGAAAGAAACTGGCAGCAGCGTACATTGCAGCTATTGTAGTGGGTAGTTTTGTGTTTGTTGTTCTACTGGCAACTGCCATTCTGGTATGCTGCTGGTGCTGGAGGAGAGCGAGTCTGGGAGCAAGGGAGAAGGCAGCTGGTGCCAAGGGCTCTGAGAAGTCTTCTGACGACAAAAGTCCAGAAGATGAGACTAACAAGGATGAGAACTCGAGCTCGGCACAAGGGGAGCTAGAAGGAGGAGTTGGGGGCCGCAACAAGCTGGTTTTCTTCCAAGGCAAGAACTACAGCTTCGATCTGGAGGATCTGCTGCGAGCTTCCGCCGAGGTACTGGGCAAAGGCTCAGTGGGAACAGCGTACAAGGCCGTTTTGGAGGATGGGACCATTGTTGCTGTGAAGAGGCTCAAGGATGTCGTCACTCCTCGCAGGGATTTCGAACTGCAGATTGCTCTGGTGGGAACTTTGCAGCATCCCAATGTGGTCCCTCTCCGGGCTTACTATTTCTCCAAAGAGGAAAAGCTCCTTGTTTATGAGTATTACTCCAATGGCAGTCTCTCTGCCTTCCTCCATGGTATGTACCTACTTACCCATTTTTATGTAACTAGAAAATGCACCCCCTATGATGCATTCTGCATCCTAGTGAGCATTTAGGGGCGAGGCCAATTGGCCAAGACCTGAAGGCAAATTAGATGCAAAAGGTGCCCCTTATGGTGCATTCTGCATCCTAGTGAGCTTTTAGGATGAGGCTGATAGGCCAAGACCTGAAGGCGAACTAGATGCAGAAGGCGCCCCCTATGGTGCATTCTGCATCCTAGTGAGCTTTTAGGGTGAGGCCAATAGGCCAAGATGCCTGAACTTGAACTAGATGCAGAATGCGCCCTTGGGGTTCGCGCCTTCCCTGTCTTACAGGGAGGATTTCTGAGAGCAGATTCTATTGAATATAGTGCTCTGGTTTCCTCAAAACGACGCACTTCCTTTGAAATCAGCAGTTTTTTTTTGAAAAGGCCGTCTTCTGCAATCCAAGAAGTCTGAAAAGTGTGCAGAATCGGCTCTCAACAGCTGATGAAAAGTTGATCTGCCTTGACATATATATATTGTATGCCACTGTGCACTTTCTGATTGACAGGCAACAGAGGTGGGGGTCGTGCACCATTGGACTGGGTAGCACGTGCAAGAATTGCACTTGGAGCTGCAAAGGGAATTGCATATTTGCACCAGGCAGGAAGTGCACAGAAATCGGCTCATGGGAATATCAAGTCATCTAACATCCTGCTCAATCAAGATCTGGAAGCAGGTGTATCAGACTTTGGCCTCGTACAGCTTGTTGGCTCGACTCCTGCACTAGGCTCACGGATCAATTCTGGATACACTGCGCCTGAAGTTTTGGAGACCCGTAAGACGACATTCAAGTCAGATGTGTACAGCTTCGGTGTGGTATGTGTCACGTACTTTCATTCTCCATTGAAGCTCCTCTGTGTACCATAATCCAATGCCCTCTGTGTGCATCAATGGTTTATGTCCAGAAGCACATCAAGTTATAGTGTTTTCTTGGACTCCACATCCAATCATAAAACCCAAACCTTGGATTGGGTTTAGTTGAACTAACTTTTTAAGACTCTGTAGATGAACCTGGATCTTTTAGTCCTTTGAAGAGATGTGTTGCTCTGAATCCAGTGTCTAATTTTTACCATCACCCGTTTGTTTGTTGTTTGAGTGCAGGTGTTGTTGGAGCTGTTGACAGGGAGGGCCCCAACAAAGTCAACGCTAAATGATGAAGGACTTGATCTCCCTCAATGGGTGCAGTCGGTGGTGAGGGAGGAGTGGACAGTTGAAGTTTTTGATGTGGAGTTGATGAGGTATCAGAATGTTGAGGAGGAGATGGTTCAAATGCTACAAGTAGCTATGGCATGTGTTGACACTGTGCCTGAGAGGCGGCCAAAAATGAAAGAGGTGGTGCACATGCTTGAAGATATTCATCAGTTCTCTGACACTGGAGATGAAGCCTCGAGGCAACAACCTGAATCTGAAAAATCGGACTCTGCAAAGGATTCTCAAACAGACACACCCCCATACGTGCAAACACCATCTGAGTAAAAATGATTGGAAACGAACCTTTGATTCAAACTCCCCTAACTGGTAGTTCCATCTTTTTTAGGTCAAAATCTTTTCTGCATTCACCACCTAATTTTTTGAAAGGCTGCAGCAGCACTGGAGGATGATGTAGTAGTGTTTTCATTGATAGCAGCCTCAGGATATGAGAGAGTAAAGCTTTTCTACATTTTTCATTACTTGGTTCTTCAGCTCACACAGGTTTGGTGGGTTTAACTGGATCCAGTGTTACATGCTCATCAGATTTCATCTGTTGTTCCAACTGGTCATGAGTGCAATGGGATTGATTGATTCCACTCAAACAAAATCCAGTTTTGCACCTTCAGCAAAGTATTATCATTAGCTCCAAGAAAAAACTCTCTTTTCAACAATTGGAAAAAAAAAATTAAAAATTGGTTGTGAAACATGTCAATGGACAAGGTTTCCTAGGCAATTTGCATGTTGCTGTTTTTGAGGTGTTGTTGACATGGGGAACTAAATTTGTGACATGGATTGTTTCTCTCATTTAGCACATTAAAAAATGGAGTTTTCCTTAAAGTCAGGGAAACACAGCACTAGAACCCTGAGTTTCGGTCCAAAACCTGGGTGAGATTCACTAAGAAAACCTTACAAAAAAGAGTACATCAGCATTCTTCAAGGTGGGGTGGACGTGGGCGATGTGAAACTCAGAAATGCACCCTTTTTTTGGGTGGTAAACTGAGTTTCATCCTGTTTTGACCCCCTCTTTCCCTTTTGCTGAGCCGCTCCTCCACTGCCGCTACATACATTTTCACTGCTCTTACGTGTACAACTACTATAATTACTTTCGAACCGTGTGCATTAAATGATGAGTTTCAACATTTCATACCCAGATTTAATAAAATTTCCTTACTTTTTCGACCTCCCTCAAAGAGAGGATAGGGGGTGTCACATGAGGCCCAAAGACAAAGCATTTAGTAGATGGAGAGTGCTCTCCAATTAGACCCAACGTGATTAAAAAATTGGTGGAATTGCTTATGCAGGGCTTTGAACTTGGAACCAATTTGTGGGTGATACCTTCCTATATAACCGCCGGTTCTTTTCTGAAACCACCGGGGCTTCCTCCGAGGTTGCTGCAACCGAGAGACCCAGCGGTTCTTTGGTTCTGAGTTTCCGTTTCCAAGACCCGGCTGCGAAATGGTTCCAAAAACGGAACCGGGGGTTATCAGAAAAAAGTGCCCACCTCGTCCGTCCCTGATTCTCGAAGGATTCTTCAGTTCAAGTTTTCCCTCCATTTTCGTCTTCTTCTTCGTCTTTCTCGAGAATGCTCTTCTTTGGTTGCTGTGTGTGGGATCTTGTTTCTTCGGAATTTCCTGTTTTCTCCTCTTGCGCGCGGTGCAATATTAATTGTTGCAAACATCACTACTGCGGTGGAGCGGATATGGAGAAGCATGAGGAAGAGGCCTTGGATCTCTTACTTTCTCTTCAGTCTGAAGATGATGATGCCGCTAGCAACGATGTTCGTGATGACGAAGGTCCGCGTGGTCATCACTCCTCATCACCACCACCACCACCCTGCGATGATCCTACTGGTACGCTGTCGCCTGTTACACCTTGTGGTTCCTCGTGATCTTCCTTTCTTTCTTTCTTTCTGACTGATTCTTTTTCGGTATTTTTATTGTTGCGTCATATCCTGGGCAATTCTATTGCTGCTTTCGGGAGATTGTTTACTTGTTTCTCGTGCTCTTTCTTTCTGATTATTTTTCGGTATTATTTTTGTCGCATACATATCCTGTGCAATTCTATTGCTGCTTTCGGACGATTGCTTGCTCGTTCCTCGTGCTCTTCTTTCTGGTTCTTTTTCGGTAGTGTTATTGTCGCATACATATTTTGTGCAATTGATTCTATTGCTTTTGGTTAATTTTTCTGGCAGAACTTCTTTGTTTTTTTCTTTTCTGATTTGGTTTGGCGCTTTTACTGTATTTTGCGAATGGTCACCAAGCGAGACTATTCCCGCTCCTGCCGGAAATTGATGATCATGACGTTGAAGTCAATTATTAGCGAGCACTTTTGTTATTTCTTTGATCTTGAGAGGTCGATGAAATGAGCAAGTCTCCTTCAACAGTGTTATATATTTATCGCCAACGAATTTAAGAGGGACTTTGTGATGAATTGCATGGTAAACAACAACGCGGTATGTGTTTGCATCATAGTGAAGAACGAAAGACGGCTTAAGGAATTCAGCGAATTTGGTTGAGGAATGTTGTGGTCTTGACATGCCATCTATCTCCCTGTCTTTGGATTGCCCTTTGGCTATGGTAATCTGCAGAGTGTGGAGAGGAAGAAACCGGAGCTGGATTCCGTATGGATGACACTTGCCGGCTGCAAACCAGGATCATGAAACAAAACGAAGCCTGGCAGCTCCATGAGAAGATTCCTCCTGCCAAACCATTGACCTCGATACCTGAATTTGAACCTCATACAGGTCTCCTTGTTACGTCTGTCTGTGGTTCCTCCACTGTTGTTCAGAATGTGATTGGTGTGGAAATGTTTGAGGAAATGAAGAGAACATCATTGTCTGGTAAAATTTGTCAGCCGCACAGAAAGCAAAACTGGTGCTGAATTCTGTGCATTCATCGTCAACAAGCATGTGCAAGCAATTTTTATCCTTCTTCACTCTTGCTTTATATGAGACTGTGATCATGGTCAAAACTTGATCATCCATAAGGTTGATTTTTGCAGGATACTGTTCAGCTGAGGAGGACCTCTCTAGACCAAAGACAAATGTAACCATGGCAGCATTCAGAGATTTTGTCAAGGATTCTTTGAAGGACTCAAACCACACAGCAGCTCCTGCGAGTTTCAGTTGTCGGTCAGAACCTCCTAGGCTGTCATCTGTTTTCAAACCTGATTTTGATCAACACTCTGGCTTGAGAATCAGGTGATGCCTTATGTGCATAATGATGTGTCCTCTGATCAAGCAGATCATCAATGGCTTTGTGATTGGCTCCCTCAGCATAGCGGTGTTATTTAAATTGCTCCTAGTTGTCATCCCTTAGGGTTTACCCCTGGCAATACCCTTAGCTTAGAACTCATGTTACACAGTAACTTCAAATTGAGTGCTAGGTTTGGTGCTTCTGGAGTACATGAGAGCCAAAATTTCATCATTTTTTTCAGAAGGGCTGCAGCATAGACCCTACTTCTTCATACAGCACAAAAGGAATTGGCTTAGAACTTGAAGAGTAGTGTACTTTTATTCCATAAGATCCTGTTTTACTTGCAATGCAGAAGAAATATGTGTCCATGCTTAAGTTACTCTGTATCTCTCAAGTCTGGTTGCTGATAATCAATGGAGACTGGTAACATTCTAGCTTGCACAAAAAAAGAGTCTGCCCACTGCTGTATGGTATTCTGCTCAAGTATTTGGCACAACCTTTTCTACTGGACTGAAACTGACACCTGGCATACCTACAGGGATAGGCTGGTCGCACCTGATACTCTTACCAGCAAATTCTGTGATCTTCACTTTGTCCGGCTCCAGGGAATCAAGTAAGGGTCCTGCCTACAAAATCCTTATGAACATGACAAAGTATATGCTTGAGCAGTGCTTTTCAGAATTTTTTCTAAGTCTCAAATTGCCAGTTGGATTGATGAGTGGGTGTATGTGATGGTTCTTTCTTTTCAGTCGGGCAGGGATGCGTACCAATCTCCAAGGTTCATGGGCAACTGTGGGTGTCCTGACGGAAAAGGGCCAACCAAAATTGAGTGCTGCTGGCAAGAACTTTATGGTGTGGAAGCTGTCTTCACTTGATGGAGCACTTGTAAGCGTCTTCTTGTTTGGAGGTTCATACACAGAGCATTGGAAAGAGTCAGCAGGTGCTGTTTTTGCTGTGTTCAACGCCAAAGTTCGTCTTGATGAAAGGGTAAGAAGAACCAACAAAACCCCTGAGCAGTGGTAGTTTAATTGACAAGTGTCTTCATGCCCTATCTTCTCATGTACATAAACTTGAAAAGATCTGATGAGTTCTAAACCTGGCAGAGCAAGGAAATGTGCCTCAGTGTGTTCAAGGGTGATCAGATGCTGAAACTGGGAACCTCAGCTGACTATGCTGTTTGCAAAGGGAAACGCAAAGATGGCACATCCTGCACTGTTGTTGTCAATAAGTGAGTTCTGATTTCAGTCACCAGAGAACCTCCCAAGCACCAGAACCTGTATATTATTGCTCAAATTGGTTATTTTCTCAGCTGCTCATTGCAGTCTTCACAATACTGCATGCAGTAGGCAGATCTTTCCTTTCTGTATGGAGTTTTGGCTCACAAAAGCATCCAGTTGCATTGCTGTCTGTCTTTTCTACTTAACATGAATTTGAAGAGTTGAGACATAGTGGATTGCTAAAATTAATGTCACATTCCTCTAATTATTCAGCAATGCTGATGGACTGCAGGAAGCAGCAAGGAGAGTTTTGTCAGTATCATCTTGGAGTAAGTCCACTCTATAATAAGTAGTTGTGGCTTGGGTGGAGCTGTAGCAGGAAGTATTCTCAATTATATGCTCTCCAGCTTAGATGGGGAGTGGCTTATCTGGATTTTATAGAGAGCATATGTGCATGCTCTGCACATGGACATTCACTCCTCTCCATTTGGTGAGTGATGAGTAAGGTTCTAACTAGTGCATACATGGTGTGCAGACTGCTTATCAAAAGCATCGAACACATCGAGCAGAGCTCAATGGCGGGTGAGTATCATGCTTCCACCAGTGTACTGCTACTAATTATAGATGCAAAGATCATCAGCCTAGGGTTCAGTTACTACTGGAATGGTTCTTCCAGGACTAATATGACTGTCCTTCCTGATGTTTCCATAACTGCTTTGTCAAACTGAGCATTGGGTCTGCCCCAATGCAAGATGCCATAGACTATTGTGCAATAAAGGCAGCATAAAATAACCTTTTCCAAAATTCAGGAACCTGGCTACTGCATTCTCTGGCCCTGGAACAAAAAGAGCACAAGCTGTGAGGCCAAATGTATTGAGCCCCACCAAGGAAACCAAATTTATGCGGCCACTTAAGCACTTGACCTCCCCAGACTTGAGAAAAGTCCTAAGGTACACTTGTTCTTGTGGTCTCAATAGAGCATGACTTATTTGACTTTGTTAGTATATGATCGAGGGATCACTAGGTTCTGATTTTTGGTTTTCAGATGTGACCAGTTTGATATGCCTTGCCTTCATTCCCAGACTCATCACTCTCCTGTCTTCTGGCAACATCTTGGTCTGTGTCTTAAAACTTTGGTTGTCTGGGCAGCAATGCAGATAGCATCACATCAAGATCATACTCACAAGGCAAACGTTTCCTTGAGACATTGTCACAACATACTTTTGGTACCATCTAAGCTCTCTTTCCATTGGTATTTTGCAAGTGCTCTTCTTCTTTTGTTAATGTTTTTCAAAGCACACCTACAGTGTTGGTCTCTATAGTAAATATGTTGATATCATAACGGAGTAAATAGGACCCTCTCTTTCAAGTACATCAAAGAAATGTTTTTGTGTGCTCAATACTGAATTACTCTACTCTTATTAAGAATTTCAATTTCTTGCAGAGAAAGAGCAGAACTTGAAATGCATGGAAAAGAAGAGCATGTTGAAGAATACAGAGTCAAGGAAGAAAGCTCGGTAAGTCTGAACATGTGACAGACTGCTCATACCAATGCAGTGAGACATGCTTGTCAGCATCCTGGCATGAGAGCTTGTAGATACAAGACAGCACTCGCGCTGTCCAGGTCATCTAGATTTCTTGCTTCCCATCTCCAGTTCAGAATGACTTGAAAATTTCAAATAGTGATTGGGCAATATTGAGTGACATTGTTTGCTTGCTTGTTTTCAGAATTCCTTTGGCAGAGAAGGTGGGAAACATTGTTCCACCAACCAGGGGTGGTGTATCACAGAAGGTGAACTCTCAAGTGATGGAACTTGATGCAGCAGATGGTCTTGATGATGATATGGTATATAACCCTACTCTTATCCCTCTGCTTCATTATCAATCCCACTCACAATTTGCATTGAAGTTATATGCCTTGCCTTGCTCACATGAATTGTCACATACTAAACTCAGCTTAGACATGGTTTTTGACAAATAGCTTCTGGGATTTTGATATGTCCTTTACTGGCCTGTGCAGGAACAGGCAATGACCTTCCTTGAAACCTGAGATACTGGCAATGACCTTCCTTGAAACCTGAGATACTGGCTCTTCCAACACATGATAGCATTTGCCATTGCATGCTAGGGATTTTTTTCAGCTTCAATTTTGGTTTGCCTAGGTGGCTGCAAGCCAAAATAAAAATTGCTGATGTACTGCCATCAGTAGAGGAGGCTATTTAGGGTCTTAAGGCTTGTAGCGATAAACCAAGGAGTGGGTCACAACAATGTGACCACTTGAATACAGAGACTCTGATTGGAAAGCCATTGGTGCAAAATCCACTGTACAGAAAAGTAGAAGACTCACACAACATGTTTTCACTCAGGAAAACATATCTTAGTGATGGAGAACATACTAGGTTAAAGTTCTAGAAGTGAGCTATCCAGTTTGCTCCTCAGAGAGCTTCCAATGCAATTGACAAAAGTCCATGATAAAAGTTCAAATGTTCAATGTGTTGAAAGAGGGAAAGCGATTTTGTTTTATATCACAAACTCAAAAGAAACTAAGAGAGTAATGACATGAAGTGTGCACAAAAATTGTGAAAATCCATGAATGAGAACATAATGATAGATCTTGTAACCACAATGTCTGTAATTGACTAGTCCAATGTTGCTTCAGACTGACAATGATTAATAGCAACCATGTCACTTGGAAGGATTTATAACAACACAAGAATAGAAGTGCCCTTAAGTGCACAAGAACTACAAAGTTGCAAGAGAGAAGGAAAGTACAGTGGACGAATGTTTTATTTACTTACTGAAGTCAAATTCAGGAGCACTGTGCTGAGTATTCATGATGTCAAAGAGGAACCATAAACCAGGTTTCTTTCTCCCTCTTTGTACTTCATGATCACAAATGGATGTCACCTGTGGCTAATCAAGTTTTTAGGTTATCAGCCTCCGGGTACAAATTATATTACATCAATCCACCAACCCAACTACAAGTGCTCCTCCATTTGAGGCATCAGAAATAATGGTGTCAGGATGATGACCAGCATAAGCCATAGCTGTGGAGCAAACTTGAGAACCCACTGGATTCAAAGACTGGCATCATTCTCTCTCTCTCTCTCTCTCTCTACTATGTAGTCAGAAATTCTAACAGCTTCAAAAATCCTGTACTGTGATAGTCCTAAGTTTCTAAGAAATGTGTACCCAAGCTTTGGCTCTCCCCTCTCAGCTTGCCCACTTTTTGACTCCAGTCAGTAGTGGTGTTCAAGCTGAGTGTTAAGCCTGGAATGCTGGGCATCTCTATTGCATACGATGGCTTCAATCATTCTCCATGTGCAATCTAATATTTTGTTTCATTTCGCACAACAAGAATCAGATGATGATGTGCAGACTCTGTATAGAAAACATACAGTGGATACTAGGCCCATTTTACTTGTGCCATTTGAAGGAGGCAGCAGCACACGAGAAATGGGAAAAACTTTGGCCAACTTCCACACTTCATATTTCCCACACTGGTCCATTGGGATGTCCATATACTCACCAGTCCAAATCTCAGCTGACTTGCTCCCCAATAAGATCAAGTCCAACAACTAGAAATGAAATCCCTTGAAAAAGAAGGAAGTAGAAATGCACGCCCTTTGCTGACAGTAAGCTCCGTGCTGCTGCTGTCAATAGCAAAAATGCCAAAGACAGTTCTTTCCTGTACAGTCGGTTTGCCTTCTTCTTTGGTATTGTTGGTGCTGGTGCCAGTACGGGTGGTGGCAGAGAGTTATGCTCGTGCTTTTGCTTCAAAAGTTCTACACCTGAATCTGAGACCCCCCGGTTGAGATTTACAGAGGGTTTGGTTTCCTGAACACTAGAAAGAAGTTCTCCCTCAGATGCACGCCCAGTTTTCTTTGTGACCACCCACTCATGCGCACTGCTTAGCTGGAACAGACCCGAAATCATGGCATTGAACTTTGTCACAGACATGGTGTTCTCAAAGAGAAGGTAGGGGATGAGGAATGGGAATGAGCGGGGAGCTGGAAGCACATTCAAGAAGGACATAAGTGCAGGAATGTAGCAAACAACCCATACTGGGAGCATTGCCTCTGGCACAAACATTGTCACTGGCAGGATTATGCAGAAGAGTGTGAATGAATAGAATGGAAGAATCAGTTTTCTCAGAAGGAAGAAAAGGAATATCATGTTTGCTTTCTTCCCCGCTGATACCTGCAGTTGCAGATGAAACCAAAACACGTCAGTTTTTTACTGAACAGGTAATTACTAACAGAAAAGAAGGGTACTTGGCAACACAAACCCAAAAGCAGTGTTCAATTCTTTAATCAAATAAGTTCCCAATGTATACTGTCATTTGTTCTATCAGCAAACACAATATGGAAAGCTACGATTGAATAATAGAACTTGCAGTTGACCTTGTGTTTTGCAAAGTTTCTTGTGGCATTAGACTTTATATACAATGACATGAATCAAAACAGGTTGTGATGCATAGAAGCTACAACATAATCAATTAACTACAGGATTGTAGGGCAGCAAAGATCTTTCAACCCTAGTGTGGTTGTGCATGTTTAGAAGCTGAACCCACCTCAGACTTGATGATATCAGGAAGACACAGACGAAAAAGTTGCATGGGGCCTGAATGCCAGCGGTGTTGTTGTTTACGGTATGCCTCATATGACTCTGGTAACTCGCACAGACACTGCCAGAACCTAACATCCTGATTAGCAATGCCCATGAAACGAGTGCACCCAGACTATCTCACAACGCATTAACATGAACATCCCAGTTGGAACATGTTGATCTACACTAATTTAGCACTGGTTTTTTGCTAGCTTCTCAGCCTGATACACCATTTCATAATAGCTAACCCACCAACCATATACCATACCTTGCAAACACAGTAAGCTAGACTGATTCATCCTACATGCACTAGATCCCTAGGCATTTAGTGCTAATGGCTAACACCACAAATTAAGTAGTAAACCAGGTGCTCAAATACAAACCTATAAATCTAGCACTGATCCACTCCCTGAACCCCTTGAGTCTAGAATCAATGCTGTGGTCAGGATCACAAGTGAACTAGTGTAGAACAAGCATGGCTTTGTAGGAAAAAAAGCAACTTACCCGCACATCATTGACAAAGATAAACTTCCAGCCACAAAGATGAGCCCGGACAGCAATATCCATGTCTTCTACAGTTGTGCGTTCCAACCAGCCACCGCACTCTTCCAATGCTTTGATACGCCAAACACCCGCTGTGCCATTGAAGCCAAAAAAGTTGATGAACACACCATTCACCTGTTGCTCCACCTCAAAGTGGAATGATAGATTTATGTTCTGGAGACGTGTGAGCAGATTCTCATCCTTGTTGACAAACGACCACCGTGCTTGTACTAGACCCAGTTCTGGATTGTCCTGTGATCAACAACCAAATCGCTTTATAATGACAAGATTCTATACATTCTCTGTGTCACTGTGTATTCTAGAGACACAATTCCAACAAAACTGAAGTCATCCATGAACTCTGGAGTTTCAGGTCATGGTTGTTTTTGAGAAAATCAGGAAACCTTCTCCAATACATACTTTTTGTTCTCAATACTACTAGATGTCATTGGTTTGCTTGTACAAAAGAAGCAATCAAAGGGCACTTCTTGTTCCCTTCCTTTCTTTAGGGATAGGGCATTCTCTCTAATATTGCTGACAGAGAAAATGAACCACATTGAAGTAAGTACACACAAAGGTTTTTGGGAATACCCTAAAGTGAGGGACGGTGCGTTTAAGGAAGTCTGCCTTTGGCTGGAAATCAGCATCAAAGATTGTGACAAACTCATAGTCTTTCACATATTCGCAGCTCATTGCAGACTTGAGGTTGCCAGCCTTATATCCTGTGCGATTTGTTCGATGCCTATATATGATATTAATCCCCTTCTGGTTCCATTTGGTCACCTCAGCCTTGATCAAGAACTGTGTATCAACATCATCTGAGTCATCCAGCACTTGCACCAGCATGCGATGCCTTGGCCAATCAAGCTGGCAGACTGCTGAGATGGATTGCTCATACACCTGCACAAACACAATACACACACTTCTCAAGATCTTAAAAAACCTTGTCATGAAATCCATTCCTTTGACAGCCAGCCAGCCCTGGACATGTACAGAAGAGGGAGTTTTCTCAAGAAATCTAAGGCATGCAGCACAAGGCTGTGGGTGGGTGGGGGCACAGAACAAACCTCTCGTTCATTGCACATTGGAATTTGAACAAGAACCATGGGGTAGCCCTTGTCCGGCTGCTCAACATCATCCGACTCAAGTGAAGGGTTTACTGGAATAGGCTTTATCTTCTTCCACTTGATCCACATACAACCAAGGCAGAGGATAATGCGATCTGCTGACTGAATGAGGAAGAGGCAGATACAAAAATTGATGAGAAGCTGAAGCGGTGGTGCAATGTACTCCGCTCGCAAATATAACCAGCCAAGGTATATGGAGTGGGCCAGGTTCTGCACTTGGAATGCAGGAGCCCAGTATGGGCCAGGGAAATGCCAACCCATCAAATGTGCTGCTACCTCCACACACAACATGAATATTGCAAACACCAAAAACCCTGTAATGGCCTTGAACAGTCTGCTGCCCCCCTTGTGTGGTTTTGCTGCAGTAGGAGGAGGAGCCAGACCCTGTCGAAGAATGAGACGTTTCTTGATGGCTGCAAGAACCGTCCACAACCCTAATGCCATCCATGCAAGGCAACCAGCTGCTCTGTGAGCCTTGAGCAGAAGTACCCATGTCAGCTGCTTGGCATTCTTTCCCTTGTCTTTTCCTCCACCACCAAATCCACCAGCCTTTGGGCTCTCGATCTCCAGCATTGTGTAGTTTGGGTTTGCCATCTTCACCACTACAGGAGTTGCCCCCCTAAGCTGCTCCTTATTCCACCACTCCACAAAGTCGAAATTGGTGGGTGCCATCTTCAAACAAACACTGTTGTTGATGCCAAGAAACAAATGGGCACTAGCCAAAATCTTCTTGCACTGCTCTTGTGAAGAAGAAGAAGAAGAAGAAGAAGAAGAAGATGGGGGGAAGACTACTAAAATGTTGGATTGTTCTAGTTATCGCATCGTGATATCTCTTGAGAAGAAGAGGGAGAGCAACAAGAAACTAGATCATCACAGAAACCGATCATAGATGCCAGCAGCAGCTCCCAACTTCTGCTGCAGCATTCACAACAGAGCTTCTTCTACCATCATCCGTCGTCAACAGCGAATGAGACAGTAAATCCTTCCCCCGGATGCCTCCTCCCGCCCTTGGGAGGAGATCAAGGCTGCTCTTCGACGACAGTAGTGTCCTGCAGCAGCAAGAAAACCCCAGTCCTCGTCGCATCTAGACTCCGCTGCTGCTGCTGCATTGCATAATTTCAGCGCGTAACTGCAATGCCAATAAAAAGCTTCCCCGCCAAAAGAAAACCCCCCGACCTCAGGAGGAATGGCTCTCTCTCTCTCTCTCTCTCTCTCTCTCTCTCTCTCTCTCTCTCTTCACTGCACAAATATAAAAGCTGACCTAACCAACGGAAGAAGAGAAACCAAAGAAGACGAAGCCGGAAGGAAAGGTTCTCTCTCTCTCTCTAATCTGTGGACCAACCCAAGAAAAGAAGAACCGAGTAGAATCGATTGACCATCAAAACCCAGAATCCAAAAACTCGGAAAAATATTTCAGCAAGTTTTTTCAGCAGATCCGAACCAAAGCGACAAAACCATCCCACACCCACCAAAGCAAAACACCACTTCTTCAATGCAAGCCTTTTTCTCTCTTTTTTTTGTTCTTCCTTCCCTCCGACACAATACAGAACACAGGAAGAAAGAAAAACACCCACACTAGCCGATCACCTCCTTCAATGCAAAACCCAAACAAACACATATAATGTACGACACAAATGAGTCACAAATGAACATATAGATTCATGAAGCAAACCCAAAACACCCTGGGTACCAACCAAAATGGGAAGAAAAAGAGAGAGAGAGAGAGAGAGAGAGAGAGAGAGAGAAAAAAAGGAAGAAGTAGTTTTGGGTCTGCAAGGGTACGTAAAAGCTAATCAAGACCCAAATCTCAGCACCTCAACAGCAACAGAGGATGCCACCTGCATAAAATCCTGGCATCTGCGAGTAGTCTGGAAATGGAAACAACACAAATGACAGGAGTTTCTGAAACACCCAGACTTTATTAAATGCCACAACCCACAGTTGGCGCCTACAGCTGTCGATGACCACATAACACTACTGAAACACAGACACAGACGGAAGATCCAGAACCAGAAGAAGAAGAAGAAGAAAGAGAAGAGAGACTGGGTCTAAGTAAGTAACATTTTATTAATAATAAACACAAGAGAATCCTGCTGTGCTGCTGCTGGAAGGAAGGAGAGTGGGAGTTACAGCCTTCCCCGATGCCTCCCCTCCTCCTCCTGCTTCTCCCCCTCTTCCCTTCGCTTTTCGAACACAAAGTCGTGTGCGAGTGCGCGTGAGTGTGTGTGTGTGTGTGTGTGTTTTGAGTGTCCTCTTTGCATTTGTTCGTTTGCAGATTTGTTTTTGCAATTTACTCGGCGACTCGGTGGATTTTTTTTAAAGTTTCCTTCAGCAGCGGTGGTTTTTTTTTTTTTTAAAGCTAAAGTGCTATGATGATCTATCGGAAGATTTAGCCAATTTTGGCTACAAGCTAAATACGAAAATAAACTTTCAAAAAATAAAAATCCTTCTATATTTTTGGCTAGCTTCTTGAATCATGTATAGAAATCTGGTGACTTTTTTTATTAAATTTCGATCTAATTCCGGCTATTGAAATTTTTCAAAAGGAACTTGATTTTGAGCACTTTTAATTTTTCAATATAACTTTTTGGCCAATATATGTAGCCAGCCCCCAAAAAAAAACAAAAAAGGCTGGTCTCCACCAGCCTTTATTTTGCTTTGGCTGGCTATACACATAGCCGAAATGCTATATTGAAATATTTAAAAGCCCTAAAATCAAGTTCCTTTTGAAAATTTCCAATAGCCGGAATTCGATTCAAATTTAATAAAAAAAGTCACCAGATTTCTATACATGATTCAAGAAGCTAGCCAAAAATATAGAAGGATTTTTATTTTTTGAAAATTTATTTTCGTATTTTAGTTTGTAGCCAAAACCGCCCACCTTTTCATTACCGTCCACCCCTCCTTCGCTAAACCAGCGCCAAACTTCACGCAATCACAATATCCGCCAAACAGATACTCCATTCCCTTTACTGCAACAGCGGTCTGTACTAAACGATTTAGCCAAATATGGCTATCAGCCAGAAAATCAAGTAAAAAATCTTTATTCATCCTTCCTTCTATTTTGGAAAACGCATATTCAGTTCAAAATTGTCTGTGTTTTCTAATTCGCCAGAAAAGAAAAAAAACTCAAAAAAAACTTTTTTTTTTAAAAAGGTCAAAATTTGCCTCAACTGCTTACAACATGAAATGAAAAGGTGCTTTAAGATTTTTTTTTACTTTCATATGTTGAATATCGCCAAATTTGGCTAAATATTCTCATTGATAATTATTACTTAGCAACAAAATTAAGAAATTATTAATATATACATTATATTGCAAGTTCCAAGAAGGAAAAAAATGAAAAAAAAAGTGAAAATGTGGGCACTGGGAAGTTGGAACATGGCAGCGTACATTCAGGATCTTATCACTTCGTAACTTAATACAATATACAGACTGGATACACTAGTTGTACATAATGGATTTTACTTTGTTCACATATGGGTTTAGGGTTTAGGGTTTATTGGGTTTAGGGTTTAGGGTTTATTGTGTTTAGATTCATTATAGAGTATAGTAGCTTAAGGGAATTTTGGCCCCTACATAATAATAGGTTTAATTTTTATATGAGGATTTTTGAAAAGATGATATTTTGGCTCGTGTTGAAACAAACTTGAGATTAGTTCCCGAGTTATAATATCTTGAAGGATTTTGGTTTCTATTAGAGGAATTTTTGGAAGACCATATTTTTGCATGGTGAAAATATTTGAGTTTCCATAATTCTTCTTTTGTCTTAAGATGCTTTTTAATGTAAATGGCAAGGTCATAGTGTGATGACACACCCCTTGTGTTACTCTTCGATGCTCTGATGTCCAAGTGAATGGATATTTTATTGGGCCTTGCCTACCAAGGCAAGGATATTGTGTTTAGAGATTCATTATAGAGTATAGTAGCTTAAGGGGTTTTTGGCCCCCTACGTAATAAGTTTAATTTTATATGAGGATTTTTGAAAGACCATATTTTGGCTTGTGTTGAAAATTGAGATTAGTTAGAGAGTTATGATGTCTTGAAGGATTTTGGGTTCTTTTAGAGGAATTTTTTTTAAAGATTATATTTTTGCATGATGAAATATTTGAGTTTCCATAATTCTTCTTTTGTCTTAAGATGCTTTTTAATGTAAATGGCAAGGTCACAGTGTGGTGACACACCCCTTGTTACTATTGTCTTATTAACATTCACATATCTTATTTGGCCTATGCATACATATAGACTATATATGTACATATATGTACACACACACACACATATATATACTCATACATAGTTACACATAGATACAGAGTTTTTTTTTTTCAATTTTGTGATATCAAAACTCTAGCAAATTTTTTTTTGAAAAATAAGAAAATTTGGTCAAATTTATACTAGGAAAAAAAAAATCCAGAAAATTTCCCAATTTTTAAAATTTTTAAAACACGAACAAATTTGTCCAATAAAATCACTAAATAGGGGCTGATGAATAAGGGAGGTTGATTGACATGCACAGAAATCTGTTGGGAACGCAGAAAGCTCATTAGAACGAACTTCTCGTTGCTTTATTGAACGGTATTCAATGGCTAAAAAAAGATTGGGAATTTGAAAATGTTGGGGGGGGGGGGGGGGGGAATTAAAAAAAAAAAAAATATTTTTAGGGCGGGGTGGAAAAAAAAATAAAAAAAAAGGGGAAGAGATTT
>Ga0116231_10007967_pt1 | contig 18905 bp, 8 predicted proteins | sample S1TSphgellanicum_2_FD_89695 | JGI IMG/M metagenome (GOLD analysis project Ga0116231, IMG submission 89695) | Host-associated microbial communities from peat moss isolated from Minnesota, USA - S1T2_Fd - Sphagnum magellanicum MG | ecosystem: Host-associated > Plants > Peat moss > Unclassified...
CCTCTTTAATTATTTTTTCCTTTTAATAGGGAAGTTTTTTTAGTTATTTCTTTATCATTCATTTTTTTTTTTTTGTTCCCTAAACAAATTTTTTTTTTTCTTTTTTTTTTTTAATGGGGTTTTTTTTTTTTTTTTTTTTTGTTCCGCCTTGTTTGGTTCTTTCTATGGCTTCTTGAGGAGGTGTTAACCTTGTTATTTTTTCCTTTATCATGAGAATGGAGATTTCTCTATTCTTACCAAAAATAATCTTTTTGTCTATACCTTTCTTTGTGTTTTTTTGTTAGTCCTTAGCTTCTTTTGTTTTTTGTCCTTGTTTTGGTCTTTGTTTTCTTCTACATTATTTTTCTTTCTTTGGATTTTTTGTGACTTGGTGAATGATTGTTAACCATTTTAATCATTAGAATGGATATCTTTCAATTCTTATGAAAAATATATCTATAATCCATTAGCAATCATTAAAGGCATATCGTTTAATGAAATCATTCTATTTTTCCATTTTTCTATCTCTCTCTAGAATGTATTAACGTCATTGTACATTGATTTGAGTGAGTGAATGAACCTCAACTAATTTGTTGGATCTATGTTTCTCTTTTTTGCTATATTTGTCAACAAATTGAAATGGTATATTTGTCTTTTCTGTAACCTTATGTTTCTCCAGGTCTATTTGACAATATTTCTCAAACCAACTTCACAGCTACATAGATTTTCTTTTCCTTCAAAATCATTGATAATTTCCTCCAATTTTTTTTCATTCTTTGTCTCTTCTATTGACCATTGAACTGCATTCAATTTAATGGATTTTTTTGTCAAATGGTTCAAATATCTTTTGAACCACATCATATTTTCCTCTTCAGCAAATTCAAGTTAAAAAATAATTTTCAATAGAAACGAAAAGGCTTGCACACGAAACTCTTGATTGCCTCATCGTTTTCGCCAATAACAAATTTGTACATCATGAATTCATGGCTACAGAAATATCATAAACTCTCAAACACCTCACCAAACATTATTTCATTCTTGTAAATCTTTGTCCTTGTTTCAATTGCAAAAGGGGATTCCTTCTTGTTTAAGCGAAAAAAAAAAATTATTTGGCGGTTGCCAGGTGATTAACCTTCTCCTTTCATTGGAATGGGAAATTGCTTGGTGGCCATTAGGGGATGTCCCTCTTGTTGTAAAATAAACATGGAATTGCTTGGTGGCCACTAGGCGATTAAAAATTCATCCTTGATTAGATTGGGAAATTGCCTCATGACCACCAAAGGATTTCCCTTTCGCTGTAAAATAGACCTAGAATCTCCTAGTGGCTACCAAGCGATTTCCCATACCAAGGGATCTCCTTCTAGCTTAAAAGAAGAAAGGAAATATGTTAGCGGTCATTAGGCGATTTCATCTATAAAAAACCAACGCAATATCACCTAATGGCCATTAGGTGATTTCTCAACCAAAAAAAAACATCGTGATATTGCTTAACGGCCGCCATGTGATTTCATGCAAAAAAAAAAAACACAAAATCACCTAGCGAAATTAGACAATTTCTCATAAAAGCAAAACAACACAATATCACCTAACAACTATTAAGCGATTTCATGCATAAAAAAGTAGCATGATATCACTTAGTGGCTACAAAGCAATTTCTTGTAAAAACAAAACACACAATATCGCATACAAGTTAGGCGATTTCACACAAAAAAGACTAACACTATATCACCTTACAATCACTAAGCAATTTCTCGCAAAAACAAAAGAACATAATATCACCTAACGGCCGCTATGTGATTTCACGTAGAAAAAAACAAACACAATATCACTTCACGGTCGCTAAGCAATTTCTTGAAAATAAAACGAAATATTTAATAGGAAAAAATATTGATTACAAATATATCCCTCCTCTATTCGTTAAGGTGGTGGGAAAAAATCTCGAGTTTCACATTCACCATTCAAAAAAAACAATTGCATTTGGGAGCTTTCGAAAAAAAATTCAACGTGGGCAATCAAGTTGGTAGAACATCAAGATCCTACATTTAATTTTTTTGCAATATCCGATCCATTGTTGATTGTGTTTTTTTTTTAATTTAGGAGATGGTGGAGGACCCCAACACTACATAAGATGTTTTGGACAAGTAGTACATTTGAAATTGTCATTGTGTGGGAGTTGGATTTTGTAAAAATTGTTAAGATGTCAAAAAATTTGAACAAGGATTACAACTTATCAATGAAATCATCGTACCATGAAAGCCTGTCACATGTGCATTGAATTTGGATTTCATACAACATGCCTACCCCAGATCTGGATGGTTCCATGTGTCACAATGAAAAATATAAAGTAAGTTCTCGCTTTCCATTTCAAAAAGTAATTTTAATGTTAAAGATTTATTTGTGATCATTCCTTATTGTTTTTTTTTGTTCTTGTATAGCAATTTGAAGAGACCCTAAAACCTATGTTCAACGTCAAATCTACCAAGGAATGCATGAGTATTCTCCTTCTTTCAAGTTCGATTTTCCACATGTGAGAGATGATTCTTGTTGAATGGGATAATTGCAACATTTTGGACGAGACTAGAGATGTGCCAACTCGTCTTTTAGCGTTGATTGAAAAATTAGTGTTTGGTTGTTTTTCGAATTTGAAAGAAAAACAATTGGAGAAGTTGGTTCGAAGTTGTCTCACGAAGATAATCACTATCCATGATTGACCATTGAAAGGTAGAGGATGACTTGATTTGAAATCAATGTATGAATATACTAAGCAGTTAAAAGGAAAGGTGGTCATTCGAAATGAAATTATGATCCATTTCGATTTTCCAAAACCGACTACCAATAATCAAAAACCATATTCTAATGATGTGTGGATTGAAAAGAAGCTAAAACACAAGTTTAACAAAATTTTCTTCTCAATTTTGAACTTCGAGCTCAATGATAAATTTTATACAAAAGAAATGAAGTTGAACCCCTCCAACGAAACACCGCCTACAAGTTTCAAAATTGCATTGAAAAGGTGGATAGAAAGCATTATTCTAGAAGGAATTGCAATAGAGTTCATTCTTTCGGACACCCATTATATGTATGACATGGTCAATGACATGGTGGAACTTCTCGATGTTATTGACAAAATGAACTCAGCTTCCTTTTTGTAGGATGACAGTACAAGCACTTTCACTATTGTCTCCACAACACACACTAAAAGAGGTTCTTGTAGTGTGGAAAGGGCCAAACTAGGAATTGTTTCTAAACACCCTACTGAATGCAAAGGTCACTCCAAAGGTTGTCATTTGCCTATGTGACAAGGAGTCTTTCAAATTTCTTTTCACCACTGCCATGATGTCAACATTTATTATGAAGATGTAGTTCAAGTTTGGACAATACATGGTAGGAGTAGGAAAGGTTCCAGTTTCTCTCCCAAGCCTTATGAGGGAGCTTGTGCTTTACTATGTCTACTTTTTTTTTGAAGCCCTTTTTCAAAAAAAATTAAGAAATCAATGTTATTTGTTTTCACAACTTGGTGGCCACTAGATTGAATTTGTATCTACAATTTCTTTTAATAAAGTTTGTTTTATTGGTTAAAATTTTAGTGTGATCTATGTAAACTTTTCTTTAATATGAACATGCCATGGTGTTGCTAAAGTTTAATTTATAAACATATTTGTAAATGTTCTTTTTTTTTAGCTTTTCCTTCTAGTCTTGGTGTCCATTGGGTGATTTATAATGAAAGTTTGAATAAATATAACATTGTCAAGTTATTGTTTAGATTTTTGGACTTTTGTAAAGTCTTAAATTAATTAAATATGTGTTATAATTAGTCATTAAAAATTTAAATGGTCACCATGGTAACTCCTAATTAGTTACATGTGTAACCTTCATAGAGTACATGGATGGATGAAGTTTGAATCCATACAATATATATTATCCACATACATATTGTCGCATGTAATTGCATGTTGTGTGCACTTATTTTGTGCAATTATGGGGTCGAGTAATTGTATGTGTCATGTGCAATTGAAAATCAATTACAAACGATAGTTGCAAATGATAGGGTTTCTAGTAATGTAGTAATAAAAAATAAAGTAAAGTAAAATAACCAAAATAACTTAGAATAACCTAAGGTAAAACAACCAAATTAAGCTAAGGTAAAAGAGCTAAAAATGACCCATAATATTTTAAGGTAGAATAGTCAATAATAATTTAGAATAACATAAGGTATAATAACTTATAATAGTCTTAAGGTAGATTATTTTATAATATCCTAAAATAAATTTAAATATCCTAAAATATCCTAAAATAGCCTTGGGTAGGATAACCAAAAGTAGCTTAAGATAAATTAGGATAAATAAAATATTAGAATAGTTTTAAATAATTTAAAATAAAATAATCAAAATAACTTGGGTTATAATAGCTTAAAATAGCCCAAGGTAGATAACCTCAAATAACATAAGGTATAAAAGTTTTAAATACCCAAATATAAGATAGCCTATAATAACCTAAAATATGTAATGAACTAAAATAATTTAAGGTTAAATGACTAAGAATAGCCTTAGGTAGAAAATTTTATAATAACATAAGGTAACATAACTTTAAATAGTTTAAAGTAGTTTAGGGTAACTAGTTAGCTAGGGTAGGTATGTTAAATCACATAGGTAGGATAAGAAGAAATGTTCATAATGATGCAATTAGAAAAATTATCACTTGTTGAAAACGCAATGTAATATATGGCTAGGGCTTGAATTCTTAATGTGGATGTGAAGGATTCAAATCCTCACGTTTGTAACTAATTGAATGTGCTTAGCTAAAATATTTAATTTAAGCTAGGTTCAACTAAATTGTTTAGGCCTTAAGCTACCAATTAGGTTAGGCTAGCTTAGGTCACCTAGGTAGGCCACATGATGCCACTTTTTTCAATTTGGAACTTGGCACATGTCAACTTTTCAATGGTCAAAAACTTGAAGCACCCCACATTTTAATCATAAAAATAATTGCAAATGACTATGCCACATATGCATATGCAACTACAAACTTTAGTTGTAAAAACTAATTATTAATGACCATGGCATGTTGGTTGGATGAAAAATTGATATTAGTCGCACCTTGATGTGACTATCATTTCAACTAGGTGCCACATCATGTTTTTGTAACTAAAATTTTATGTGACTTGTCTAAGGCAACTAGACATTTTAATAATGGCATGTGGCATTTACAACTGAAAATAGTCATTTATGACTAAAAAAATCAATTGTTAAGATGCAAATTCCTTGTAGTGATTAGAACAATCATGTTGATGGCAAGTAGGTGGTCATGATTGTTAACACTTGAATAACCTTCCCCCTCATCCATGCATTTAATTTTTTCACTTTAATATCAAATGCCAATGAAGGTAAGAAAAATAATTTCAAGTTTTAATTTTTCTTTGAAATTGCACAACCACCTTAATCTCTAATTGTAATGCATATATAAGTAACTAATATATTCTATGTTAGTTCAAAACATAAGTAAAACTAAAAACCATGTGAGATAATGTTGAAACAACTATTTCATTAATTACCCATGTGGTGAAAATAGGAATGTGGCACAAGAAAAACTATTATCCTTTTCCACGCCCACACATTATGATGACCATCCAATTTTATTACATTTAAGCCACATTTGGCCATCTTAAATTTGCAAATGGCTTGTTGCATTAGTTAATGGTCGATATTATTTATAGTTGTAGCATTCACTACATTGTTCACTCATGAATATAATTTAAACCCTATTTTTTTATAATAATTTCAAATTGGTGATGTGAAAATTGAGGTAACTTTTAATTTTATTGACATAATGCACTATAATGGGTTAGTGATTTTTTTGCCATCTTTTCAACTATCAACATGGTACATGAGTTGAACCATTCATTTTTAACACATTGAAATCATTGTTCATGGGTTGCATTTTACACTTACCATAATTTATTAAAACATATGTAACAACTTAAAACCTTCCATTTATACTAGAATGAGTTAATGATTTTGTCCACATCTCTTCAACTGCAAACATGTGTGCATGAATTGAACCATTCAAGTTTAATATGTTAAAATTATTATTCACGAGTTGCATTTTACACTTATTAGTATATATAGAAACACATGTAACTTGATGTTTATAATTATACTTGAATGGTTTAATGAATTTTCTCACATCTTTTGAACTATCATCATGTATATATGAATTGAATCACATTTTGAACCTATTGAAACCATTATTCAAATGTTACATATTTTATTTATTAGTATACATTGAAACACACACAACAATTTAATGCTTCACATTTATACTTCAATGGGTTAGTGAATTTTTCCACATATCTTGAACTATGAGCATTTTCACATGAGTTAAATCATTCACTTTGAATGTGTTAAATCCATTACTCAATTTAGAGTTTTATCAAAAAGCCAGAAAACCATCTTATTACAAACCAAGGAAATTTATAACTACATTATCATTTCCACAAAAGATAAAGAAGATGATGAAGAATCACCTACCATGGATGGGAATTGGGCTGTGGAAAAAGAGGAAATAATCATGCACAAACTAGTTCCAATTTTGAATATATAACCTTCCATTATTATTGTTACAAAAAAAAAAAAACATTTATAGTGCACTACACTTCCTAAAAAAACCTATAGGAGTCTTAATATGCTAAGTCCTTATGAAAGATTGAATAGGGCATGTTTAGGAGATTGATTCACTATGAACAACAAATTACAACCAAATTACATGCATGTAATGGAGCTTCGTAGTGCAATGAAACCCAACAAAGAAAATGTACATGCATTGTCCAAGGAACACCCAACAATTCATGATTCTTTTATTGACATGTTACAAAAAATGAAATAAGTCAAACAATCATTTTCAATTAACATAATGCAACTTATCCTCAACAATATGACAAAATCTTAAGTATTTCAAATTTTGTGAAATGAATACTAAAAAGTGGAAAACATAATTCATGAATCAATTCATGACCTAGTCCTAAAGAAAATATAACAACAAGTGAATATGACTATGAGTAAAGACACATATCTTGGTCAATGGAAATTACAATATTCTAACAACTCTTATTTTTAATTATGACTATACATTTATATTCATTTCATCCCAACAATACAAGAAAATACCTAATATGAAAAGAAAAGAACAAAACACACTTAAGATTTAGGGGCAAATATTAAGTTATATGTGGTTGTATCTTTAATAGCAATTTGTTTTTTATCCTCCTTGGATTGTGTTCACAAGTACTATTCATAAGTGTTTGGCACCCATTTAATGAATGAAAAGACAAATGCATGAATTCAAATTGGGGCCTTTAGTGAAAACCATTGGTCAACATTGGAAACAACAAAGTAGTGTGTGAACACAATGTCTTGTTGCCAAATTTGCATATTCAATTGGCCAATTAGTATTATAACAAAATCAAAAGACGGTGTGATTGTTTGATTGTTAGTCTATGCATAAAAGCCATGATTTCTTAAACTAGATGAAATTAAACACACCCAAAGACCTTGGTATATTCATTCCAACTAATTGCATTAATGTCATACATTTAAATGATGTCATTGCACAACACCCAATAAAACATGCACTCAAAGTGTAATTTAACTCATAAACTATTAGATTAATTAGGCAACAACATGAAACAGACGTGAAGATCCACAAAATGACTTCAAGATGAGTAAACTAAAACCCCATGTATTTGTGAGTGGTTGCAATGTGCATGGAAATAAATGCAAGGCATGGAGGAGATGATTGTGAAAGGTTGTGGATATATAAGATAAAAATTATCATAACATTCAATTGATTGAATTTGAACTTATTACAATGGAAGCATATGTGGTTATTTTGATATTCAAAGTCTTATTAAACATTAAGGAACATAATAAAGTAGACATTGAGGCCTCCTATATAAGCAACTTTGATAGTAATGGGATAATGTTTGCAATCAAGTGCAAGTGCATCCTATATAACTATTGTTAGCACAATAAAACTCATGAAACAACTAGTTGAGAAACAAAAGATAATCACATGAAAGTTTATAATGACTTTCAAGTCATATCATGATATTGTTTATGTTGGATAAAGTTTTTTTATTAGCCTTAATTACATTTATTGATCTTCACATAATACTCACTCATGTATTTTTGACATGACAATCATGATGTCATTCATTGTTAAATTTTAGGATAAGTCAAGGGTGCCTTTTGTTGAAAGGGTACAAAATTATTAGTTCCATGAAAGACTAATGGAATGGAAAATGAAACATCTTTTACCACCAAGAAAAAGTTTAGTGCCATTTGACAAGCAACACCATGATCTTGGTTTGAAAGAAACCCGTTGCAATGCACCTTTTATCAAACATTTCATTCTTGTAACTACTCATGTCCATAGTTTCTTGAACATTTTAGCATCAACTCCATTACACACCACATTACCAAGTACTATTTAAAAAATAATTCCATCTATTATGTATTTATAATAATATATTTCCAAAAAGAAGGAAAAAATAAGTTTTAAAAATAAAAATATATATTTCTATTTATTCGAGGTAAGTTTGTGTTTGGCAAGCCTTTAACACAATTAATTAAATATATTTATACTAGGTTGGGATATAAAAACCATTTTATTCTTTAGTGGACCATCAAATACATATTTTACTTTCTATTTGTTAGAACATTTTAACATATGCATGTACTTTACGAAAGTCCATGTTATAAAAAAATAGAACTTTATTGAATAAAAAATTCTATTGAATAGCTATTTTTACAATGCAAGAATTCAAAATTAATGCACAATATCTGAAGAAGTATCTTGTTTTTAAACATTCAATTAAAAACATTCAATGTATAATAGTTTTATGATGGGCTTTGTCGTTACTTTATGGCTATTTTTCAAGCAAACAAATAAGATGATGTTTTGGTTTACTTTATTGTATTTACACCCTGAACAAAAATACATTATGAACTTACATGCATATCCATAGGAAAGAAGATTTGTTAAACAAATATTAATTTGAAAAGAAGCACACAACTTTTACTTCATAGATTTTCCTTACAATTAAATTGTCCCCATGAGCCTAAGGTAACCTTCTCTCTTGCATTAAAATAAAAAAAATTGTTAAGATGAAAAAAAATCTCCTCTATTTACAAAATTACAACATACAGCAAGTTCAAAGCTATGATCATTACTTTACAAAGAGACAAATGAATACTTGCACAACAAAAAATTAATAACATGCTCAAATCAAGCTTTCAAAACATGATTTTAATAATCTCATGTGTTGATATAACATCTTAATGTATTGTGCGATCCTATGTCAATGCCTACAACCCTCATTGTCAACACATATAAACCAAACAACATAATATCATCCTAATCTAATGCTTAGCATCCAAACCAAAATAAGTTCACTTGCAACAAGTAGGAATTGAAGCCCAAAACATAAAATACAAAAACATAAAAATCATGTGCAAAACAAAGTTATATGAACATAAGGAAAAATTGCAAACACAAAACACTATGTTCTAAAATCTCAAATCACCAAAAGTGATTTGAGATCCTAAATTTTGGGATTAAATCCCAAACACGAAATATTTGGAATCATGTCCACATTAGAGTTGATTCCAAAGTAATTTATCCTAATTTACTGATGGTAACTACGATGTAAACACGTAGCTAAAATAAAACTCTTGATAAACCCTTGCATCATGTTTTACTTTGGAGTTTTTGTTAAGCTTTTACAATAATGCCCCACTCTTGCTACATCACATTTCATTTCTTCATGCAATATTAATATTTCAAGCAATAGAATTAAAAGAGAATGCTTACAATTGAATATTGTTTCCCTTCCCACAAGAACCCATGATAGATCAACAAATGGTGATCTGTGTGACAATCTTTGCCATGGTTGTATTCAATCAATGTAAGTCACAAAAGCTTTATGTTTGCCCTTTTTCACTTTTAAGTTTCCAAAACATTTGGCAATAGTCAATTTGAAAATTTAAAATTATCATGAATTATTATGAATTTATCAAAAGTTGAGAACATAAAAAATAATTTAGTTAATGTAGAATCCAATCATGTACTATGATATGTATTCTCATTATTTGATGCGATCTATACGAATGATTATAAAATCTAATATTAGTAAGACCTTTTTGAAAAACTTTACATATCTTCTTCTTCTTCTTGTCTATTGTGACAAGTTTAAAATAATTTAGAAACTATTGTAGCCATGTGTGAAGACTTGAATATAATAGTGGCACCAAGTTTTCCATTATATAAAGGTATATGTTTAATCCCATGAAAAGTGTCACATGAAATCATGGGTCAACCCAAGTATATTCACCACCATTCAAACCTTGAGAAGGTCAATAAGATGGTTGCAAATGCATATCATGAAACATGTCATTAACTTCTACAAAGCTACAATCTTCTATATCAAATATGAACGAACTAACACTACTCTACTAAACACCTACAACTTAGAAGACACATTATTGACACTTTGTTTTTCCACACCATAATCCACAAATATGAAACATGGGGAGACATGATTCTAAATGTTTGACAATATGTTTTCATGTCACAACACAACTTGTTTGTATGTGATCAATTTAGAGCTAATATTACTTCATTGAACTATTCTTTGTAATTATGTGTTGATCATCAAGGTTTGTATTCCAAGGCCAACTTTTTGACTCTCTTTTGGCATGAGGCTTCATATTTCTTGATTCGTTGATTCTTTCTCACCCAAATGCTTTTGCAATGCCATAAATGTTGGGTTTAATCAAAGTCACCCAAACTTGAATACAACTCCCACACAAGATTGACTTGCATTCATGAATGCACAATTGCCTGAAAATTGTTCAAGGAGTTCATTTACATCTTTTTGCCACATTTAATTTAATACCACTTGTTTGTTTATGCAAATTACATTAAAAATGACCATGGCTTGTCTCTGTAGTACACAATGATAGTGGTTTTAGAACTACATACTTTTTTGAAAAAAATATCAAGTTTCTCAAAATGATGATGAACCTCCGTATTTTTAATTGCATGAATATACATGGAAGAGATTTTGGATGATACTATATATGGTTGTCCATTTATGGACAATGAAAAAACCTACCGGAAAAAGTAAATTACCACTTAACACTTTATATTAGAGATAGTTAGTCTAAAACTTGCCAAGTATTAATTAAAATTCCTTGGTTGCTTAATTATCCTAAAAAATTGAAATCCATTTGGTGATCAACATATTAGAGGATTTGAACAATGTCTTACAGTTCTAGACAACCAATGAACATTGAATAATAAGGTTTTAGAGACAAATAAACTTCATCTTTGCCAATTTTTATCCCCTTGTTTCCAATGGTTGCTCTTGTGAACAGGTTAAGTTCAATTGGAAATAAACATCAAAATTGGCTTATTATAAAAGATTCTTCAACATTCAACATTCATTCACCCTTTTATTGGAAATCCAACTTTTTGGAAAATGGCCAAAAACCAATACCAACATGAAAATAAAATTAGCCATATAAACTTTCAAGTTTAAAGTAGCTAGATGTGATTTGGCCAAATGGGGTAGCTGCTCTCAGCTAACAGAACCACTCTTCTGATGTTGGATTAAATCTGCAATACATTTCTAGTGTATTTAAAACCTGAAAGACCAGCAAACCATGAGGTGTAATTTCTTTTGCAATTACGTTTGTAGATTCAGAACTGAAGAACAAATTAAAACTAATAATTGGGTCAATTTGCTCTTCCTGGTTTGATAAGAGGAGTCCACAAACTTGCAAAGGAGACTTATAAAATTATCAGAAAAATTTGAAAGTGTCTGCAGTCCAAAGGTCGCTGCAATTTTGATTTTATGTACACATCCCTCTTGGTCTCAAATCTAGAGTCCTCAAATTCTCGGGAAAAAGAAAGGGTTTTGTTAATCAACAATTCAGCAAGTAAGCATTTTTTTCGATAATTGACATCATGAGACAAAATTAAGATCAATTAAGGAAAAGAAAACAAAAAAACAAAAAACAAAAAACAAAAAACAAAAAACAGAGAGAAAAATCCAATGTCCCAACTTTGGGTAGCAACCGATTTTCTTTCTTTCTTCAACACTTGCTAAAAGTTTTGTAGTTTACATACAATTGGGTTTTAAACTAGTGAGCAGATTGAGATTTACAGTTTGGATCCTTCTCCTCTTCCTCCTCCTCCTCCTCATCATCATTGGTTTCAGAAATTTACTACTAATGGTAGTGAGCTCCTTGTTGGAGGTGGAGGTTTGGATTCCATTGATTCTTGGAGACAGAAAAGAGGTCGTATATAAGCTCATCAATCATCAGCTTGAAGAGCATGTGCTCAATATCATTACCTAATTCTGCAATTTCTCGATTTAATTGGAACCATGATCTATTTGAGCCATGCAGCATCAGATCTCTGTCCACTAAACTGTGCCATGCATCGGTAGCAAAATTGCAGGTTTCACGAATCTTGCCATAAATTTCAATCACCAGTTTCTCAGTGCCAGTGTTTGTCAGCTCCAGTGTATTTCTTGAAGGCACAAAGTAGTAGTGTAACTCAGACGACCGGCTGCAAGAGAAATATTGGACATCACAATAGACACCCATCATCATCTCATTCACGCTATCAAAAAGTAGATGTCTTTGGTCACCTTGCCAGATTCTATCTGAGCCTTCAACAAGCTTTTGCTTGTTTACAAGATTCCTGTTGCTGTTGTTGTTGTTGCCCTGGTTCAGAATTTCTCTGATGTAAGTCTTCATCTCTTCTTCCCATTCCTCATCAACTGATGAATTTAATGTAATATCTGCATCGTTGTTGTTGTTCCTGAAATTGGGTATCTCTACAAGCCTGGATTGTCCAACTCTATTGCTCTCAATGTCTACTGTAGTCACATCAGACCCTCTGGTGTCAACAACTCCTGGACTCGCCTGTTTGCTTGAAAGTAAAGAAGGCTCTGTACTCTCAGTGCACCCATCCTCCAGTATCCCATCAAGACTGTGCTCAGATTCTGGGAAAAAAAAACCCACAATGTTGTCACCCATGAGCCCAAAAAAAAAAAGCAAAGAGAACCAAAGTTCTTGATCTAGAATCCTTGAAAGTCAGCAAAAGAAAACAATTGTGAATTCCACATGTTTGATTCATCAGTACTGTAGAGACCCTGCTATTGTTGCAACACCATTTCAAAGTGGATCTGAAAATTTTGTTTCATTTCTCATCAAGAATTTATGGGTTTGTTTGGCTGACAATTTTTTACCAGAAATGCTTTCCTCTGAAGTAGTGGTTGGGCTTTCATCAAGGAATGGGGATTCAAGAATCGATACTGGACTGGGTTGTCCACATTCTTCCACTGAAGCAGCTGCACTGGCCTGGAGGAGCTTTGCATCGTCTTCCTTCTTGTCCAACCGCCTCGACATACTGCCGGGGACTTTGGTCTCAATGTCCATCAAAAGCTTCTTCTCAAAAATTGGGGTCACAGCATCCTCACTCCAGCTTGCATCATCCACTGACATCCTGAACTTCTGTGGGTTCCCATGATCACAAAGAAAAATTTAGATACCAGAAGAATTAACTGTACAATGGACAGACAGACACCCTGAGAATAAGTCTTCAAGCTTTTTCTACTAACAATCAACAAATCACACTTGTGTTGACCACACATACAAACCATGAATGAAGTTCAATCGGCCTTACTTCATCACTATCAGGAGAAGACTTGCTGCAAGCAGTGCTCGAACTGTTAGTATCCAGATGATCACACTCAACAATGACGACTTCTTCGTCCTTTTTCGGGGATGAACTGGATTTAACCTTTGATCCCCATGCTGAACATGATCTGATTGGATTGAAGCTACTACTATTTGACTCTGAATCTGACATGAATAACTGGTGTAAACTGGAATGGTCTTGCTGAAATGCTTGGGATGATGATGAATCCTTGTCATGGTCAACCTGCAATAATGGGCTTCTAGCAGGTAAGCAGTGCCCTGAGGTGGCTGGTGCCAAGTCTGTCAAAACTGATGTTTCATGAATCCAGTTGTTGGGTATCTGGGGTCCAGGTGTTGAAGGCCAATTTTCAGATGTTGTGGTCCTTATCATACAGTTATCACCTTTATATGACCTTTGGCTTAGGTTCAAACTACTTGTCATCGTCTCTGGCTCCATTGGGAGCTCTGGAAAAACCTCATTGATGCTCCTTGGTTTGGTATGGGACTTTGGACACTTTTTCTTCTTCCCCAGGTGAGCAAAATTGGGCTTCAATGATTGATCTGAAAACAGCTCCCTTGCAACGACAGAAGTAGCTGTTGATGTAAATTCACTTAGACCTGAATCTGATGCTGTCTTTGTCAAGTTAAGTCCTGCAAAGTTATGATCACCTGGAAGCAATAATAGCTCCTTGAAATCTGAACAAGACTTTGTCTTCATCATCATGTTTACTGTAGTCCCATGATCCAGGACTCTGCTGCTGATTTCACTTTGGTTGCTTTTGGCTGAAGAAGAAGAAGATTCATTGAACCTTGGTTGATTTTTGTTACTACAATGCTTGCCACATGGTTTCAGTTGGCAGGAGCCATGGATCACCTTGTTTGTCTCAGCTGCTGTTGCATCTGAACCTGAGCTCCAGAGGGGACTCTTGGGACTTTGATGGGAATGTCCATCCAAAGGACTCTCCTTTTCTTCCCTGCGAGTTCTGTAATCCAACTGCTGTGTAGACTTGACAAGTTTGAAGCCCCATCCATCATTGAGTTCAAGCTCAGACTTGTTGCATTCAGAAGAAGCTTCATCCCACTTCATATCGACTTTGACTCGTGATGACAACCCCTCCTGCTGCTGCTGCTGCTTCTGATCCATGCTGATCTCCATTGATCTTGTCTCATTCTCCTTCTTCATGTTTGTAAAAGATTTCTCATTCTGCAAGTTTGAAACCTGTGAGAAAATGCCATCATCTCTGATTTGTTGCAGATCACTGCTATGTTTGCATTGTTCATCAGCAAATCGACTGCAGTGATTACTTTGCACTGGTGTTCTCTCCTGGTAGACAGATTGACTCCTCTGAGGCAGCTCAAAATTGGTGAAGACATTGTTGTGGGTCTTCTGCTTTTGCAAGTTTGATTCTCCATGAGCTTCTTCTGTTGCAGAATCATGGCTTGAAAATGTTGATTCTTCTTCCCAAAGACTTGAAGTTTCACTTGCACTTGACTTCAAATTGGAAGTCAAATCTGTGAGGCCATAGCCAGAGCTTGGCATCTTCCTCCTCCTCCTCTTCACCTTCAACTGAATCTCCTCATGAGGTGTAACTCCTGAGAACTGTATTGCCTGACTTCTTTCACTTTGTATAATTCTTTCTGAATGATCATCTCTTGAGCCCTTCAGGGAGGTTTGATTTCTCTCTGGAGTACTGTTCTTCTTCAAACATTTGGGCTCCAAAACTGGGCCCCAAAATGATCCTGAGATTGGCTCTAAAACTGGACCTAAGAGCTTCACATCCAGATCTGCTTCTAGACATGATTCGGGAGTCAAGAACACTCCTTTCCTGTTCTTCAGGATTCCAGTGTAATGGAGTTGAAACAGAGAAGGTTGTTTCTTTTCTCCAGCTTGATGATGATGATGATGAAGATGATGTGTTGTTGTTGCCTTTGTTGTCATTGTCGCCTCCTTTGCTGTGGTTCTGTTTCCAAAAGATGCTTCTTCTTCTTCCTCTAGATCAAGAAGCAGCTGCTTTGGAGCTTGATTCCCAGCAAGCAGCAAGTCTTTTTCTGTCAGTTCAGATTGTTTGGTCAATGTGCTACTTAGATTCCCATGAAGCATTTCAGAATCTGTGTGAGGAGTTTCTCCAAGATGCGGAATTCCAGGAGCTTTCTTGATGGGCAATGAATCAAGACCCATCAATCGTGCAACCACTCCTCCTGGCACTTGCTTCTTGCAGTAGTTTGGTTCATGATCATCAACACATAAGCCAGTGGATGTGGATGTGCTTCTTCTTCTTGCAAAGTTTTGCTTCTCTGACCATTTGTGACTCATAGCAGCAGCTCCTGTATACCACAAATTCAAATCCTCTTCTTCCTCTTCGTCATCCTGCCAGGCACCATGAAGAAGAACGACTCTTTAGAGATTTATAGAAACCCACAAGAGTCTAACTGCAGATATAGCCATGATGGCAAGCCCACATTGCAGCTCTTCATTCTTGTTCTTCATGATACTAGTAAGTGTGGAGGAGGAAGAGGAGGAGCTGCTTACCAACAAAAGCTTGGCTCCCAGAGAATCTGTGCAATGTTCCTTGAAGCCACCATGATGAGCAACTGCACTCTGACAACTACTTCTTCTCCTTCTGTGAAGTTTGTCTGCAGCTTCCACCCATCATCCACAATGATCTACAATCAGAAAACCATGGTACCCAACATTGGAGAAACAAAAATAAAAATGACAGTAACTTGCATTTGGAGGACAGAATCCAAATTTGCACTCCAGACTGCCTATGGGAGCTCCAATTCTACTACAGTGCACTGTTAATGGGAGGGAGGGAGCTGAGGTTCAGGGGGAAACCTGAAGCTGATGAGATTCTTTTGCAGCCCGGATACCATTCAAAGAGTTGCAAGAAGGTAGCAACACAGCCTTGTACTAATCGCGGGGATTGAACATGGGGGAAAGAAGAAGAAGAAGAAGCAGTAGCAGCAGCAGGAGCCAGGTCCGAGAAGCTGAACTCCTCATCGACAGCAGCTGCCATCACGAATGACCGGAATGTATCGCTCAGAGTCCCCAGATTTATGAGCTTGACAGGCTTGGGAGCAACTAGCTAGCTAGCTATTCTTGGAAAATAATGGTGGACTGTAAGTTGGATCCTGAAGTTGATGAAGCTGCTGGCCACTCGAGAAAGTCTTGCAACAGGTTCCAAGACGACAATGGTGAGGGGTTCATGGCAATCAGTTTTGCACAGAAAGAAGAAGAAGAAGAAGATGATGCCAGTACATTGCATTTGTAGCTCAAGATCGGTAATTTCCTCTGTGTCTTATAGGCTCTGACCACCACTGTGTGATGAACTTGCAAGAGATTGCTGCCGTCTGTGTGACAGCCAGAAGACGGCAATGAGGAAGGAGGGAGGCACTGGGGTGGGGCAAAAACAGACACAGCTACATAGACACAGAGAGAGAGAGAACAGAAGCAGAAGAGGAAAACACACTGGGATAGAAGAACCTCCTCAGCTTGGCACCTTTGGAAGCTCCAATACCAAACACACACATATACACAAAGTCTGATTCCTTGAACTTCAACAACAACAAAAACCATCCAAGTAGTAGTAGTAGTAGAAGAAGAAGAAGAAGAAGAAGAAGAATTCCAAGCAACTGCAGCAAGAATGTCAGCAGAAGAAACAAACAAACAAACAAACAAACCACAAAAGACTGCAACTGAGATTTTCAGTTCAAGCTCTACTTGCTGCTGTTACTGGACAGACAAATAAGGGGACAGACAATCTGGCAAAGAAGAATTTAGCTCCAGACCAGCCAAGAAGAAGCAGTTGAGCTGTAAAATAGTAGCAACAACACACCACACTCACTCCTTGCTACTGCTGCTACTGCTCCATCTGCCATGATGAAACAAGATTCACATTGAGTTCACAAAAAACCCAAAAAAAAAAACACAAAAAAATTCACACAAACTTGCACAAATCAAAAGACTCCACAATCACAAATCTCTTCCTTCTCCTCCTCTTCTTCTTCTTCTTCTTCTTCTTAGACTTGTTCTTTTTTTACATCATCATAACAGCAACACAATGTAAAATTTAATTATTAGCATCATGAAAGCAGATCGATTGCAGCTGAGAAATCACAGACACGGAGAGAGAGAGAGAGAGAGAGAGATCCCATAGTACCTTGTAGCCTTTTTTTTTTCTTTTTTTTCCCAGGCGAAATTTAGCCAAAAAGAGGAATTAAAAATTAAATTTTTGAAAAAGAAGTGACTGCAGAGGTTTTCAGTGGCCAAAAGTGAAAAAAACACACACATACACACACACACACAAGAGTAAAACTCGTCAAATTTGTATTTTTTGTTTTCATTGTTTAGCCAAAAATATAGAAGGAGGATTAAAGATTTTTTTTTTCACTTTATTTCTTTCTGGTTTATATAGCCAGATCTGACTAAATGATCACCACTTTTTCTACATATTTATGTGAATGATTGCCACTTTGGCTACAAACAAAAATTCCTCCAAAATAAAATAAAAATGCTGGTACCTTAGCAGCCGAGACACTAATTATATTATTTTCAGAAATGTTGACAAAAAATTTAATATTGAAAATACCTATAGAAAATTTCAGGAACATTCAGTCTGTTTGTAGAAATGAACATTTAAAATTTTAATTAAATAATTAAATAATTATTCGACAAACATGTGTTGAAGTTGCTAAGGTACTAATAAGTGTGGTATGCTTTGATCATGGGATTAAGAAGATTCTTGGGTTTCATCAGAAATATGAAAAGCAAAGAGAGAGAGAGAGAGAGAAATAACATTGTGGATGCATACTAGAGTCCTTCATGATGGGTATTAACTTATTATTTAATTAATTAAGTGATTTAGTGATTGCATTAATTGATTGATTGATTGAAGTTGAGTAGAGTACTAGGTACTTATTAGAAGTGTTTTCTTTTTTTTAAAGGATTTTTTTTGATGTGGCCCAAGTGGCAATCATCATAGGTTAGTACCTATCCAATGGTGAAAAAATTAGCTTTTTTTATTTATTAAATTTCAATTTTAAGTTTGCCAAATTTAATTTTTTTTTTTCATATTAAAAAAAAAAAAAAAAAAAAAAAATTTTATAAAAAATTTTAATTAAACAACAAAAATAATAAAAAAATAAAAAAAAAAAAAAAAA
>Ga0116231_10007968_pt1 | contig 18904 bp, 8 predicted proteins | sample S1TSphgellanicum_2_FD_89695 | JGI IMG/M metagenome (GOLD analysis project Ga0116231, IMG submission 89695) | Host-associated microbial communities from peat moss isolated from Minnesota, USA - S1T2_Fd - Sphagnum magellanicum MG | ecosystem: Host-associated > Plants > Peat moss > Unclassified...
GCTAAGGATTAGGTCCTCTGTGGCAGATTCTGCCACTTAAGCCCTTGATGCCATTATTTTTACCAGAGAAATTTCGCTGAAAAGTGAAATGAAAAATTCAAAAATTCAAAAATGAAGTGATTTGGAGGGTTTCAAAAGCCAAAAGTGAGGTGAAAAAATCGTAAAAGATTGCCAGATTTCTACATTGGATTTTCAGTGTGTCACCATGAGTATATACAGTTGTCTAAAAACTTTGTACTTCATATCTGGTTTTGTAATATGTACCGTCAAGTACACACACACACCTGTGCATTAGGCACGGGGTTCAAACTAGTAGAGTTATAATATCTTGAAGGATTTTGGTTTCTTTTAGAGGATTTTCTTAAGATTATATTTCTGCATGGTGAACTATATGGGTTTCCGTAATTCTTCTTTTGCCTGAAGATACTTTTTAATATAAATGGCAAGTCCACAGTCTTACACATCCCTTGTTCTTTTAGTTATTTAGTTAGTTCTGCTTGAGGGTGGCTTGTAAAAATTTCAACCTTACCCTACTTTCGCCTTGGGTTGTCAGCTATATAATCGAAGTTCATCTTTACAAAAGCAAGGAATTGTCTTGAGGCATGTTGAAAAAAAAAGCATTTTGTAGATTATATGTACTGGCACATTTTGTAGTCAACTTGGTTATGGTGGGTTTGCTTGAATTATATTAGCTAATTCACATATTTCTTAAAACATTTGCATTTTATTTGTCAAGAATTGCACTAATTAGCTTGATCAAGAATCTTACACTCTTTAAAGCCTCTTTAGATTCTAGTACCATTTTGCATCATCAAAATGGTTTTCACATATTACCAAAGGTGTTGTTGAATGGTTTCTCCCTATTTTTTGCCAAATTTTCCTGTAGGATGTTTTCAATCTCAGAATCATGGGCTTTCTTTTGTCAATTTTGTGTTGTCACGATTTTGATGAAATATCCCAAAAACTAGCAAAATTAGTTGAATTTACACTTAAAAAAACAAAATCTTTCAAAAACATTTGTCCAGAAAAAATTACTTATGACTCATAATCTGTTAATATTTGCAATACTAGTCACCTAACTAATTGTCTATCCTCACTTGCCAATGTGCCATATTCAAACACAATATTGTATGATACATATTCTAGTTTACTCTACTCTATATCTTTCATTCAAATGATCTTATGCACTGAAAAATGTAAAGTAAATGACAAATTATTCACCCTTGCATTGCATAATGACTAGGCTACTTGGGAACACTCTTTTGAATTTACAAAATATGTCAATAAAAAAAACAATTTTCATATATTGGTTGTTGGGTGAAAATTATACTTTAATTACTTTTATAATAAAATTATGATTATTTTAAAAATCAAGATATAATCAACATAGGGTGGGTCTTAATCCTCATTATCAAAAGAAAAGAAAAGAAAAGAAAATAATATACTAAGTTTTTTAAATATTAGTTGTCAATAGGTTCAATTACCAGGTTAGTAAATCCATGTAGGTTTCAGCTTTAGAACAAGGTGGAATTGGACACAGGTTGAAGGGGGTCAATTTTGGAATTGGGTGGGACCCAACAAGTGTTGGGCGGATATCCCAGGGAGCACTGGGTATTAATTGGGCATCACTCGGGCATCACTCACTGAAAACATCTGGATATCAGTTTAAGTGATATCCAGATTGATATTCTAGCTCTTCATTCTCTCTCATGAAAGAGCCCAGGTTCTCCCCTTACTATTTTTTTAAAAAAATTATAAATTGAGAATTGGGAGAAGGTTTTTTTCTTCTTTAATCTAGTTCTCAGCTAGAAGGTTTAAGTGGTATGTGTAGGGCTTAGGTAGCAACTTTTGGAAGAAGGAATTCTAAGTGGTCGTTGGGTGTAGGGGTTAGGTAAGAACTAGAAAATTTTCCAGAAGAAAGATCTTAAACCCTAAACAGCGCCCAATTTTGTTCTCAATATTAAAAAATCAACCTCTCCCTTTTGCCCCTTTCACATTGCTCAAAGCTATCTCACATTGTTTAACTTGAAAGTTCTCTTGAAAGCTTGTTTTTTATTTTTTGTTGTTTAGGTGTTTCGTAGTTTTGTATTCAGGGGGTTGTCTTTTTTTTCCCTTGAGTTCCTTTTTCCTTGCACAACACAAGCTGCCCACTTGCTTGCCATTGCTACTTCTACCATCATCTTATTCTCGCTTGCTTGTTTTCACCTGCTTGCTTGTTCCCACCTACTTGTTCTTGCCTGCTTGCTTTTGCCATTGTCACCTTGCTCTCGCCTACTTAATCCCACTTGCTTGCTTCCACCTACCTGCTCTCTTGCCATTGTCGCCTTGCTCCCAGCGGCTTATTCTCACTTATTTGCTCTTGCTTGCCTATTTTCACTTGCCTTCTTTTGCCATCGTTGTCTTGCTCTAGCCTACTTCTGCCATTGTTGTTTGCTTCTTCTTGCTTATTTTCACCTACTTCCGCCGCCACCATCTTCTTGCTCCCACCTGCTTTTGTCATCATCGCTTGCATACTTTCCTTTGCTCTCGCATGCTTTCACCATTGCCATTTTAAAAGTACTTTGCCTACTTTCGCCTACTTTGCCACATGCTTGCCTGCCTTTTTGTTTGCCTATTTGAACTTTGAACTTGCCCCCCTTACTTGGTATTTCCTCCCCTCTTTGTGTGTGCAAGAAATGGAACATAAGAGGCATGGCAACCACTTCCAATTTCCAATATGATAATTCTTTTTTTAAAAATTCATGATTTTTTTTTCTTTATGTTTTTTTCTTGGATTTGTAACTTAATTTAGAGTTTTTAGTTTGTCATTTTTTGTGTAGTTAATTGTTAATTCTATGTTGTTTTGCAAGTTTTTTACACTTAGACTATGCATATTTGCAAACATTAAACAAATAAACCTTAAACTAAACATTAATCAACATTTCTTTCATTTTTCTTACTTTAACCCTTCATTATATCTTCATTTTAAAATTTTTTTTACCTTAAACCCTTTTGCTTCGAAAATGTTTTAAAATGTTTTCAAAACTTTCAAACCTTTTATTGCAAATGTTATTTTTTGTTTGTTTGTTAACAATTGTATGCAATATTTGAAATGAATGGTAGAATATTGTTGATTATTTTTCTTCTACTAAATCTTTTGTGAAAACTACAACATGGAACATTCATCAAAAAATGAAAATAATGTAAGTGAAACTTGTGACATTTTCATGAATGAAGTTGTTATGGAAAAATAAATGTGGAAGAACAATTTGAAATAAATCCTAGCTAAAATCTAAAACTAGTGGAAATTTGCAAACTAATAATGAAAAAGAAATAATCCAATGACATCTTTAAAAATTGCACAATCAAAGGAAATTTTGGAAACCAAAAAGAAGAAATGCTTTGTGTTGGTCTATTTTTTGCATAAATGATAACAAACTTGTAAACTTAGAGCAACGACAAGGAGTTCTGAGATGTTTGTTATGTTATAATGCACATGTGAATGTTTCAAACCCAAGAAAACTGGCAAGGAAAGGTCTAATGTCATAATACAAAACAAATGGCATAATGTCCCCAAAAAACCATGTGGATGTTGATCATTATTTAATATCCAAAAAAATTGAAAAAGAAGTTCAAAATATGACATGAGAGGAAGCGTGGAAAGGTAGCAAAAAAAAAAAACAATTCAATCCATCTGGATCTTTCTTATCAAATTTTTTCGTTGTGAAGGATTCATTCAAAAAGGATGATATTTAGCAAAAACAAATTTTGATGAAGATTTAGGTTTGTAAAGTTTTTTAAAAAAATTCCAATTAAATGTTTTGAAAGTATATGGTTAAAATATTAACATTACATTCACATCCAAGATTAATTTTCCTTCTAGAATACAATTTTCACAAGAGATTTTGCCAAAGTTGGTGGAGAAAACTAATCAACTATATGTTTTGCCTAATCTTATAAAATTTTATACAACAACTGCAAGCTTTGATTTATGGATGAATAAAGGTGCTTATGATATTTTTGCTAAATTGGTTGTAATTTTTTAAGGATTTAATTAACAATTGAAACATATAACTATTGGACTATTTGAAACTATAGAAATTTATAAATAGATATTGGTCAAAATTTGATAAATTTGTTGGACAAATTTGGTTTGAAAAAAAAAATCATTACATATGTGAAAGATGAGCATTCTAACTTGAATGCAATGAATTTTGCTTTGAAATCTATTGTTTTAGTTGTGAAACATTAGGTTTACAAGAAAGTTTCAATTGTACTTGTTTTAGGCCTATTTTTCCCAAAGCATGTCAATATGTTACTACTAATGGGAAAGTGTGCAAAAATCTAAGGTATGTATCTATCAAAGCAACTCAAGAAGATTTGCAAAAATGTATTACTTGGCCCAAAAAATTTGGAAAGGGTACGCAAAAATGGACCTAAACTTGTGTTGAAACTGGGAATTCATCCTAGAAAACTCAATACCCTAATGAAACAAGATAAACACTAAGCTCTCATTTAATTTGTGAAAAAAATTATGTTCAGTTGAAAATTGTCAATTTGTTTTGTTTCTATAAAAAATTACTAATCTATTTTGTTTTACTGTTTTGTAGGTTTGTTAATTGCTAGCAAAGTCATTATGTTTCAAGAGGCATTGTTGTTTCAAATTGCTATAATTTTGTGCTATAATAGACAAATTGTTATGAAGGTGGCTTGCCAAGTACCACCACCTTTTACATGGCACATCTGCTAAATTATTGTTGATTGCCAAATTATTGTTGATTTCTCCTATTGTGACTGCATGTGTTTGGAACTAGTCCTATGGACGCTAGTTATTAAATGATGCTATGAATTCTACAATATCCATGTTTTTAAAATTAAAAATGTACTTAAAGTTTTGCCTTCTCTACAAAATTTGATGGAAGAGGCATCAATTGTTGTTGATGAACTAACTTCTTTTGCATCTAACATTAGAAAAGAAGTTTGTGTTGTGTTGGAATCTTTCCTTTCTTTCTTGAAAAAAATTGAAGAAAAGAAAGCACATAATATGTTTTCTTTGATGTTAGATCCTAAGTTTAAAAGCTTTCATCTTATGTCTTCATTTATTGGAAGGGAACAAGGTGTTTCTATTTTTGAGGAATATGATAGCAAATCCTTATATCCCATGTTGTCAAAGTATCCTCACCATTTGCATCCTTTGGTATAATTTGAAAGTGTTTTTGTTAACATCAGTGTTGATGAGGATTGCAATTTGGATATATTTGAATAGATTGCCAACACAAATGAACTAGCAAAAGAACTTGTGAATAGGTAACTTCTCATTTTCAAACAATACCAATTGGATGTGAAAGAAATAAAGTGTCGTTTGCAATGGTGGCAAAAACATGAGTCCATGTTTCCAATAATGGGATATCTTGCGTGTCAAATCTTGGGAATTGTTGGATCCCAAATCAAAATTGAATGAATTTTCTCTTTAGTTGGAATCCTAACAAATTTAAGATGTAGGTTACAATAAATGTTTTTGGAGAAATTGGTATTTGTTAGTAAAAAGTGGCCTGATCTTAGAATTGGTTATAAATCACCCTTTAGTTTAGTAGAATTCATTGACATATATAGAGATTTAAAAGAAGAGCTAGAAGAATTTGAAGGTTTTTTTGAAAGGGATGAAATTGTGGATTTGTGAAGTTAGAAATTTTTTTTGTTGTTGGTTGGAAAAAAGTTTTAAAATAACTCAAAAAACATTTTCTGGTTGAGAAAAGATTTGAAATATTACTTGTGTTATAAATCTAAATTTTAATAATAATTTTTAAAATTTTAAATAATTTTATAAATAATTTTAAATAATTTAAATGGAAAATTTTAAATTTTAAATGGAAAATTTAAATTGTAGATAATCGACTATTCTTACATAGGCAGGAACCAAAAACTTAAAACTTGCCTTGAAAAAAAATCCAAATTGGAGACCTCGTTCTAGCCTCTATAATTTTAAAATTATATTAAGAGAACTAGCATATATGGTAATTGTTTTCAATATATAAACTTGGCAGATATTAAAAACTAATACCCGCCCAATATTGGAACTAGCCCCGCAATTCCAACATTCAATTGAGGTGCAACCAAACTAAGGTTCAATTCCAAAGTGGTTTGAGAATCAAAACCAAAATGATTTATAAAAAAATCTAATTATGGTTATAATCCTAAGGCATAATTTTTATTTATTTTTGGGTTGACAATAAAAACTTGGGGATTTGTGACAATACAATAAAACATGTTGGTGTTTTAAGTTATTTATTATAGTTTTATTTATTTATTTGGGTGACAATAAAAACTAACTTGCTTGGACATAATAAAGATATCCGTAAAATCAGAAAACATAGGGTTCCAATACTTGTTTAAAGAAAAGAAATGACGAACACAAAAAGGCATGATGGGCATTTCTTTAAGGCAAGAAAGATAGGAACAAATTCAAAATTGCTTTTTAACTCAAGATCAAAGGAGTTTCCTTTTGTATCTCGTGTTTTTTTTTTATAATGCAAATGTGACTGAAACATGTGTTTTTTGCAAGGAAGGTCCAGAGCCCAACCAATTTACGAAGATGGTTTGAAACAAAAAAGGTATGGAATAGATGTAGTTTGTGAAGAAGGTTTTAGGGTTTAACAATTTGTGAAAAAAGGTTTACTTTGAGCTTTGAACAGTTTGTGAGTTTTGAGTTTCGTGGGTGTTGTGGTTTTTGTGGTGAGCTTTTAGCATCACAATTTGTGGTTTAAACGGTGAATTGCAACTTTGTCGAGAAGAAGCTTCAATAACAATTGCAACTTTGACAATGACCCTTAAAGCGATAATGTGGAACTCCATGTAAGGTTTCTATAACTAAATTTCTTTCATCTCCCAACCAAATGGTCCTCATTTCTAGATCATGGGAAGGTGAAAATGTTTTTTAAATGCTTTAGATTGTAACCTGACTCTATAGGAGGCATACCTTTTGTCTTAAGCTAATTTTTTTCTATATTCTGTTACAAGTTTTGTGAATTAATCACATTTGTAATTGCACCCCTTTTGTTGCAATCTTTGAAGCTTGATTCCATCCTAGGGTTCTAGATTCTTCCACACTGGTTTTCAAAACTTCTAACAATTTTTTTATCACACCAATTGTTGATGATGCTTATTTCTACCACCTTTCACATATAATGTTGTGGTTGCATACATTCTTCCATGCTTACCCATGACCTTGTCCATGCTTTGGCATCTTTGCCGAAGGGTAGGTACAAGTTATGGTGGCTCACTTTTGTGATGAAACAATGTTTTTTCCTTAGGTACTATTTATTCAAATGCTTGTGGTGATTAATATATCCTTAGATCTCCTAGTTGGGACTCGGATTTAAACTAACAACTTCATTATGAATAGAATTGTGTGGTTATTTATTGATAAAAAAATTCATTTGTTAGTAATAATGGACTTTTGAAGTTGAAAAATATGGATTAGTTATCTGACTGGAACATCACAAAATGGAAAAAATTTATGTTGATTTGCATTCCAAATTTGTTATTGGGACTCAATATATAATGTAATACAAGATGATAAAGTCGTATGAAAAATCTTTTTTTTGAAAACCTTAACAGTTTAATAGTTAAGGACTTTTGAATGGTTAAAATTTGACCATATTTTCTAAGTCCATATGAGTTGTAAATTTTGATTTTTTTTTCAAAAAATTTGAAAGTTTTAGATGGGGCATTATTCCTTTGGACTTTATAGGTCTTTTTTTTAGGATTTTCAAATCAAAAAATGACATCAACTACATTAAATACTAGTTTTCACATAGATTTGGGAAGGTTTATAAGTGATTGAACATGTATTATTCAGATATTAGAATACTAATATTTTCTAAAGTAACAACTATGTCCATTTGATTCATTTAAAAAATCTTGTACGGATTTATAGGGAGTATATATTCTACCATTTTTGAACCATTGTATCGTGCATTCATCCTTAGTAAACAAAGGGTGGTGTAAGGTAGTGGGAGAAACAATTGCATGGATTGTTTTGGAACATGTCAAAATCAATAATCAGACTTACTAGAAATTTATAACCATGCATGGTCTCAAGAGATGTTGTCTTCATGAATGATTTCAAATTGAAATAATTTACTTACAAGATTTTCTAGAATGGTGTGATACATTTGTATCCTTTGAAAATGTGGAATCAGATACAAATATAGATTTTTTTTCTTCTTCATTAGGGTTGCTAATTTAACGTGTTATGCACATTTTGTAATTTGATTAAATTGGAGTTTATAAAGTTTTATACTTGTATGACTTGTTGGAGCTTGTTTTCCTACTAAATTCATGTTCATCCATTGTGGCTATTTGCTTCAACCTAATGAACAACGAACTAGTTATTCGACATATAAACCTGGATAGTCCAGAAATGTTATTTTGTTGATCAAGGTGGGGTTTAGGGTTTTCTTTGATCAAGGCCTAATAGATCTAGCTAGTTATTCATTTCCATCCAATTAGGTCATCATTTCATCTACCTATTTGCTTGAACATGATGCACCCAATGAATTAACTATTATTCATAAGTTTAACCTAGAAGCCATCTTACGTTTTTGCATTGATGTTCTTTTGTTGATTAATGGCAAGTATAAGGTTTTGTTTGATCAAGGTCCATGAAATCCAATTGATTATTCACTTGAACTTCTTGAAGTCAACATGTCATCTGATTGTTAACTTGAACCCAAGGAGTTAATTGTTCAACATATATCTTGGTCACTCATCAAATGTTCTAACATAATAAAGAAAGTTGAATATGCAAGTAGGGTGCATGTAAGAGAATGCCACATATTTATGGTTTAGGGTATCAAAATTCAATGCATCTTCTTCTAGCTCAAACTACTAATTTTTTCAACTTGATCAAATGTAAGTTTTTGTAGTTGAATATACAAGGCATATTTCTTGGCTTTAAAATAGGTGGAGATTATTGCTCATCATGTGGGTTTTCAATAACTCTAGAACACATGATAGGTAAAATTTGCCAAGTACTTTTATAATCAAGGTCCCCACAAAGCCCATTTTGTTTCAAAGTTTGAATGATTTCTTTTTGTGCAAGAGAAACAATCTTAGACAAACCTTAGACCCATCTGTACTTTGCTTAAGTAAGATTATGCCCTTCACCCACCTTAAGGATGTTAAGGTCAAATGTGTTTTCAACTGTCACAAAGGACATCATGAGGTCCAATAGGCATTGAAGTTGCTAACAAAGTGGCAGACTCTTTCTTGAGTGTTAATTACAATTAGATAATGGGCATTGGTCAAGCTTCGATCACCATTTGGAATAGACCCTGATAAAAATCAAATTTCCATGAAAAAATAATGATGATTGCCTAGATGGAAAAGGACCTATGGGCAAATGGCTATGCATTGATGGGTTTGTGTTTATGGATGCGGGGATTTGGGTTCTATTTGATGAATGTCTAGGAAATTTAAAGCGTTGTTCACTTCAATGGGTAGTGAACTTATTATTTCATTTTGTTCATTTGAACCCAATGAACTGAGGGAATTAATTGTTCAACATATAAATCCAAACCTTCAACTGTCATCAAATGGATATGTCATGATGGGTTTTTGTTTATGAATGTGGGGATTTGGGTTATGTTTGATCAATGTCCAGGAGATCTAATTAGTTGTTCACATCAATTCATCCAAGTGATCATGTCATTTACTTGCCATGTTGAACAAGTTAGTTGTTGTTCATGAATTTAATTTGGACATTTATATCATGTTCTTCCATTGATGTTATTATGTTGACCAATGTGCTAAATTTAAGGTTTTATTTTATCAAGGTTTAAGACATCCAAAACATTATTCACTTGAACCTAATGAATTCACCATTTCATTTGGTTATTACTTCGAACCTATTGAACCCAAGGAGCTACTTGCTTGACATATAAACTTTACAATCATCAACCCAATCAAGTCATCATTTCATCTATTTATTGATTTGAACATAATACACATAGTGAACTAGTTGGTATTCATCTACCTGGATTTTGAACATAGTGAGCTAGTGAGCCTAGTGAATTATTTGATATTCATTAATTCAAGTTAGAGGGCCATCTCATGTTCTTGCATTAACCTTCTTTTGATGATGAATGGTGGGTTTAGGGACTTGGTGTCGGAACAACCATCATGTAGTTGAAGAAGGAAGGAATTTGCATATTGCAGGGCCACAATATTTGTAGTCATCTTCATCTAACATCAACAATCTTTTTTGAATTCATACATCCATGGCCATTTTCGGTTTAGGATTTAACATCACCTAGGTTGGGCAATTGCTTAGAAAGGCACAGAAAAAGAGACAAAGACAAAGAAGCAAATAAAGAGAAAGAAAGAAAGAAAGAAAAAGATGAAGATAAATAAATATATATATATATATATATAAAGATTCAAAGGTGTAGAGAAAAAAACAAAGAAAGAAACAAATAGAAAGAAAAAGAAAGAAAGAAAGTGAAATGGAGAGAAATAAAGAAAGAGAGATGGAGAGACTCAAAAAGAGGTAGAGATAGAGGCTGAGAGACTAAGAGAAATAGACAGAGACATAGAGGCTAAAAGAGACACACATAGGCATAAAAAGAAAAAAAACAAAAACAAAGGTAGAGAAAGAGATTAAGATAAAATGATGTGGAAGTTTGAAGGTTTTTTAGGTATGGATGGGCCTATTTATGTTGGGGTGGAAGGTTCTCAACACAGAGAAAACTTCCTGAGTATGCATGTGTTAAAGGCGCCACGGCAAAAGAAAGGAAACAATGCCATTGTGGAATCCACTCACTTGAGCAACACGTGTGCTACTTATAATCATCACTTTGCTATTTATAACAAAAACAAATCCAAAAATACACAACTCATTCCTAATGCAGTGTGGAAGGTTGTTTATGTTCCATATAAGTCGGATTACCTAGAATCGGACTTTTAGGAAGAAACCTTGAAAGAAATGTTGCAAGAAACATTGTAAGAGTTGAGGTTTTACAAAATGAAGAAATGTTGGTATGCTTGAAATCAACAGATGGGCATGCCATGCGCAATGTTTTGAAATGTCGACAAAGTTTCATTGATGGTATTAATAATCTAGCAACCCCATTTACTTCAAATTCTATTCTTGGATTTGCTCCTACATCCATATTTATGGACTTAGATCTTCCATTAGTTGGGCTTGTTGTGAATTCAAGCCCCTCATCTACTTCCATTCTAGTTTTAGTAAATAAGGGGAGGACGAAGGGTGAATATTTACAGTAACAACCATGAAACATTAAACATATGGCATCCACCATGGAAGTGGATTCAAAACAATGCCTAGTTTTGATGTAGGCACATATGCAAATTATTATTGGCAAAATTAACCTAAAAATTAACGACCTTAAAACTGCTAGGAAGTTAGAGGTCATTAGTGAAAAGGAATTCAAAGCAAGAGTTAAGCAAATTTTAGACCTATATAATTAAAAGTCTCCATCACACCCATGGTCACTAGGGTTGCGTAGTTGTTCACCCATGATTTCAAATGTGAAGTCCATTCAACATATGTGTAGAAAGTTTGTCAATATAGTTGTAGCTCTAAAAAAATTGTGCTTTGGCTTTGTGGAATCAAACCTTTTCATTAACCATCTCCATTTCCTTTTTAATCCACAAATCCCCCATTTCACCTACACTCTATACCCAACATGCATTTTGTTGTAGGTTTTGATAGCATCTTGGTCAACATTAAGACTTATCTCACACCTCCCAATCCTCCTCATGATGAACATTTTTTCACTTAGGTAGTTCAGATCTCCCAATAGGTATTCAAAATATTCATCACCATGCAAAAAAATTTGACATTAATTCTTATGTAGTTCAGATTGGTGCAAAATGGTGACTCATGGTTAGAAATTGGATACCCAAAGTCTAGGTAAATGAATAAACCTCGATGATCAACAACCATGGTGTTGTTCATTGAGTAAATCTTCTTTCATCCATTGAACCAAACCTTGTGGGCCCCATCATTCCAAGGTTTGCAAATCTTGATGAACTAGCCATTAATGAGCCCAATGCAACCCTAGAATTTTGCCAAATTTGTGCCCAACACAACTCATTCTTGTGCTATGGGCCATTGAATCTCATCTCCAATTGCATCATCAACACAAGATGCAATGAAGATGGCATCATCACAAATTGCATTCTTTGATCAATTCCATACAAATGCCTCATACATGGAAACATTATCATGTTTCATATATAAAATGAACTACAAAAGGCATTGTTCCAAGGACAATTTTGAAAGATGTTGAATGTGGTGATCATTTATCAGTCCCAATTCTTAATTGTAAGACTAAACCCTAATCCAAAGCCCTAAAACTAAAACCCTAATCTAAAGCACTAAAACAAAAACACAATTGAAACCTTAAATCTAAACTTTAGAACCTTAATCCAAAACACTAAACCCTAAAACTCTAATGCAAAATATAAAACCCAAAACCCTAATCTAAAACATTAAAACAAAAACTTAAATCAAACCCTAAATCTAAACCTTAAAACTTTAATGCAAAGCATAAAACCTTACACCTTAATCCAAACCTTAAATCTAAACCATAAAACTCTAATGTTAAGCACAAAACCTTAAACCTTAAATCCAAAACCCTAAATCTAAACTCTAAAACCTTAATCCAAAGCATAAAACCTTAAATCCTAATCCAAAACTTTAAATCCAAAGCCTTAAAACCATAAATTTTAAACTCAAGAACTAAAACCTTAATTTAAAGTGTTAGAATAAAAATTCAATCCAAACCCTAAATTAAAGCCTTAAATTTAAACCCTAAAACTATAATGTAAAACACAAAGCTCTAAACCCTAATCCAAAGTCTTAAAACCATAAACCTTAAACTCAAAAACTAAAACCTTAATTTAAAGTGTTAAAATAAAAACTCAATCCAAACCCTAATCTAAAACATTAAAATAAAAACTTAATCCAAACCCTAAATCTAAATTCCAAAACCTTAAATCCAAAGTCTTAAAACCTTAAATCCTAAACCCTAAAACTAAAACCTCAATTTAAAGCGCTAAAACAAAAATTTAATCCAAACCCTACATTTAAACCCTAAAACCTTAATTCAATACGTTAAAACTAAAACTTTAATGCAAACCCTAAATCCAAAACTTGAATGTGATGCTTATTTATAGATTGTGGATGGCACACAATGATGGGTGCCACTAATAACACCAACTTGTCAAACTTGGCCAAATTGAAATTGGTCAAAGTTTTGAACAACCTTGGTGTTGTTTGCATAGTAGCAAACACATCTCAAACTCCCACACTTGAATCCATTGAGTGACCCGTGCCCTTTTCTAACTATTGGCATTGAACATGTTAGATGAGTTGGTAACAACAATTGCAACTGCAAAAGCACATTATCTTTGTCTATCCATGTCTACAAACATCTCCTGCATCCCATCGTCACTTGAGGATGAAGAGCTAGAACTATTTGATCTGGAAGTACTAGAATTATCTTTCATAGAACCATGGTTTGAAGATGAAGCCATGATCTTCAAATGAAAAAATCCTTCAACTTGAATGAGAAGTGAAAGAGAGAAAAAATGAACAAGAGGTGCTCCCACTATATAGTTCCCACCCATAACACAAAACATATGGGTTTGAAGCAAAGGCTATGGAAGCCCTTTTTGCACAAGGTTGAAGACTTAGATTTTGGAGGGCACTTTTGGTTGATGGGTTTAATTATGAGTGGGAATAAGGATTAGGGGTTTTGATTATGATGTTAAACTAAGATTTTAATAGTCCTTATGATAAGTCCTATGTAAGACCCTAGGTATCCTTAAATCAAATTTGCTTAAGTAACTCCCTATGCAATCCTTAAATAACCTCTTATGTAAGCTTATAAGTAGCCTCCAAGGTATCCTTTTATTTACAAAGTCCCTAGACATCCCAACCAAGGTAGGCCATTAGGTAGTCTGTTTATTTCCTAAATAATTCCCTATGGAACCCCATAAATATTCCTAAACTCTTAAAAAGCTTTTAGGTGGTCCCCTAAATAAGCCCTATGTAACCCCTCATAAATAATCCCTAGGTATCTCTTAAGATAAAAAATCATTAGTTAACCCCTAAATAGTTCATTAGGTGACTCCTGATAACAAATCACTAGTTAGCCCCTAAATAATTCATTAGGTAACTCCTGATAACTCACTAGGTAACCCGTGCTCAAACCCATGGCTAGGAAGGTTGGTAGCCCATATATAACTAGGTAGATGCACCTACCCTATTTCACCCCATAGTAGCCCTTGGCCTGTGGCCACAAAGGTAGACTGTTGTGTGATAAAAAAAGTGACCAGAGTAGTAACTTTTGAAGACGATATCCTGTGTTTTCAGGGTTGGTCCTGACTTTTATGCACTTTACGGATAGCTGAAAAACGCAGGCAGAGAGGGACAGGCAGAGAGGGACGGGCAGAGAGGGACGGGCAGGACCAAAGGCAGGCTGAAACGCAGGATTACTTTACAGACAACTTTAATAGCTAGTTCCCAACTCCAACCAGTTAGTTATTTGGCTCCGTCATGAAGCACTTTTTTCTGTACTGGCGAAATTAGGTGAAAAAAGTGAGATAAATTTTTAAAAAATTAAAAATGAAGTGATTTTTGAGGATTTCAAATGTTGAGATCATCCATAAGATGATTTAGCCAAATTTGGCTACAAACAAAGTATGACTGCAGAAACATTTATGGACTCTTCTATTTTCTGGCGACCTACTGAAACCTGATATAGAAAGTGGATGATTGAGGCCCCAAAAAAACTGAGAAAACCACTGATTTGTCACCAGTTTGAAAAAAACAAAAATTTTCACAAGGTTGCAAAGAAATTGCCACAAAAGAAAAAAGACAAAAAAACCCTGGCCAGAAGTCAAGGAAAATTGTAAACATCACCAGATTTCTATATTTGGGTTTGTTTAATCACATGTCTCTGAACTTGTGTATAGCCAGAATTGGCTAAATTGTCTTCGGGATCATCACCAGTTTTTCTACATTTGCAGGTGGACAATTGCCACTTTGGCTGCATCCAAAAATTTCCCAAGAAAACAGTGATGCTCCTCTGCTTTTGTTGATAGCATACCATAGTACCCTTGGCATACCATAGTACCTTGTCAGCTTTGACACTAATTAGATTATTTTCAGAAACGTTGAAACTTCCTCTCAAGAAGGAAATTATTTTGTCAAGGAAAATATGAAATCCTCAAGAACATTCAATTTGTGAAAAATGTTAATTATTCAAGAGATGTGTGCAAGGTGCCAAAGTACTTGTGCACTTATGAAGGATTGAAGTAATCCAGGAAAGATATACATCTGTATTTAGGTAGTTGGTTCACATGCCAATTATGTGATTTTTGCACTGGGTCAGTGGGTTGTAGACATGAGTTTCTTATGGCTTTTTTAGCCGAACAAGTTTGAAGGCAGGTTTGTGGACTTATATATAATACATCATATCCAAAGAGAAATCCGTTGCAAATAGTCATGAACCTAGGCTAGCCTCATTAGGCCTTTAGTAAGAAGGTAAAAACCAGTGTTGGGTGGGTACCAAACCCCCTAGTTCTGAATTGACCTGGTTATCAACTGGTTATCAACCAAGGAAGTGACCGAGTATCACTCACGGTGTTACCTGAGTTGATACCCGAAGCTTTGGATGTCAAATTTGAGATATTTGGTTCATTGAGAACTGGATCTTTTTTTTTTTTTAATTTAGAATTTTGATACTCAGGTAAGTTAAATGCATAACTCTTGAGTCTGATTCTTAGGGGTCTAAGAGTTGAGAGTTTAGGATTATTTAGGGTTTAGGGTATTAGGGTGGAGCAAGGTTTAGATTCAAAGTTAATGAGATCACTTTTTTTTCCTTGGATATTAGAGTTTTGTAATCAACCTTTGCTGATTGTTTTTTCTTGCCTTATGAAAATTTTGAAAAAATATTTAAAGATTTTAATCCAAAATTTTGAAAGTGAAGTTAAAGAACCGGCTTAATATAAACATCTAATCTAAACAAGTTAAGAACCAGGTTGTGCCAGTTTCATGGGATGGTTACTTGAAGGTGGGTTTCATTTGGATGGTTATTTGATGGTCATTTGATGGTAAAATATGTCATTTTATGTGCTACAAAGGAAACAAGAGCTAATTTTGTTTTCCCACTCTAGGTGAATTCAAATGTATTAAATCCATGTAGCAACAGCCTCTTGGCAAGGCCTTGGGTGAAGCAGTGCACACATTGGTACCATGGTATAAGCCCCAGTTGATCGGCCTTTCCTTGGTAGGCAAGGATATTGTGTTTGGATTCATTATAGAGTATAGTAGCTTAGGGGAATTTGGCCCCAGGGTAATAGGTCTGTTTTTATATGAGGATTTTTGAAAGATGACATTTTGGCTTGTGTTGAAACTTGAGATTAGGTATAGATATAATATCTTGAAGGATTTTGGTTTCTTTTAGAGGATTTTTTGAAGATTATTATTTGGCATGGTGAAATATTTGAGTTTCCATAATTCTTGTTTTGCCTTCAGATGTTTTTAAAATGTAAATGGCAAGACCACAGTTGTGACACACCCCTCGTTGATCTGAAGATCTGGCCTTCCACTCTAGTCGTTTAAAACAACACTCCCACAATTTATTCATCGCACAATTGATCCCCCAGTTTGGCTGACTTTAGCAAATAGCTTTAAACTAGGCATGCGATGGAAATCAAAGGTCCAAAACAGGAGTCCAAACCGGGGATTACTTTTGGGTACAACTCTAATCCATACATTTTTGGTATGAGGCCCCTTGGTACGTGCACACCAATCTTGGTATGTAACACATATCTTAGGGGGCTTAAATGAACTAGCACCTACACCGGTACCATGGTAAAAACCAGTGTTGGCAGGTTCAGGTTATTTGCAGGTTAAGGCTTTAGGTTAAGTTTTGAGATATCTAAACTAGAGGTCCAGAAAATTGGATTTGAATCCAGACCTTAAAACCGTCTTTTTAAAGAATTTGAAACCAGAATTATATGAATCTCAAAGTTCATATAATGTCAGTTGTGACCAGCACCCTAGTACCTTGGCCACTTTGAACACATGCTTGTTGAATAATTAATTAATTAATTTTGAGGATTTCATTTCAGCAAAAAAAAAATATTCACAAATATTCCATCAGATTCTTTATTTTCCTTCAGAAAAATATTTCTGAAGAAATGTTTTTTTGAAGATTTTGACATTTCTGAAAATAACATAATTAGTGTCAAACTGGCCTAGGTATTATTACACTACTTTTTTCTTTCTTTCTTTCTGTCGGATTTTGTGAAGTAGGTGAAGTTGTGATCATCCATAAGAATATTAACCAGATTTGGATATTAATAAAAAAATGAAAGTAAAAACAATTAAGCACCCTTCTATATTTTTGTCTAACTTCTGGAACTTAATATAGAATCTAGATTTTTTTTTTGGAGAAAATGTGAAATTTTGCCACTGAAAACCCAACAACCTTTTTCTTCCATTTTGAAAAAAAAAAATCACCATTTGGCAAAAGTTTGCCAAATAAAAACATTGATTGTGAAGTTATTCATCTATTGTACAATGTGAATTCATACACAAAGTACTTAGAGCATCTCCACCCAAACCACCTATTTGGGCTTCAACCAATGTTTATCACATCCCTTTTTTTTCAATTGACAAAACTTTGCCAAGAGCAGAAATTAAAACCAAATTTTAAAAAACAAAGATTTTTGAGGCTTTTGATCACTATAGGTAAACAAAAACAAGCAAAAATCACCAGATTTCTACATTTGGTTTCAATAAGTAGCCCAAACCATAAAAGGATGATTAAAGATTTGTTGTTCATACCTAGTTTATAGCCACATCTTCCTATTGAATAATCACTACTTTGGTTGCATCACAAAATTGATAGAAAAAAAAAATGGTTTTTTCTCACATCCAAGATAGAGATGTTGTCATATGGGTCAATCATTATAGCTGGCCGATCAAAAGCAATCATTCCATCTTGTGCATATTTATCAGCCTTTTTTTCTTAATGAAATTGATTATAAGTACAAAATCACTTCATATTTTAAAATTTTAACGCGAAATTAAATTTTAATTTTTTAAAAAATGAAGTGATTTTTTAGGGTTGCACACACCAAAATTGAGAAGAAAAAAAAAAAAAAAACCTTCGGATTTCTATATTTGGTTTTCAATGTGTAACCACAAATATAAAAACTTGATTAAAGATTGTATTTATACTTGATTAAAGATCAACATAGCTTACATGTGATTGACTTAGAGACCAAATATTCAAAGAAAAAGTTATCAGACAATAATTTAAGTGTGATGAAATCTGTTGTGTATCACCCCCACAAGTTTCACATAAATTGAATTTGTCAAATGTTCGTTTGAGTGAGGATTCAGCTCCTAGAACATGGGCAAAGAAAGAAGGATTGGAATTTGACTGCATGAGCTTTTCGTGCTGCGCTAGCTATTGTTGTCTGGCTTCCAGGGAACTTGAGGAAGCTTGTATTTTGTTAAAACCCATTGTTGTCAGGTTCTAGTTGATCCGTAAGATGCACGAGTGTACATGAAGTGAATTTAGCTATTAGGGACTTTTGTCATGCTGATGTAGCTTCCAGTTGCCCTCAATGGCATTCTTTGCTTTCATGTGGGTAGACTTTGTCTTTCTATCTGCATGAGGAAATGGGGAAAATCAAGAGAAAGAGAGAGAGGAAGAGAGATCTAACCTCTGATTGCTTGCTTTATGCTTCCTGTATAATGAGGTCAAAACCAGTGTTGCGTGGTTCTCACTTTTTTTTTTTTTTTTTAAAAAGTAAAAATTGTCAGTTTTTTTTTTCAAAATTATTTTAAAAAACCTTTTAAATTCTAATTTTTTAA
>Ga0116231_10007969_pt1 | contig 18901 bp, 15 predicted proteins | sample S1TSphgellanicum_2_FD_89695 | JGI IMG/M metagenome (GOLD analysis project Ga0116231, IMG submission 89695) | Host-associated microbial communities from peat moss isolated from Minnesota, USA - S1T2_Fd - Sphagnum magellanicum MG | ecosystem: Host-associated > Plants > Peat moss > Unclassified...
AAAAAAAAAACTGTGGGGGGCCCCAACATGGCCCCCCCCAACCATTTTTTTTAAAAGGGCCAAATCTTTGCAAAGAATCCCCCCCCCCCCCCCCCCCTTTTCTTATCCCAAATTGAGGTAAGTCACGAACTGCAATCCTACAACTAGTATGTTTGGTTAAAGTATCCCATTTGCATTTGACAATTTTGTCTTTGTTCTCAATCAAGGAGTAAACTTTGCACCTCATAATTTAAATAATCCCACCAATAGCCACTAACCCTTCAATTCATGGTAATTTTGCTATTGTTTTGCATGAAACTTTCTATTATTATCATGTGGCTTTTTGCCAGGGTTTTTCCCAATGCCACCCACACCAAGCTTTTGTTTCTTCCATGGGGGGTTAGCTTGAATATTAGATTGGGAGTTTGATAGCTCCACAATTTCATCAAGATTTAGAGTTATAAAATTAGGGATTTTAAGGAGGACTTATTTAGGATCTATTTAGGAAGTAAAATGATGGTGAATTGGATTTAACCAAGATGACCAGTGTATAGATATATGGCTTGAATCCCACAACAAATTTTCACATCAAAATATGAAAGTTTACATATTGTTGGTAGTTGCCATAAATCACCAACTAGTAAAACTAAAATAAAATTGAAAGGGGTTGATATTATTTTGAAAAGATTATTTTAAATGTTGTTCAAATGCACATAAAATAATACTTGTCATCATAGACTTTTCATCAATCACAATTAAATTTTTTTGTTTTAATGTTGTAGTGTTGAACTTAGTTTTATGATTATAGTTAAGTATCCTCTTATAGGTATTTGAAATATTGAATGTATTATAATTGCATGTGGTGATAACCATAAAACAACAATTCATGTTGTAGTTTTAAAAATACTTTTCTTCCTTCTAAATGAAGTTGATGAATTAAATATTTTTCAAAAATGTTTTCTCACTTCAAGGGGACCTTGAAATATATGGAATCTTTCATTGGTAGAAGCAAATAATTCAAAAGTGTGTTTTTGTTCCTTGCTAAATGTTGATATTTCAAAGATATCATTAAAAATATGATGAGGAAAATCAATAGGAGAATGTTGATTTCTAAAATTCAAGATGATAAACCTTGATGGATTTGAAATTTGGTTATATTTTGGATTTAAATATGGGTGCAATTTTAATGTCTTCTTATATAATTATGTTTGTTTCTCATTGTCAAATAGATTTTGTGTTACATATTGATGAAGAAACCTTTCTAAAGATTCAAGATTTGGTAATAAACCTTGAATTTGACATTCATGTACAAAAGATTGATGGATGTTATGTTTTGAAAGTAAGTTTTTTTCATCATAAAAAGGTTTGTTTTTCTAATAATATATTGTAAAAAAAGCTTCACTATATTGTGAACAAGATGAAAAGTTGTGAAGTTAACAAACAAAATATACAATTCTAAAAAACATGTACAAAAAAATCTTTTTATTCTTATGTATGCATGTTCAAACTAAACACAATGTATAGATTCAAATTCAAAGAATAACAAGACGACTCTATGAATGTTATTGCAAATGAACAAGAATACAAAAGATTCAAACTCACCTCTTTAAATAGGCTAGGTGATTCTTACTAGTGACTAAATAATTACCTAACACTAATTCAAATATGGAGCATAGATTAGTAATTAAAGTAGTTACTTAACTAAGTAGGAAATAATATATTAACTAATAATTAGTTAGTTAATAATTATCCATATTCTAATTTAACACATATAAAAATAAATTTTATACTTAATACATATAACATTTAACTAACAAAATAATTATAGATTTTGACTTAATATTTAAAAAGGAAATTTTTTACTTAATATATGTTAATATTTATTAATATAATAACTACAAATTAACACTTACAACATTATCATGTGAATCTTATCAATTTTTCATTTTTATAAATTATAAATGATAGAATATTAGCTTTTCTATATTTTTCAAAGAAAGGATGTATCATTTAATTTAATTCATCATTTTGGAAATATTCATAAAATGTCATATTTTCAAAATTAAATGTTCTACATTTGTAATGTCAAGAGGATGGAAATCAATAAACTTTGATTTTGATAGTACTTTAATTCAAAGATGTGGTGGTTTACTATCAATATATTTCACTATTGTATTTTTTAGTACAATTTTTATAAAAATGTTTATGCAACTTTTGTTGGTGATTTAAGTTTTGAGATAATTAATGTGGAAATGAATTTCGTATCATATAACATGTTGTGCAACTTTAACAATGACACCATTAATAAAACGAATATATTTTTGCATAAATTGATGAAATTTGTTATGGAATAAAGTTGCACATTCAACTAGACAATTTTTCCATGTCATGTGTTGATGTGAATGTTTTTATTAATTATTCTAATTGATCAATTTCTACCCGTCCTAATGACAACATCTCATTAGATGTGAAAGTTTTTAAAATGACACATACCAAACTTTGCTACCATTGTCAATAAGTTTTGTAAAAGTGATTTATGTCATCCAAGTGAGCCATATGATTATTTAGATGGCAAAGAAACTTCACTATATGATTAATTATGTTTTCTTTTACCATTGTTGGATTTTGTGATTTAATATTTTCAACATTGTTTTCAAGACATGTTTTTTAAATATGTTATAAAATTTTAATTAATTGATGTAAATCATACATAAATAATAAGTAAGGCTCATATAAAGTAAAAGGAAAAAATATATATTCATGCAATATTCAAAATAATCATTTAATGAAATTCTTCCATCATATGCACCTTCACCTTGAGGAAATAAAAATGAAAAAAGGGTAGTTTCCAAAGTTATGAAAGGAATATTGCATTGTAAGCATTCAATATGTACCTTAAGTTGTTCATGGGTTGTAATTGAATTTGTGATATTTCTTTTTGAAAATCTTCCAATTATGAAAAATTCCTTCATTGGTTGTAGTGATGAAATTCCTTTCATATTAAATGATAATGACAAACTTTGAATTTGTTCATTTATGTGAATAGGTTGAAAACCTTTGTGGGTATTATGGTTTTCAATTTTTTTATAAAAATATCTAATGTCAATTTACATATAATAATTTTTTTGGTTTATTCAAATAAGATAAAATATGATTTGAATAATTGATTGGTATTCATGTTTTGTGAAAATGTTGGCATTATAATATTCATTACTTCATTTCAACTAATTTGTTTACCAATATACTATTTCAACTAAATAAAAGATTATTTTTTAAAAAAATTCATTCATTTGTCCTATACTAAAACCCCAATGTCTTTCTTCAATATGTAAACCTATTGTAACCAAAAAGAGAGGGTCCGAAAACACACAGCACACTGACTGCCCTCAATGAACCCAAGCGCCCATGTTCTCCTAATCCATTCCACACAGTTCAGACCTTCGATCTTACACAACACTCCCAACTGCCTACTCATTCTTTCAGACGATCATCACAAGACCCAGTGACATACAAGTGCCTTGCATTCCACACCAACAGAGCAGGTTTTGCCCAATCACACAGATGCCAGTCAGGGAATTCTTTCATGACATTTGCAGAGTATGTACATCCCCGAAAACACAAGCTCACTTCTTCATCAGATGTTCACAGAAACACCGGATTTCCAGTGCCGTCTACTCTCTCTCTCTCTCCAATTCTTTTGCAGTAGCTTGACCAATTGTCAGGCGCAGCGGAAAGTTCTAACCTTCAGCCAAGCTACTCTATGTTTCCCACAAACATTCCCTCCTCTATCTCTCTCAGAGCTCTCTAGTCTCCCCGACAAAAATCTACCTCCTTGCTTCACCACACTGAGCTTCTTCTTCTTCCAAAAATCCGTCACACCCAGCCGTTCTCCTGTTCTGTTCTCCACTTGGCTTCTCCATCAAGACTCCTCCTCCTTTTCCATTTCGGCGCATCAATGCAGCTCCACTCCTCTTCATCATTCGCGCCACCTTCATACCTGTACATCTTCACACACAAAACGTCCCATGCACAGCCATGCAACCGTCATGGAGAAAAACATCCGTCGCCAAAAATCAGGACGGTTAATTATACCAAAGCACACCCTCAAGGCTCGGGTGTTCACACTGTGTGGAGACCCACTTTCGTGTTACACTATGTCAATCAATCATAACAATTGTATATGTTTAGGATCGATAGATAACATTGAACTCATGTAATTTAGAAAATGAAGAGCTATGTATGAAGTTTTATAGGATAATTACCATAATACCTTGGTGGCTTCAACACAAATTAAATTATTTTTTAATATGCCAATTTTTTTAAAAAATTGCCAGAAGTTTGAAAAAGTTACTTAAGATTTAAGAGTTTGATTCTTGGTCATTTTGAAGGGAGGATACTAAGTATAGGTCCACTTGACCACTAAAACAATTCAAATCATTTGAAATGAATGTACCTTACAATAAATTTATTTGTTATTGCTGAAATTTTCAGAATTAAAAACCTAGGCGTCAAACTAGGAAACTAAACTTAAATTAATTATTCAACACTTGTGTGTCAAATTTGCCAAGGTATTATGATATCGATATATTGTTGTTTATTTCATTTTGTGCATATATACATTAGTTCTCCATTTTCATTTGTAGTATACTCAACCATTAATGATTATACAATTAGCAATTCCATATGACATATATCCTAGAAAAGGAGAGATTGGATCATTAATGTAAGTATTTCTTTTTCTTTTGAAATGTTGATTGTGATGACTTAATCTTATAGCACCACATAATGCACAACATTTCATTTTTGAAAAATATTTGAAATAAAATTAATCTTAAAAAGTTCAATTCTTAAATGCTAATTATAGTCATATGGTTGATTTTTTTTCACCTATCTTCTAGTTGTAGAATTATAAACATGTTGCTTGTATTTCATGTTGATGGATGCTAATTTATTTTCTAAATGTCCAAATTACGTACAAAACCACAAAACCAACAATATATAAATATGTAATAAATAAATAAATAAATTTCTGAAATAATACATTCAATAGCCTTCACCATCAAAACTTAAATATAAATTGTCAAGTTATAATTTAAAGATAAATTGAATTATTTTATTTTATTCTTAATAATTCAGGTATTACACATGTTTTATATCTTATCAGATTTCACTTACATTAATTCTGAATTTAAGGTTGTAAAGTTGAATTTTTAATTACACCATACTATATTACCACTCCTTTCCTATGTCACCTAACATGCAGAAAACTTCAATGGGTATAAAACTTGTCACATATGAATTCACCACAATTTCATTGTTTTTTCACAAGTTGTATATCTTTTATTTCATAAATGAACTCATTGCCTATCATGAAAATGGTTCCTTGAAACAGTGCTTTCGAAAAGTGCCAACATGCCATTTTTCAACTTAGTGGCTTGTTACCTCATAAAGCCACTTTAATGGCTTATAACCACTTTTTCTTTTAAAGATTTTACAAATCAAGTGAGTTGCAAATTCATTTGTTTCCATTGTTTCTACACCTAGGCACTTGCCTTGGGCTTTTTGTTTTTACACCCAAATGGTGGTTTTTGATGGTTCACACCTTTTCAATAACAAACTTCCTAACTTCAAAGGCTTTTAACTATTGAACAAATCTTTCATGCCTCATGAGGTGCAATTACAATAACACCCCCATTTTTTAAATGAACCAATAATTAACAATAACACAAGCAGGTGTATATGATGAAAACATGATCAATTAGACACAAAAAGTAGTTATCATTCATGTAGTTATATTTTTGCACATAAATACAAGAAAATAGAGTTAAAATGTTTTCAATCATTATCAAACCACCATGCTACTCAATAATGGGTTTATAGTTTGTTGTATACAAAGTTTGGGAAACTTTCGTATAATAAAAGTAGGTTAAAAGTATTTTTGTAGGTTAAAAATATTTACTCACCAAAATGTGTTCAGAAATACTTTTACATTAGAAAGCTTGAGATATTATTACTTTTAAAGTAAAAGTTGAAAACACATAAGTACATTGAGAGTAACAATATCCAAGAAAGTAGAAAAATCCAATATTTTTCCTACATTAAGCCTATTTGCTATGAAATAGGTGCCTAGAAAGTAGAAAAAAATCTACTTGAAGTTGTCAAAAATCTATTTAAATGGACATTAAACATGTAAATTTTTTATATCATTAGTATAAAGTCAAAGAACATGCCCATATCGATCATTGGAATACATAATATTTAAAAACTTTACTATATGAAGGTGTATTTTATGGCTATTTTCCATTTATGCAGACAAGTATCACGAAGTGTCTTATTGATCATGCTTTCAACTTGTAGATGGGTTATGTTGCAAAAAAAACAAGCATGGAATTTTGCAAATATATGAATTAGTTCTATTACAATGAAATTGAAAGTGAAAGTGAAAGCTTTGCTACACCTACATAGAGAACTTGAAAACTAATATGAAAAATTCAAACACCATAAACATACCAACAAAAATGTCCAAATCATGCAACAACATGATAAACATGCACTTCAAACCTTACATTCTGAATTAACTATTTGTCACTGCATGGCAAGACTACTTGTTAATGCATGGGGATGGTCCCATGCATTCTATAAGTCAATGATGCCTTAGTAGATCAACTAGCAAATCTTGAAATTACAATGGCCATGAACTCAACAACCACTTTAGTTGCACACTCTTTAACTCTAGAATCTATAATGCATCATAACTTCATACATGGATTTCTAATTTTATATTTGTAATACATGTTAATCATGTTTGATGACAAATTTCTCGCACATGTTTTTTTTGCATACAACATCTAGTAATGTGGATTTGCAATTACACATCATGAACATTTAATTGTGGTAGATCTTGATGGGTAAAAACATTATGAGCAATTCTTTGAAAGTCATATTAACAAACACTTCACAACTGCAAAGACCACATTGTATGTGTAAGCAAGTAGTGGATTAAATAAAAAACTATTTATTGACTTTACACGTCACTTTCATTGACTATAAAAACATAGTTAACTTTTACCTTGTTGTAATTTCCCTCTTTGTTATGTTGTTATTTATTGTTTAAAATATCTTTTTCAACTTTTGGTGTTGGAATTATAGTAGCATTGTCCATCCCATAGCTATCAAGTTTATCACAATTATATACCAAAGTATACCTTCTTGAAGATCTACAAGATGAGTTTAACATTCCAAAGTATTTGATTAAAGAACAAAAAGTAAAAGACTTTGTCTCATGATTGTTTTCCCAAAACCATGTTAAATACATTTTTTCTACCTGTAATTTGCAGTACTCTTCTATAGCAATGCAAACTTCATCTAACCATTTCTAGATTTTTTTATGTGTAGTTATGTTTTTGATATATTTGGGCTAAACAACAAGTCATAGAATTTACACAAGTAAGACTCCTCAATCTTCAACCATTTGTTTGTAATATATTTAAGATTTTTTGTTATATATAATATGTAACTTTTCTTTACTCATGATCCACAATCTATTTGATTCAAGGTATTTTCCTCATTTTTAAGGATTTAAAATGTAAATTAATGTAGGCAAAACTTGTTACAATTTACATTCGATTTGTTTAAATGTTTTCATTTACATAAACTATTTGCAAATCACTGTTTCATAGGTTGAAGCTCTCCTACTAGATGGCAAAACTTTGAACTATTTTGGTGCAAGTATTTTGATAAAATTAGCAATTGCGTTGTGATTGTTAAAGTTACTCTCATTGGAAGATTAGAATAGTAGAAATCTACCTAGATTGGTATGACATTCAAAGCCCTTTAAAATTCTTCTTGCAAAAGTTTATTTTGAATAGTCTTATTCTTCAAAATGACTATTCAATGATGCAAGTGACTATGCAAAGCTTCATTTTAAATTTGACATGAATGTATTTTTCAAAACTTGGACAAACTTCACCTAGCTAGTGCCTTTGATCCCCTTGGACTTACAAATTCCCTAGATCAATTTGTAGTATTAAAAGTTAAATAGATAAATAATGGAATACTTACCATGTTCACCATGCTTGGAAAACATGATTATGTTGTTAAATTGTTTAATATTGAAATCACAAGTCAAATAAAAAATGTTGGTTTTTTGTTTGATTGAACAAATTCAATTACTGAGATCCTAAGTCTCCAAGTGGGCATAATAAAAATGCTACGGGGAAAAATCTATTTTGGCTGGTTGCGCCCCGTGGCCTTAGCTTTTTAAAGAATCCTGCTCTCGTGGGGCTTGTAGCTCAGTAGCCCACCTTAAGGGAGCCCTACTGGAGTCTTCCAGTTTCGAGTGTATTGGATAGTTATAGCGGCCCATAGGCACAAAATGTACTTTGCGGGGCGGTCCCCTGGACATAGTCCTTTTGGACAGTGGCCGTTTAGTCCATGGTCCATTGGATGTTCAGTGCAAGACCGTAACATGTGTAGGATTAACTTTTGAATTACATCCATTGGGCTAAAAAAAAAAAAACTATTCATAGGAATTGGTGGTGTTGTTGATAAGTGTACTATCCATAACTATTATTTTTTACATCCTATTTTGAATCAATGAAAATTGAATAAATTACATATTTATTTATTTTTTACAACTTTAACATATTATTTGAACTTAAAAACAACACAAACTTTTTTGTATTTGGCTTATTTAAAAACATCAATAATTGATGAAATTTCCAATGGACATTGGAGGTATTCATGTATTGAGCATGCAAGGTTCAACATCATGTTTATCACAATTTTTTCTACATTGTTTTTGAAGCTATGAAAATAATTACCTACAAAGGAAACAAAGGAAAAACCTAATCCCCATACAAAAAAATTTCCTACTATAAAGGCAAAAAATCTTCTAATGTATGTTGGTTTCAAAAATTAAAACAATCCTCCCATATCTACAATGTTTGAAAATTACAATGAGTTCATCAACAAATGGGCAACCAAAAGATAATATTTCAGCCTCAAACATGGTGTCCATGGTAATTGCATTCTTTTAACACTCATTGCCAAATTTCAATTCACATCATTCCTTGAAATTGTACATAAACTTATGATCATATTTGCTCTTATAACATATTTTAATTATTTTATTTCTTCTATATACATGACAATATATGAATATTATGAAAGTTCTAAAAGTTGATGTTGGAGATGTAGAAAATCTAATTGATCGGAAAGTAAAACAAGTTAAAAAAAATGTAGTATCTAGTAATTTGGTCCTTTTCAAATGAACTTGTTGTATTTCACATATGGCATTGCATATCTAAGCTTTTGGTGGGACTTGACATATAAAGTGACAAGTAAATTGTTGGCAAACATGAAAGATGAATCTACAAAACAATCAAAAAATGGTGACAATATTGTTCAACCTTCTTCACTTGCTTTTATTTCAACAAACCCCAAATTGTTAAAAAATGCAAGGAAAATGTAAACTTGATGTATCATGTTTACACAATCACTTGTAAAAAAATTGAAAAGATTTATGTAAGCCAAATTGCAAATCCCAAAAAAAGGTTCAAATAACATGCACTCAATCCACCCAAAAAAATGATTGTAAATGTAAATATTTACAAACCTTTTGTAGATTGTTTTGGATTTTTTTTAAAATCATAGAAAAAAATCTATGTGATTATAAAGAAATGAGGTTGATTTCAAATCTAAAAAATATTGAAATATCACATAAATACAATATTTTAAAAGCTAGAACCCTTTTGAATAGTCAATATTGGAAGCTTTATAAAAGGGAGATAATGTGAAAATATTTTCTCAATTTAATTGTACACTTGTTTAATAGATATTTATGATTTTTTTGTGTTTTGTATTTTCTCACATTCTAAGGTTATGAGGTTTTTACTTTGGCTGAAAGTAACATGGTGTACCCTTCACAATAGTTTGAATGTTAAATTAGGAACCTAGGCCATTTAACATACCAATTTAGGGTCTAAGTATGTGTGAAGGTTTGAATCCTCACCTCCATGTTTAAAGGGGAACCTTTTAACCATTGGACCACTATTTACATAAGTGAAATGATTTGAATCAACACATATTATTATTCATATTAATTTCTTAATTTATATGTAGGCTACCCTTGGTTATTATGGGATATTGCACCTTACGTTATTTTTGAGTGTTTTTAATTATTCCATTTTATGTTATTTTAGGTTATTTCACCCTAAATTATTTTTGGTTATTTTAACCTAGGTTATTTTAAATTATTTTAAATTATTCCACCTTAGGTTATTTTAAATTTTTTACCCTAAATTATTCTCGGCTATTTCACTTAAGCTATTTTTTATTCCATTGTACAATATTTTAGGTTATTCCTATTTGATTTATTGTAGGATATTATTAGTTATTCCACCATATGTTATGGTACCCTATACTATTTTCGGTTATTATAATTTATTCCACCTTAAACTATTCTAAATTATTCTAAATTAATACTCCAAATAATGCATCCTTAACACCTAAAGTGAATATGTTCATTCCAACCCACAAACGATTGTGATGCAACCTTCCACATGAAATGGAGGATGAACAAATGACAAAAACATTAAATCATAAATATGGTCGATTAAGTTGCCATTGAACATGAACTAATTGAAGACAATAAACCAATTATTGTGTTCATAATCAAAGGCCAATAGCCATAGTAGGTGTTAAGGGTGGAAAATTTTCCTAGGCTAAGTAACACCATGAGTAATCTAGTAACTAATTAGTTACTAGAGGTAGATTTACTTGCCATGTTTTATTTACCTAGGGGATGAAGTTAATGGGGTGGTTAGTCCTTGAGGACAAGGATTGGTATTTGTTAACCAATCAAATAATGAGATGTGTGGAAGAGATTAAGATAAAGAAAGGAATATAAAAAAACCCACATCTATTGTGGGCAACCTTCTTTAGTTTCTTATTTATCTCTTTAAGGGAGAAAAAGATGGTGTTGTTATTGGCATTAACATTGGCATGCACATTGATTCTATCATTCTTGTGTGTAACATTATGTGTGAGTGTGGAGAGAAAAAAATGGAAGAAGATTATACTCGATGTTGTGCAATGGGAAATGGTTGAAGGTTGTGGGGAATCAAGTGCATTATGTCTTCTTATTTGTATTCAAAAAATATTGGGGGTTTTTCACTTCCTGACAAATGATGATTGAGACGAGATTCAACATTTAAATTCTAGGAAAGTAAATAAAGTACTTCTTTTTTAGTTGATGTAGATTATTAATTTTTTAGTTTGGTTCTTCTTTTCTTTTGCAATGAAAATACTTTCTTTACTTACTATTGAAGTATGAAGGTAGGGTTGTTGTAGAAAGGTAGTTACTACTAGGAAGTAGCAACATGAAAATAACCATTGGATTTAAGGGTTGCAAAAGGGAGATTAATGTTGCAAATAATAGGAAACATGTATAAAAGGTCTGTAGGGGTTATAGATGATAGGCAACAATTACAAGAGGAATGCAAACATTCTAGCTCTTCTTTCAAGTCTTCAAATGATGGTAGGTGCAACATGATGATACCTATTGCAAGATGGTTGTTGCTATAGGATAGTAGGTAAATGAAAAACAAGTTTTGTTTTCATGTGTTTTCATCTTTTTTTAATTCCCATTTTAATTCAGAAATCTTTTAACTTGATAAGACTTAGGTTGTTGAATCTCGTAGTGTTATAGTACATTTCAAAATTAACTCAAAATGTTTTGAACAATGCAATTGTGCATATTTTTTGACTATCTATTGTGCATCACAACTAGATTATAACTTGGATTTGTCCCTTTACCAACATAATATGTGTAAGAGCTACCAAAGGAGACACTAACTATATATTTGTAGCTAACATATATTGAAATTGGTAGAAGCAAACCTTTTATAAAACTCGGTCATTGTAACAATGAAGACAAGGTCTTACAAACTTGGATTTTCAACTAGTTGCATTAAGGTGACTTACAATTTCCCTACTTTCACCTTCATTAAATACCTATCAAACTTTTGTGATAATCAACAACCAAGCTAGCAAAATGAACATTGGTAGTAGGCAATTTGACCCATGGAAGCATGTTTTAATCATAGCTTCAGTACTAGTAACTCTTTGCATAATATTACATAAAACCCAAAACCTAACAAAAGTCCATAAAAACTAACTTACTATAGTATATGATAAGATCTTGCATATTTTAACCCCAAGGAGTTCTTTCTATTCTTTTTCATTGTTTCCACACCTTATTTCCTTATGCAAAGGGGTAATATATGTTCCAAGATTTTCATCTATTATTGCAAGCACATATATCATTATTACAACAAAAGTTGACAATGTAACATTATTCAAACTTCCATTCATTTGATTTAATACTTTTATCAATCTTTTCATTTTCCAACAATACATTGGACCCATTGCTTAAAACCCTAATCCCAATAGTTACAACATCATCAATGTTCATTTAAATGTTTGAACACTATTTTCTTTTACATAGTATATGGTACCAAATAAATGTTAATCTCTTGGTGGTGAGAGGAATCGAGTGTGTGTTATGATTATTGTGGTTCGACAAAGTAGGTTCACCACCAAAAATAAATTAACTATTGTTTGAAAGGGCATGCACAAAGAGGAAGGATGCTACTTTAAAATACTCAATTCAATTGGTTATAAACTTTCAAACTTCTTACACCAAACCCCCATCCATTTGTTACCTTGTACATAAGTTCAATAAACCAATTCAATTAACTCAAACTGAACTCCATGATAACTAGTTCTCACATTGCTTTCAACAATCATCACTTTATAATAGATCACCAAACATAATAGGGTAGATGCAAGTTATGGTGGCTCACTTTTTGTGACCTTATGGACTTTTTGTAGAGTGTATTCTATTCAAATGCCACAAATGCATTGTGAAATCATCAATTTGACAAAAATATTTATGGATTAAGATTGGTAACTTGAATAAGGATATTTATTATGGGGAAAAAATAAATAAACATACACCAATCATATATTAATGGACTTTTCAAGTGGACACATGGACTATAATCTGGGTTCTGCATTAACATTCAAATACATTTTTTGTTATGATTTCATTTCAATATTTTTTATAGGGACTCAATATATGGTACATGATGGAAAAAAATATGAATTGAAAAAAAATACAACAAAAAATTTAATGAACAAATAACTATGGACTTTTGAATTACCAAATTTGGGCCATATTTTCAAAAGTCCCAATCTTGGTCATTTTTTATTGGATTGATATATATTTTTCCCTTAACATGTATAATAAAGAATTTTTTAAATGTCCAGGCTTTCATATGGACTTTATTAATTGATTAATCATCACATAGGGCCCACTAACACTAGTTTTTAAATTTTTTTTCCATTTTAGTGTTAATTTTTCCATTTATATGGACTTTTGGGATTGAAATTTTTGTCGCTTTTAAGCCACCGTAGCTTGCATCTATCTAATAAACACCATCATCAATATCATTTATTTTCCTCTTCCATGTGCAATGACTTCAAACCCATCTTCAATCATAACTTCCTTACCACTAAGTCTTTATTTCATATAAACATAAAAACACTACATTTTCCTCATCTAAATTTAAAATATGACCACGTATCATTTTACATGAACATGAAATCACATTCAATATGTGAAAACTAAAATTAAAACACCCATAAACAAGGGTCAAAACACATAACTAAAAACCAAAAAGGCGTTGGATGTTAAACATAATTAGTCAAAATCAAACATTTATTTTTTTATTACCATTTAAAACCATAGTAATCATGGCAAGTTAATTTTTTCCCTCATATAAATGTCAAGGAACTTAGACTAAAAATTCATTTGATCCAATTTTAATTTTTGGTTTTAATTTAGGACATTTGAAAATGTGCACCTACTTTGTCAAATGGAGCCAATTTTGCAAAGGATTATCAAAAGGACTCATATAATTTTAAAAAATTCATTGAAAAAAAATTAGATGATAATAACATATTAACCACATTAAAAAAACACTCATAATTTTTTAAATGTGGATTTTTCAAACTTTAAAAATTCAAAAAATGTTTCAAAATTGATTTAGAATTTCAAAGCTTCAAAAGTCCTTTACCATATATAATGGGTTAAAATGTACATGATTATGAAGAAAAGTTATATCTTAGAGTATAATAAAACTAAAGAATGTGAAATTTTATTTTTTGGTGATGATTTAAAATTTTGATCATTTTTCAAGATGAAACATTGAGTTTGTAAGGAATTTTCACATTTTAAAAAATTCATATTTATTCAATAATGACTAAAAAAAAACCTTTGATGCATTGGATAATATTTAAATATTTTAAAAAACAAGTTGCAAAAAATTTCATTCAAAAATTCATTTGCATGTTAAGTTTTTTTGTGGAAAAAGGACGTGCAGTCCTTTTCCAAAGTAATCCTTTTGGCTCCTAGTTATAGGTTTTGACCCACAAACAAAAAACTTGTACAACTTTCAAAAAATCTATTTAAAACCAAAATATGAGCAAATGGAAACTCACATTGAACTAATGAAAATGAAACTTGAAGTGTGCCCATTACTAGTTTAGTGAGTGGAAAATAACAACACAACATTTGCAAATCCATCTCTCCAACATTCCTATAACATGATTAACCTTTTCAACTCCATCCAACTACACAAACTCTTATTCATTTGACAAATTTTTTTTATTCATTGTTGTTATGCATTTGCACATTAGTAAGAAGTTGACAATTTCCAAATCATAATTAAAACCCTACTTGGTTTGGCCCCATTTGTAAATTACAATGAACCACAAACCACATGATAATACATTAACTTGGCACATTGTAAGATTGCATCACATTTATTTATTTAATTCCAACAAACAAGATCTGGGTGTGGGTTAATTAATCGATCACAAAGTGGGTGTTCCATATGTGCTTAACATAATGTGAGCTAGTCTAGGTTTGTTCAAGACCTTAACAAATTGCAATTTGTTGGAGTTTGAGGAGTTGTGTGTTTTGGTTGTGCCCACCATCCACGCCCTTATAAAAGCCAATAGTGAGTCTCACATTTTGTTTGGGTGATTAATTAAACTCACCTTGGACCAACATTTGTTCCAATCCATCCTATACATGAAACATGATAATGTAGTCATGTATAATGCCTTCATGTGGGATTAGAGTAAATCTGCAATATGTGATGATGCAATTTTCATTGCCTCCTACATTAATGATGCGATTGGTGACAAGGTTTCATGGCCTAACCAAGAGGAATGAGAAACCTTTGCCCATTATATGCCCAAGTTTTAGGGTTGTATCAAACTCATTGATGGGACTTTCATTGAGATTCGGAAGCCCTAGAACAATCTTGCTCATCGATCTTAGTTCAATGGGCAGAAGAAAATACATTGCATGAACAACATAATGGTTGTTGACCTTAATGGATCATTCATCTATTTGGATCCAAAATATATAGGCTAATTCCATGATGTCACCATCATGTGTGAGTATGTTTTGTACATAAGAACTAACATCAATTCTTTGTACACATAGATGAGTACTTTGAGTGCTTGTTGGGTGACCCAAGTTATTTGGGGGGGGGAGATGTTCATTATGTCTTGACTTGGGAGGCATGACCTTGCTCCTAAGCATGACTAAGATGTAGTCACATTGGGAAATATATTAGGGTCGTTAGTTGTAGTTTCGATGCAAAGTCCAAATGGTGGTAATTTCCATTGTGGTAGTCTTCATGTTCATTGAATATTGAGATTATGGTAATTTTTATTTTTCATGTTCATTTTATGTTCATGCATTGTGCTTCCATTGAAAAATTTATAACTTGTGAAGTGTAGTAAGTTGTCACATGTATTGTTGTTGTGGTTGTATAAGTGCATGGTTTTGTGAAGCAAATGTAAGAATTTCTTATTGTTCATGGGACAAATCATAACATTTTCCCTTTGGAAAGAGTTTTCCTTTCCTCACAAGGAATTGGTATATTTTTTTTCAACATTTGTGCACATGTTATCGTTCTTTTAAAGAATGTTTCATTGATTGTATATGGTGAGGTGAATTTGGTTTTGGCCTCAAATTCTACCATAATCATTATAATATTAAGCAAATAAGATCAAGAGCACCTTCAATTGGTTCACAAGGCCAAGACCATCAAAATGAACTTTCAAATGAATTTGAATAATCCAAAATCACCATTTCCTTTTTAAGATTCTTATTTTTTTTTGTGATCAAACCTTATTCAATAAATCTTTTGTAATTTATAATAACCACTCATTGTCATTTCTTGCTATATTCCAGTAATTTAAAATGTATTGTGTTGATCTTATGTTTCAAGTTGTGCATGTTGGTAAAAGCAATCAAGGCATTTCAATGTAAATGTCATTTGTACATATCCTTTGATGTTCATTATCACTTCTGCAAGTGTTGAACTTCTTCTTGAAAAAAAATATAATAATTATGATTTTTGAACTTAAGGCTATTGCCAAACACCTTGGACTATATTACCAAAATATTTGCAAGGAAATTTGAAAAATGTCCCAAGAGTTTTCCATTAAATGCATGATCATTGAAACAAATGATAATGCTCACAATTGATTTTTGAAAGGTTTTAGATTGAAGCAATTTCAAGTATATCACCATTCACTTTTCATGATACCAAGGCAAAGATGTAATTTTCAAAGATTTAATAACATCAAGGCTCAAAGATTACTTTTCTTTGAGTCCCACATGACACATCATGGGTTACAACATTCAATAAACCATGTAAGTAGCTTGAACAAATTTTCCATCAATATCTACTAATCAAGTTTACAACGTGCACATGTATGCCTTGAAATTTTGAAAGAAATATTATTTTCTCCATTTCAAATTAAGTTTATTCTTCATTGCATGTTGTTACTTCCTTTCAACATTCAAATCAACTCCCCATTCCAAAATGTTGATTCAAATTTAAATATCAATATTCCATTTTCTTTCACATCATTTCACAAAATTGATTCATTGATGAATACATGGTAAAGTAAACCAAAACATTACCTTGCAAATACAAAAATTGATATTCAAAATGTATTGGATTCTTTTTGGGCAAATACACATTTCATTAAAACCATATTGTATGATTAGGCTATTTTCATTGGTGATATTTTTGACATCTCATTTGCAAGTGAAATCTCAACTATTTATTGCATTTTAATATATATGACACATCCACATTCAAAATATTCATATTTCAATCATACATATTTTAATTCCTCATGGCCCTCAAAATTTAATACTTTTTACAAATAAAATTCATAAATTTTAAAATCATGAACTAATCACCGTTTTTTTTATAAACTAAAAATACATTTATGGGTTTAAGTACAAATGTAGATTATGTGATTGATATCCATAATTGTAAAGGAAAAAAACACATAATTAAATGACATATGCCAACAAATAATTTGATGTTCTTGTCATTCAAAATTTGTTAGTTTTGCATGCAATGTCCATTGATAAACTATATGTATGGGAGTGCCATCATCTTTGAATGGTACCTTGTTATCCATAGTCCTCGTCAAGAAAATAATTCTCATAACAAATTAGTGACTATGGAAACTTGTTGATGAAACCCTACCAATCATAAATAAATCAAAGCACCCAAAAAAAGGGGAATACAAAGAACAAAATGGAAGGACCCACATCCAAGAAGACAAAAGAACCACCAAAGAAGGCAAACCACAAAAGAAACATCAACTTTTGAACCCCTTCTTGTCGTTAGAAGCATATTTTGAACCCCTTCTTGTTGTTAGAAGCATATCAAATAAGGAAAGAGGAGGACCTCCTATAAGAATGCCTAACTTAGAAAAACTTTTACCTACTGCAACAACACGTTTCAAAATAAAGATTACTTGCATTTGCTGCAACACCACTAACACCATTTGCCTATAAAATGTACACAAAATTGAGAGAGGAGGCCTCTAGCTCCCTTCACTCCCCACGCTGTTGACACATCAATGAAAAAACTTGTCCTACTGCTAGTGTAAACATTTGAAAACCTTCACATCTAAAGGGAGAAACAGGTCCGGGAATAACTGACTGCTTGTTCTTCATTCATCACCGTTCTACATAAATTATTGTTTTGAATTTTGGAAACTTGCTTCACACATTCATTGCTAGTTACAACACAACCTCACACTGGTGTATTGCATTACCACCTAATAAGATTTGTTTGTTTCTGACACATTCTCAGCACCGCAGAAAAGATTGTCCACATGCAGAAAACGTTTCTTCCGAAGTTCTCAGTCCATTAGTATCAATCGAACTATAGGAGCTTTAGGCGCCAGCAAGGGCCATGTGGAGTTTGGATTATTGAATGTGAAATGCAAATGGGTGGGTATTTGAAATGGCAACAGGTCCCAACCGGTTATCAGGGTTGTTCTTGGGGTTCATAACCATCAAGAAAATCCCTAAGTTGAGATGCATTTTATTCATTTATTTATTTTAGCAGCTTCTATTTGCAATTCCCCCACCCCAAGTTCCAACCGAGAAAGTTTCGGTTAAGATTGTGCCCCACCCCAGAGCACCAGTCTCGCAAAGAGACCGACTTTTGATTCTTGGGGGAATCGAATCACAGTAGGTACCTTTCCGGCCTATCTCCATGTTGCCCAACAGCAAACAACAACGGATCTTAGTGTCACCAGATGTTCCCTGGATTGGTTGCTCACTCTCGCGAGGGGTAGAATCCACTTGGGCCAGTACTTCCCCTACCCGGTCTCAGCCGTAGTTGTAGGGCCAGGGCTAGAGTGAATTAACAGCCACCAATGCACCAGTTGGCCGTTCTGTCCACTGGATGGGTTGCGTTTTTTCATTTGGCGCCGGATGGGGTTCATGACAGTCCATTTC
>Ga0116231_10007970_pt1 | contig 18900 bp, 23 predicted proteins | sample S1TSphgellanicum_2_FD_89695 | JGI IMG/M metagenome (GOLD analysis project Ga0116231, IMG submission 89695) | Host-associated microbial communities from peat moss isolated from Minnesota, USA - S1T2_Fd - Sphagnum magellanicum MG | ecosystem: Host-associated > Plants > Peat moss > Unclassified...
TATTGTTGTGTAGTCTCGGTAGGTTGGGGCGGGGGGTCGCGTTGTCTGTGGGTTGGGGGGGGGGGGGTGGGGTGAGTGGGGGGCATTGTTTTTCTTTGTGTGAAATTTTGCATTCTTGTGAATTTCAGGAGACCTCTAGCGACATGTGCAAAGGGAAAACTGAAATTTTTTGTAAATTTTTTGTCGGAAACATAGGCCTATTGTAAGGAAGTTGCCAGATTTTGACAATAGGTTCAATCACCAAACTATTTCAGAATTTTGAAATTCTTCTACTTCTTTGTTATCTCACTTCTCGTCAAACTTGGCTAAATCCTCTTGTGGATGATAGCAAATATGGAAAAATAAAAAAATTTAAAATAATAATAATAAATTAATTAATTAATTAAGATATTTAAAGAAAAACTCCAGTTGGGGGGGTGTGAAAAAAGCACAAAAATCTGGGCTTGCCACCTCTCGACTTCCAACTATCTGTTGCAGACACCCTTACCCATTCTCCCTTCCGGTTTAAGTACTTACTACTTATCAAAGAAGCAGGTTAATTGGAACCGTCCGATCTTTGAGGGTTCTATAGTAGTAATAACCGAGAGTTATTCGACAGTTCTTCAGTTCACATTTTTTTTCAAAGAAAGAACTGGAACCGATAATTCTCTCTCTGATTCTGAAATAATTTGAAGACCTGCAACTACTGACATTTGCTTTATAAGTTCAAATAATCATTTGCACAACACCAATCTTTAGTTGTTGTGTAGGTCCTGCTTTTTTTTTTTCTTCTTCTTCTTTCTTTCTTTCTTTGTTGTTTTGCTTCTTCCGTGTGTGTATAGTCTAAGTGTTTTTTTTGCTCGCAGGTGGTCTACACCACATGCATAGAAGAAACCTGCCAGAATTTGTTTTCATGTATTCAGAGAGCAATTTTTATTTTCATCACGCGGTGGGCGTTTCAAAAAAGTAAAATATTCGTCAACCCTCGTTTCTTTCATTTTCTCGAGCACACATCTTGGAAATTTTAGTTTTTTAAAGCATGATTTTTTGACTGGTGTTACATTTGGGGTCATTTTCCTCCAAGTATGACATTCCTGAAGTAATTGCGGCCCTCAGCATCTCTGCCATGCCGAAGCAAATGCTCGTCACGTCGGCTCCACCCTCGGTAGGGCACTTCCTCCTAACTTCAGGAATTATTAGCAACCTGTTTTCCTGCCAATTTGTGGAGCGTTTTTTTCTTTTCTTTCAATTTTGTGAAGTGGCATAATTTATTTATCCATAAACATAATTTATTTAGCCAAATTTGGTAATATATTCAAAATATGGAACTAGAAAATAGCAAGTACACTTTCATACTATAGGCAAAAAAATTGCAATTTTTGGTGATTTAATTTAATTTTCTTAAATTGGGGGATTCTATTTCCAAAATATTTTTCACAAATTGCCAGAATTCACCACAAGAAAAAAGAAAATCACTGCTAGGGAGGAACCCCAACCCCTTCCGAATGGACTTGACAAGGGATGCTTCCGTGGGGTAGTGGCGCCCGAGCATATATTTACTTCCCTTTCCCACATCCTCGAGTTGACACAGAAGCAATGTCACAAGAGCACCCACCACACCAAAACCAAACTATGGCGGCTCTCATAACATGCAAAAATGCAAATAGCCATGACGCACATTGCATAGCACCAATGCTTTTTTTTTACCGGAAACTTTTCGCCAAAAAGAGAAATTTAAAATGAAAATTTTGAGAGAGAAGTGATTTTTGGAGGTTTTCAGTCCCCAGAAGTGAGGAGTGGGGTGGAGAAAATAAATAAATAAATAAATCACCAGATTCATATAGAAATGAGTATATTGGTTTTCATTTTGTAGCCAAAAATATAGAAAGATGATTAAATATTTTTATTTCATTTCTGGTTTGTATAGCCATATTTGGCTAAATATTCTTAAGCAGAAAAGTGATCTCACCACTTCGACTACAAACAAAAATTCCTAAAAAGAACCCTCTTCAGAGTCCCAGTGATTTTTCTGGGGCGAATTTTCGCCACTTGGCGACAAAAAAAAAATTGAATTTTTTATTTAAAAAAAATGCGTTTTCGAAAGGAAAAATTCGACCCAAAAAAAAGCGCTAAACATTTTGAAAAAATCACCAAACTTTTGAAACCACAAAACCAGATAAATTTATTAAAATTATTCTATTAAAAAAGTGATAATTATAATTATAATTTTTAAAAAAAACACTGACTGTCGACACATACATTCAAAGACGGAACCCCAATTGACAGCAATTAAGTAAGCTTTTAAATAAAGAAATAAAGAAATAATTAATAATTTAAAATTTAAAAGTAAAGCTTATTAACAACTGACTGCGTGGGGGGGAGGGGGTTACAGCAGCAGCAGCAGCAAGGTCGGTCCGCTGGATCTTTGGGAATCTGGGAGTTGTCCGGAGACTCTTTCAGTATAAAGGAAATGCATCTGGCATATCCTTCAGTATATTCTAAAGTGAATTGTCCGCACAGTATCAGCCAGCGCGGCATGCCGGGGATTCTACCCGTAGACTGCGGAGCTGCTTTTTCTGATATGAAAATTTTATTAAAAAAATAAAATAAAAACACCAACACGATTCTATCCCATATGGATATACCTGAATATCCCTTCCCCGCCTCTTCGTCGGGTCTGACATCCCTTCGCCCGTACCCAACACCACGCCAGTCAGTCTCCCCCCCCTTCTTCTCAACCCGCCATCATCATCCGGGTCACCCGAAATTTCCAGAATCTTCTCTCACTTGCCCGTCAATTGATTGTTCAGTCAACAAATTTGAAAATCATTTCTTTTCACTTCCCTCACCAAGCTGCCCAAAGCTGCCCTTAGCTACTACTACTAATAAGTGAATTTTTTGGGTGTTGCCGTGAATCACCCCGAACTTTTTTTGGTGAAATTTTGCACTGTTGGGAAATTTTTGAATTACAAATGCAATGATTTTTTTTGACCCTAAAATTCCATATATATATAATTTTTTTGGGGGGTCTATGAGGGGTGTTAACGATTGTCCATATGGGAGCCGGGGTTGTTTTTTTTCTTTTTTAAAAAAAAATTGTGATATAGTCAAAACAGTGAACATCCACAAGAAGATTTAGCCAAATTTGGCTACAGACCATAAATGAAAGAAAAAAGATTTAAAGAATCCTTTGATATTCTGGCTACCATACCGGAACCTGTTGCAGAAATTTGGCGATTTGAAAATTTTTGGAAATCTATGGAAATTAGGGCTATAAGTATTTTCTTTCCACAAAACTCCAGATCCAAAAAAAACCCGAAACTCCTCCCCCCCCCTCCCGTCCCCCGCCCCTTTCCCCTCCGCCCCCAAAAGAAGAAACAATGCTTGAAGTTGGGAGTCAGTGGACCCTTCTGACTGCCCCTTCTGCCGGTTACTGATCTTTTTCCTTGGGGCTAACCCCCCTCTCTGCAACGGGTGAAAGAAAAAGAGAGAGAGGGGGGGGGGAACTGCCCATTGAAACAGGGGCCGTTGTTTTCACAGGCGAAGAAGCATTTGGACGCTGTTCAGTTGGGTGCGAGCGAAGCTTGTCAAACGTGCTTGCTCATCTTGTGTGCAACTACGTTTCTTTTCGGGCTTTCAAGCGTGGCTGGCGGGCTGGCGGGTTGTTGCTTAGTGCCTACCTATGCACAAAAAAAATCCTCAAACCTGGATCTTGTCGTCTTCTCGTGCAGACAACTTGTGGTTGCAACACACGTCCCAAGCACTGCATCGATACCGTGTAGGATCAAAGAGTCTCTCAAGTCTTGTTCTTGTTCTTCTTGTTCTTTTTCGTCTTTTGCTTCTTCTTCTTTGTTGGGTCTGTTGCTTCTTCTCTCTGTCTTGGAGAGAAGACCGTGGAAGCAAAGTTTCTTTTCCCATTCGTTTCTTTCTCGTGGATGTCAAGCGGCGATGATTCAAGCAGCAGAAGCGGAGGAGAGAAATACAGAGGAGAAAAAAACACTGCGTTATTGGGGGATTGAGGCTGGCGTTTGGATGCAGCAGCAGCTAGATGATTCATTTCTGAACATGGTCATGGGATTTGCAGCTAAGGATCTTGAAGAAAGTTCTTGCCTCTAGGCCCCCCAATAAAAAAGCCGACCTATAGAGCTTCCGGTAATAGCAGCTGTCCACAACTTCCAAAGAGTTCTACAACAACAGCGGTACTACTGCACACCACAGCTTGTGCATCATCATCATCATCTCTCTCGGCTTTTTATTCGAAGAAGGTAAAGCTCGACGTAGTTGTGATAGTTTTGTAAAGATACTTGGTATATACTTGGCTCCCGATGTGAGATACCTTGTGTTTTCTTCCCGATCTATCACAGCAATCATGGCATTGGACTTCCTGGGACTTGAAGAAGATTGCTGCTTACAAGTTCAAGCAAGCACATGTCCATGAGCGCACTGCCATTTTGAAACATAGCGATATGGAGAATTCCCATTTCGTTGTCGAAGGATTATCTCTCAATTATGCCTTCCTTCGATGCGATCAGAAAAAAAATTTAGCTATACATGTTATACTCAAACGTTACACGATGAGCGAGAGAGGGAGGAAGGGAGTCGTGAAGATGGGTAGCAAAGTGGAGATAGCCAGATGTTGAGAATCGTGAATCACGAACACTGCGTGCTCAACACAACAAGACAAACATAAAATCAGTCGACAGATTGTCTTGTGTCTTTCTGCATGTTACAAGAAGGATTCCCTGGTTTGCTGGCTTCTTTTTTTGGAAAGCGCTGATTTCTTTTGCGTTTAATCGTAATTGCAGAGACGGTTTTGCAAAGCCTGTGTATGAGGACTCGGAGGCCATGGGATCTCCAGCTGACCTTACTTTAGGCACGTCCCAGGCGCCAAGCACTAACGCAACAACCAATACTGCTACTACTACTACAACTACTACTACTGTGCTGTCAAAAAGCAGTCCATCTTCTTTCGTCGGGGATCGGCTGCAGCGCATGCGCAAACTTGAGGAGTATCTGCAATCCCTTGAAGATGAGCGACGCAAGATTGAAGCTTTCAAACGCGAACTTCCCCTCTGCATGCAGCTGCTTGATGAGAGTAAGCTTTGCCCAACAACTCCTCCAAAGACATGATCTGCTCATATGAGGAGGAGGAGGAGGGCTAGAAGATCTGCTCACATGGGTTTTTGGTTCTTGCAGCAATTGAGAGCTCCAAGGAGCAGCTGAGTGCGATTCAAGCCCTGAGGCCCACAAATCTGCGAGGACCCCTGCAGCTGCTGCAGGTGGTGACCCAATCTAACTCTCAGCAGCTGGTGCAGGATGAGAGAGACACTAGTACTACTGTCTCCAGCCCTGCAGCAAGTGGTGGTCATCAGCGAGGAGGACTGGAGTTCATTCCCCTGAAGCGGCTATCGGAGACTCAACAGCAAAGAGATGATGAAGGTGATGATGATGATGATGATGATGATGACAGGGAGCTGGGAGATCAGTCTGACTCATGCCTGGCTACTAGAGGAATTGACATTGGAAGAAAAGCTTGGATGGCAGAAGCTCAGATATGGACACAGCAGTCTGAGCCCATGGAGGTTCACCATGAGGTATCATGGATTCAACACATCAGCACACAAGGCCAAATGCCATAGCTCTTTGAAATTCTCAGTTTCTGCAAGAATGTAGATTTCTGATCTGTTTCTATGTTTACTGAGAGCCAGCTTCTGCAAAGGAGCTTCTAAGCAAAAGAGAACTGTACTTACAATTTGAGATTGTTGACAACTTCATCTTTGCAGAAAGAAATTTCGTCACCTGAAGATGTAGTAGGAAGGCAAGCACATTTTGGTCAGTCACCTGAGCAGGAGCAAAGTTCAGTGACTAGCTCAAGGCTTTTCTTCAGCTCCACACAGCGTCCTGTGGGTGCGTTTTTGCCATTCATTCGAGGCCAGCAGCAGGTGACTGCAGTTGCTCCCCTTTTGTCACATTCTACAACTGGGACTGGCAGTGCTGCTGCTGCAGATATGAGTCTGTCTTCACTAGATCAGATGTCAAGTCCCACCAATGGCCATGGCTTTGGAGGAGGAGCTGAGTCGGAAGTTGGAAGCATTGATGTAGTGAGCTTGAAAACAGCAGATCAGAACCAAGCCTTGGATGCACAGGCATACAAGGAGATGCAGGGGCCTGAGTCTAATGGAGCTTCAGGAGCTGGGAGTACCAGTGTGGGCATTATTAGTCACTCACACCGCAAGTCCCGGAGGTAAATTTCCATGCTCAAATCTGCTTGTTCTGAATCAGAATCTGCTAGGATGATGTTGTAAGAAAAGACTATCCCTTGGATCTTTGAGGACTTACCTTGTGTCAGACCAGTCAGACAAGAGTACGTGCATGTGCAATCTCTCAAGTCTTGAGTACTCCAGAGTTTAAGCGGTTCATTTTTGTCCATACAGGTGCTGGTCACCAGAGCTTCATCGCCGCTTTGTTTGCGCACTTCAGCAGCTTGGTGGCTCCCAAGGTTTGTCTTCCTTTTTCATTTTCCATCACAAAAACTTCTGAAGTCTCTCTCATCAGCTCCTCCTCAGTCTCACAAATTTTAGAGGCATTTTTAGTTTTGTTGCTGATACGGAATCTCTTTGAACTTGCTAGATCTTTAGCACCTGGAGAGACCTAGGATGATCATGCTACTTCAATGTCAGTGGGTTTGATGATTCTTTAATTTCTGCAGTTGCTACTCCAAAGCAAATTCGAGAGCTCATGAAGGTTGATGGCCTTACAAATGATGAAGTCAAGAGCCATTTACAGGTAAAACACTCAACCTGTGTGAATACACTTCAATGACTTTTGGAAGATTCATCTGTTGGAAGAAAATGGTGCATAAGATGAACCCATCATGGGATTGAGTTGGATATTCAACGTATTGCAGAAGTACCGATTGCATACAAGAAGACCAAGTCCATCACCACAATCAGTGTCTCAACAGCCACCACCGCAGTTGGTAGTGTTGGGGGGCATTTGGGTTCCTCCAGAATATGCAGCAGTGGCAGCTGCTGCTGCACAGCCAACCTCCGGAGTGTACAATCCATCACAACAGAGTGTCTATTGTCAGCCCTCTCATCCCCAAGACTACTTCGTGCACAACAACAGCACCGGATCCTCAGGTGGACAGAATGTGCATCATCATCCCCCAACATCCTTTGAGCCCCAAAAATCAACCTCAGTGTCCCAAAGCTCACCTCAGGTTAGCTCCTCCTGCCGTCAATCTTCCTTGATTGAATTTGACACAGATCATGGATTGTGGGTATTTCCATTTCCATAAGAAGATGCATCACATGAACGAAGAGCTTCACCAATTCAGAATTTTGTTCTGGTCCCTGTGGAAGGCAAATTTGCTCTCTTGGGTTGGCTTGTAAAATTCCAGAGAATGGGAGTTTGTGTTGTATGCTTACCACGATGTGAGATTTGTCGCAGGGTCCTTTGCAGTTAACTAGTCAGCTGTCTGGAGGAGCACAAGAACCAAGCCTTGATGACAGTGGTGGAGAAGATGTGAAGTCAGATAGCACAAGCTGGAAGGGCCGCCAGCAGGAGGACGAGGGAAAGGAGACAGCCAATGGAGCAAACAAGCAAAGCTCTGTTAGCAAAGAGGATAACAAAGCAGGGAAGTCGAGAGACAACACCCCTGGTGGTGAAATTTTTGCTGACCACAACAGTCCTGTTTTAGAACTTCAAATTTCTTGTGGCACATCTGATATTGACATGGGAGTGAAAGATGTTGCCTGATTTTTTTGGTGCCAGTTCGGTTCAGTTCATGGTTCACTGTTGAGCATTTGAGGTCAGTTACTGTACATAGAACAGAGTAGTCAACTGCACCTAAAATGAGTGTAGAGACTACTACAGGGCATTGCACATGCTCTCTAATTTTGTGTTTGATCCCCGTGAATTGGAACTGCCAAAATTACTGTAAATGAGACTGCAATTTATTTGAAAGTTGGAAGTCTTAAGAGTTATGACATTCAATGTCATGGTTTATCATTGCTCCTGCAGAAGTGCTATACAATGGCATATGATTGAATTCAGGTTTCATAACCATTGGCATACTCAGCATCCAGTGCCACTGTTCTTCAGGGTCTAAGAGGTTCTGAGCTTACCAACTCCAAAGCAGCTGTCCCTGTTATGTGCCCATCTTACAATAGTCTTCTGTCTTTCCTCTGCACATTCCAGGTATTGCTCAATGGGTGGAAGCTCTTGGAACTGTGAGTTGCCTGCTGGTCCTCGGATAAGCTGCACAATCACATCCTTCATAAACATGGTTTTGTGTGCTAGTGATGTTGTTTTGACACTGAACAGATTTGGATATCAGAAATTTAACAGAGAAGATTACAAAGATATCTGATCTTCCCTTTGTTTGCAATTTGTTTTCTATGTGGAGTGTGAAGATATATACCTTGGAAGCCCAATGATGCTCAGCATGTTGGCATACATTATGGATATCATGGCCAGACATGCTGCAATGTAATGCACTGGTTTTAATGGAGTGCCAAACATCATTTTGCATTCACATTTGTGATTCTTTGATGCTGAAATCTATGACTGTGGGAACAAGGGTAGTTTTCAAAAATGAAAGCTTCCTCTATCAAGTTTTGAGTTCGTTTGTCTTGGAAATCATGTTACCCCTCACTTACAGAAGCCAATGACTTCAGATCACTTTGTCTCAGATGGCGGGCATACTGCGATGTGATTTCCTCCTGATTACTTTATTGGGAAGGTGAAAGGCTACTGTGGTGTCAAATCGACTGTAACACCCACAAACACATGTGCGCATCAGAGAATGCCAGGAATTGTAAGATGGAATGTTGTGCTTGCAGTACCTGTAGGCCCTTCAAAAAGAATGGCATGTGGTTGATTTGACTCAAACTTGCATCTTGTCCCCCCAGCAATGTCATCATAAATCTCTGGACTTTTTAGTGCCAACAACATCATATGCTCTATCTCCCTTTTCAACACCCCACACCCAGACATTGGTGTGTTACATGCAAATGGCATTCCATGTGCAAAATGAGAAAGTTTAGGGAAAGGTGTTCAGTGAGACCATCTTAACACCTTTTCAAAGGTCATAGTAGCTTGCAATGTTGTCCCATGAGACACACGTGCCCTCCTGGACACTGTTGCTGTCTTCTATGCCATAGGGTTTGACACCCAGAGCTTCCAGAGCTTCCAATGTCTTTGTTCTGCCTCTCATAGGTGCTTGGTTGGAACTCGAACCTGGTGTCTCTCCTTTGGTGGACAACAATCTCTGGATTGTGTGTTGCTTTGATACTTCCATCAGCTTCCTGGAGGCCACTCATCAAAGGCACCACCTGCTATCCAATCTTGTCTAGACTCTTCTGGCAAACCATCAATATTACCCTCTCCAAGCCTTGCCCCTTTGCATTTCTCAATTCCAAGATCTAGGCCACCCACAATGTTTAACGTGCTCACAATTGTATCCATCTCCTCAAATGTGAAATATCCTTGTTTCAGAAACTCCACTTCCTGTAGTAAGCAACTGGCAATGATCGTAATTACAAAGGGCAAGGTAACTAGTGGATCTGTAAGATTTCTCCAAGTATCCAAACATAAGGATGATGTGATGGAGAGAAATATATGCACATGTAAGAATGAATTTTATTATCACCAAATTGAGAGAGATAAAGGAAACAATGACATGACATGAAAGGTTATGACTATTCATGAAAGCTCTCCAAAAAGTTATGTCCAATTTAATCTAAATGTTGAATTATCATCCAACACCCTCCCTTAATGAAAATGTTTAGAACTATTCTATTGAATGTCTTAGTTCAATTGCATCACAACATATGTTATGATTAGGCTTTGGAAGTGCCTTTGTGAAAACATCAACCCACATGTTTTCAGTGGAACAATAAAATAACTCAAGCTCCTTATTTTCCACTTTTTCTTGAAGGAAATGATACCAAATTTTATTATGTTTGGTGCGATCATGGAATCGGGGATTTAGAGTCAAGGCAATATATGATTGATTATCACAATGTAATGATAAAAGTTTTGATTGTGCAAATCCTAAATCATTGAATGATTAATGAAGCCACATGGTTTCTTTTGCAGCTAAAGCAACATATATATACTCAAATTCAGTAGATGAGAGAGCAATTGTTGCTTGTTTTCTACTTTGCCATGACATTGTTCCCCCACCAAATAAAAAAACATACCTAGAGGTGGACTTACGAGACTCAAGGTCTCTTGCCCAATTGGCATTTGTCCAATCTTGAGGGAATTCTTGTTTAGCATTTGTAGAATAGAAAACTCCCCTAATATTTGAATGTTTCAAGTAACGAAAGATTCTTTTGACAGCATCCCAATGTAATGGACCGGGATTGCCCATAAATTAAACGCAAAGACTAACCACATATGCAAGGTCTAGCCGAATACTAGTAACTAAGTACATAAGTTTACCAACAATAGTTGCATATGGAATATCTTGCATGTCAAGTTGTTCAATAGGAATAATGGGACTCATTGTTTTTGTGAGCTTAGCTCTAGAAAGCTTTTCAGGGTAGAAACAAGCTTACAATCATTCATGTCAAATTGTGTAAAGATATCTAAAATGTACTTGTCTTGTGTGAGTAAAATGGATTTTAATTCCCTGCACTGCATCACTTGAATACCAAGGCAATAGGATAAATCACCACTATTAGCCATGGCAAACTCATTGGCCAGTTCGGCTTTAGATTGTTCAAAGTATGCCAAGTTAGGTGAAACAATCATCGAATCATCAACATATAAACCAAGAAGGATGAAAGTTCCGTCTTTTGTTTTTTGAATGTAAACATTAGGATCTGAATTACATTTATTGCATCCTATACGCAAAAGATGAGTGGTGAACCATTCATACCACATATGAAGACTTTGTTTCAAACCATCAAAGGTTTTCAATAATCAACACATCTTGGTTTCTTGACCAACAAATATAACCTGGTGGTTGTTGCATAAAAGTTGTTTGCACATCCATTTGATGGATATGATAATCATAAATGGCAATTAAAGCAATGAAAATGCAAAGAAAACTAATCTTGACCATAAGAAAAAATGTTCCACCATAATCAAACCCTTCGACTTGAGAAAACCATGTAGGCACAAGTCGAGCTTTATATTTTGCAATGGTTCCAACAACATGATACTTGTGCTTGAAAAGCCATTTGCAAGTAACCATGGACTGATTTGGAGGTAAATCCTCTAACCTCCATGTATTGTTAAAGATTAGGGATTGATATTCAACATCCAAGGCAGCTTGCCATGTCCAACATCAGGTGTTGATAGAGCTACAACAATTGAGGTTGGGTCATCAACATGAGATGCAAGTGCCTATGCAAAAAAACTATTACGTTTTGGTTGTGTGAAATCCATATCTTGGTACTTTGTGAAAAGATATTGACCTTTTGTTGATTGTTGTGAAATCTTAAGTGGTTGAATGGAAAGTATTTGTGGAGTCATGAAGGAATTGGCATCATCCAAATTTGGAGCAATTTCATAAATATCATCAAGATCAAATGGGAAAGAACTTGAAGAAAGCTCCATTGGGAGAGAAGTAACAAATTATGTAAAAGTACTTGGACCAATAGGTTGCAACATTAATGGTGGTGGAAGAACTAGAGGAATGCCACCCTAATTAAAAGTTGGAAAAGAACCATCTTCAAACTAATAAGTCGTTTAATCATGGTCATCCATTAATGGCGTTGGATTTGATTCCAACTTTGACATAGAAATGAAAGTTGTAAAAACATTTGTGGATTTAAAAGGTAATACCACATAATGTTCATCAAATATCACATCCCAACTATAGATTGATTTTTGTGTGGCTTGGTTATATAATTTATAACCGTTCATTCCAACATTTTCACCATATTTAATAATTACACATTGAATGGATTTCAGTTCAAATTTTCTTCACGTGTCATCAGGGACATGGGCATAAGCAATGTATTTGAACACATTGAGGTGATGAAGAATAGATTTTTTACCCCTCCAACATTCATATGGAGTTTTCCCACTAAAGATTGAAATATTAGATTAATTTTGAAAATAACATGTTATAGCAATGACTTCTCCACAAAAAGATTTTGACAATTTGGTGAATTTTAACATACTTCGAGCATATTCCGTTGAAGTCCTATTATTTTGTTCAAAAATTCCATTTTGTTGTGGGGAATTAAAATTTATAAATTAACGAGCAATTCCATGTAATTCACAAATGCATTAAGAACTCCAAATGTGAATTCACCACCTGTATGAAAACGAAACATTTTAATTTTCTTTCCACTTTTATTCTCCACAAATGCTTTATAGGCTTGAAAAATGGCAAAGACATTTGATTTTTTTACGAATGAAATAAATAATAGTAAATCAAGAATAGTCATCAATGAAAACAACAAAACACTTGGCACCACCATGAGTTGGTGTTTGCATTGGACCACAACAATATGTGTGTACCAACTCTAATAATTCTATTGAACATGAATTGGATTTAGAAGGGAAATTTGATACATGATGTTTGTCAAGTATGCATCCTTCACATATTGGAAGGCTTGTTATTGCCCCACCAATCCTTGTCACCAATTGAAAATTTTGCATTTGTTTGATGGCATGTAAATGTAAATGCCCCAAGTGATGATGTTATAAGATACTTTGCAATGTTGATATTTTGGTAGTGGCAAAAAGATTGGATGTAACATTGGATGTGTTGGTTGAACATGCCACACCAACACAAAATGGATAAAGATTGCCTTCTTATTGGCAATGGAAAACAATTTTTTTACCATTTTGATCCATTGATTTGATGACACAATGATTATTACAAAATTCCAAGCTAATATGTCCTTTGTTGGTGGTTTTATTAATAGAAAGTAAATTCTTCTTCAGTGTAGGCACATGCATAACATATGTGACATTCATAATCTGACCAATAGAAAGTTGTATCAAAATAGTGCCAACACTAGCCATATGGCTTTTAATATCATCTCCCATATAAACTATGAGAGAAGTGGTCATTGGTTTATATTCTTGAAACCAATCCATTCTAGATGTCATGTATTGAATGGCACCTATGTATAAATACCATATGTCATTGTAACTTTGTTGTGATTTCTCCCCAACAATAGATAATTAAATTGGGGGGAAGAAGAATTATCTTGTGTAGTAGCATCAGCATTGGCTTGGGGTTTGTTGATCCCATTAGCTCAATCATACTTGCATTTCTTGCAAGTAGGGGCTATGTGGCCCTTTTTCATACAATAATGACAAGTCTTGTCCTTGTAAAACTCTTTGTTATTGTTTGTCGATTGAGTAATACTTGATGAAACATTGTGAAAATTTTTGTTTTTATTTCCATTGATTTTTCCTTTATTTCTAGCAAACAAGGCAGTAGATTTACTAAAATTATTATTTGATGTTTATTTCATGGTGGATTCTTGAAAAATCTTACCCAATAATTCGGCAAGTGTTTGATTTGGTGTACTACTTTGAGTAGTAACAAATGGCCGCCATGAAGGTGGGAGTGAAGCAAGGAGGGATGTAACTTGTAATGATTCAAGAATTACAAGTCTTGCCACAACGGCTTCATCTAGGGCACCTTGCCACTCTTCTAGAAACTTAGTCACTACTTGTGATTCAGATAGAGAAAATGAGAATATGCAGTCATGGATCCCAACTTTGGAAGCATTATGTTTGTGTTCACAAGTTGATTTAAATTTGGCCCATATTTGTTGAGATGTTTTCAAAAATATGATCAATTGAATTTGATGATCTCCACAATGGATAATCAAATTAGAATGTGCTTTGAAATCTCTAGACTTCCAAGCAACTTGAGATACTAGATCAATAGCTCCTAGGTGAGGGTTAGTTCCATCAACCACTCCCCAAAGATTAAATCAACTTAATAGCATTTCAATTTTTATGGACCAAATGGAAAAAATTGTGCTACCAAGCTTATCAATCTAAGAAACCCTTGTTGTAGGAAAAGAAGAGGTTGCCATTTGGATATGGTGAAATCCTTCAACTAACTTTACCCTTCTATTTTCTTAACAACAAATTAGTTATAGATTGATAAGCATTTATGGATTAAAAATGATCTAATAGGTACCATATAATATTTCTCTAAATATCCAAACATAAGGATGATGTGATATAAAGAAATATATGCACATGTAAGAATGAATTTTATCATCACCAAATTGAAAAAGATAAAGGAAACAATGACATGACATGAAAGATTATGATTATTCATGAAAATTTTCAAGAAAATTATGTCCAACTTAATCTAAATGTTGAATTATCATCCAACAGGATCTTTATAAACCAAATTGCAAACCTTTACATGATTACTTTGATGTTGAAGCTCAAAACGTCGATTTAAAATCCTTCATTTTCCATAAGAATTATGGTAGAATTTCAAATATTTTAGAGTGTGCAACATTAAAAAATACTATGCAAAGGCCCAAAAAAAACTAAGATAACCATACACCAAATGCCTCAAATGGGCTACAAAAACTAATGTTTAGAAACTTACAAAAGACATACATTCACCAATTTGAGGTTCAAAAACAAACATAAAAATCTTGGTTGCAATTGTCATCATAGCCTTGGTTTTGTCTAAAACCTTTCCAATTTCATCATCTTTAAATTGCCCTACAGTGATTCACGACCATTGCTATGGAGGTGATATTCTCAATTGCAATCAAGCCACATTCCTAATCATGAAAGAAAATATGTTCTATCAATCCATGGATACAACATAGCCAACTATTCTTAAACACTTATGTATGCTAGATAGAGAAACCCAACAACTCTACATGAAGGAAAATCAATGTGTTTTTATCACAAATTTCTTTATCCTCTTTTGGGTACTAGGCAAAACTCAAGGCAACTATGTAAACAACTAAAATTGATATCCAATCATGAACAATTGTAATAGGAAGGGTTAAATGCAATTATTAGTATTTCTCCAAAGCTCTTACAACCAGCTTACAACCACCACTTCCACCATCATTTGTTGCTCCACCAAGTCGCAATACCACATCCACAATGATTTAATGTGACATGATGTTGCATGTTAATGCAATTAGAAAATGCACCGACACTTAAATTCATGCCCAATTCCACAAAACATGATGACAAGCCCAAAAATTAATTTGCAAAAATTGTAAAAGTGGGTAGATGCAAGTTAGGGTGGCTCAAAAGCAACAAGAGTCCCAATCCCAAAAGTTCATATTTTAACACTAAAATGGAAAAAATAGTTTAAAACCAATTTTGAGTGGGCCCTATGTGGTGATTAATCAACTAATAAAGTCCATATGAAAGGTTACCCATCTAAATAATTATTTGGCATACATGTTAGGGGGAAAAAAATATCAATCTAATAAACAATGACCAAGATAGGGACTTAGGAAAATAAAGTCCAAATTTTGTCATTCAAAAGTCCATAGTTATTTGTTGGTTAAAGTTTTTGTTGTAATTTTTCTCAATCCATTTATTTTTTACATCAAGTATCATATATTGAGTCCTTATAAAAAATATTGAAATGAAATCATAACAAAAAATGCATTTGACTACTAATGTAGAACCTAGACCATAGTCCATTTGCTCACTTTAAAAGTCCATTACTATATGATTGGTGTATGTTTATTGAATTTCACCCTTTAATAAATATTCTTATTCAAGTTGGCAATTTTAATTCATAAATATTTTTGTCAAATTGATGATTTTATAATGTGTTTGTGGCATTTGAATATAGTACACTTTGTAGAAAGTTCATAAAGGGATAAAAAGTGAGCCACCTTAATGTGCATTCACCCAAGTCTAACCATTAATAGCAATTCGTGACCTACAAGATTTGGGTGTGGTCGATTAACCTTGTAAATGGTGCATTATTATTGCAATGATTCAAAAACTCTAAAAACCATATTTTGTAAAATACTTGTTGTTTTGGTAGTAATAGGAACAAGATTTGGTTGGGGAGTTTCGATAAGGTAAGTCTTTCCTCCACACCAATGTGCATTTGCTACACCACCTTTTTGTCTTTATGTTGCTCTATGAATCATGGCTGCCAGCTTTGTCCCCCTTGGGATTTCTTGAAGAATAATTGTTTTTACTTTCCAAGAAATCATGCAAACATGTGTAATCCTTGAGTTGTTTGACTATTGAATCATAAGAAAATACCACAAAATTCTTGCATATGTACAATATAATTTTTTCCATTAATTCTCATTTTCGAATTTTGAACATTTATTTGCTATTGATCTTCTCAGTTTCAAGCTTATTCTTTTTGGCATTTACCTTATGATAAGCACAAGAACTGTGAAAGGTTGGAAATATCATCATCATTCTAGATCAAATAACAAATATCAAATGTACATTAGATTTCTCTATTGAAGAACTTAGCTATGACATTGTTGTCATAATTAGTAGGCTTAGTCCTAGAGCCGTTGTAGCCATATGTGATTACAACTCACAAAATTGAACAAGCGAAAGCCAAATGGTGTTCCATGCTTCTCTATCCCAAACCTTGATGAAAGACAACATCCCTCGACATGAGGTTCATGATCATCCCTACTTCCTCAATTCTAAGATTCAATCAACAATAGTAAGATCACAATTGTCAAAAAAATTTAGAGAATAGAAGATTTTTTTTTGTTATTGTCCTTCTAGAGTGTTCTTCACAATAATTGTGATAAGAAACACCAAGAACATTGCTAACAAGAATGAAGTACCAATAATAATTCTAACAAGAATGTACCAAGAGGTGTGCAAAATCATGAAGAAGTATATGTACACATCTCTAAGGGGGAAATGGATCAAGAATTTGAATAACACAAATGTTTCTTTGAGAAGCTTTGGACATGATGCACTCTATAGGATTCTATAATACAGATTTGTAACATGCTCAAAGTTTTGAAATTTTGGATTGTGAAAATGACCTTCTTGTGGAGAACTTTCATATATATAAGCACAAACTAAGAAGACATTTTGCAATAGGCTACAACATGCAATTCACATCATTGTAGACCTTGATGTTATGATACATAAGAAGACCTTGAGAAACTTTTTGGACCACGAGCATGAATTTTCATGTAGAAAAAGGTTTTCAAGGACTTCAAAGGGATAATGAATGGGACTTTGACAATGAAGAAAACACAAATAATTTTCACTAGTATTTAGTGCCTTCAACATGAATCACTATCTTTTAAAATAAGCAGATCATTTTCCTTTTGTGTGTTTGTAAGTTTTCTATTGCATTGGGGTTGAAAAATTCTTTGTTTTGCTTCAAAATTAGACAAGTCAAAAGAAACTCACAAATTTTGTATGTCAAGTGCTGTATTTTTTTTGCAAAATCTTTTGTTCACATGCCATGTCACTTTGTAATGCAAGAAGAAAGAGGTCTTCAATGTGCCAATGATCAATACAATGCATGTTGTTCATATAATAATAGTTATGTTTGATAGTGGAACTCATGTGAAGTTATGTTGTGCAAAGTTATTTTCATTTTTTCCCAAATGATATAGGGTGTAACATATTGAAAAAACAGTAAGAGTTATAATCTATTTATTTGAAATAAGGCATGTAAAAAGAAATCAAAGGGTTCAACACATGTGATGCTTCTACTAAAGTTATTGGAGCTCAGAACAAAATTGGGAATATTTGGTGCACATTTAATAGAGAAAAAGAACATTCAAATGAAAAAAGACTTATTCACATCCTTATTTTGAATGCTTTAAACATATAAAAATACTCTTGAAACATCATTAATCTTCATTAATTTTTTCATGTTTTCAACTTTGCAAGTATAAAAAATTATTCCCCAAAATAAAAACAATTATGGTGTTCACATAGTGATTTTTCAAAGTTACACAAGGCTATAGTTTTAAACTTTATTCATTCCATGATTAGCTCCTTCTTTTTTTCATCTTTTTATTATTTCATAGCATATAGAAAAATCCCTTTATTTCACATGTTCCATCAAATATATTAAAAATAACTTGCACTAACACAAAAACATTTATCCCTAATTTTTTTGTGGGAAAGTGCAATAAACACAAGCATTCATTTTCCTTTGCATGTTTTGTAGATATGAAAGAGTTTTACTACTAATGTAATCCAATTGAGTTTGCAACTATTTCTTCTTTTGTTACAACAAGGATCTAAACCTTTCAACTGTTCATTAGAATCAATTACAATAAGTAATGGACTTGAGTGGATGTATTATGAAAGGCCAATTTCTTCAAATGTCATCATCATGCATTTAGGAGAAGGTACTTTGCATGCAAACAAAATGATCAATGCAAAAAGTTTTTTTTAAAAAATGTTTTGATGTTGAATTTGTTGTTTTGCTTTTTAAGAAAAGAAGAACTTGTGATTGTATAATTTTCCAAATGAAGCATAAGAAGTAAACATTCCTACTAAAGAGGTTCCACTAGAACTTGCTCAACTTACATTAGTAATTAATTTTGCTAGAATGGGATGCATCACCAAATTTTATAAAGTCTATATTTAAACTTTTGGTGTGTTATTATATATGCTTATCTACACTCATTGTTAGGAGTTAATGAAATCAATGGGTGGTTGGTCATTACACCTCATTGTTGTTATCCATGATGAAGATAAAGGTTTGTCACTTTGTGAATCACCATCATAAGTTTATGACCACACTCATTTTGTCATGTTATTTTCAAGTGTTATTGTGGAGATTTTCTCTACAATCTCATAATGTGTCATGTTGGAAATTATGACTTTGCAAGGCAAATTGTATCCTTATGATGCTTACATTTTTGGTGTATTGATTATATTTCGGGGGGGGGGGGGGGGGGTTTTTTAAAAAGAAACAATGGGTTTAATTTTCTTTTATGTAAATGAAAAGAAAGAATCCGCAACAAA
>Ga0116231_10007971_pt1 | contig 18900 bp, 8 predicted proteins | sample S1TSphgellanicum_2_FD_89695 | JGI IMG/M metagenome (GOLD analysis project Ga0116231, IMG submission 89695) | Host-associated microbial communities from peat moss isolated from Minnesota, USA - S1T2_Fd - Sphagnum magellanicum MG | ecosystem: Host-associated > Plants > Peat moss > Unclassified...
GAGATGCTCTATAATCTATCCACATATATCTAATGGGTGAGATGCTCTATAATCTATCCACATATATCTAATGGGTGAGATGCTCTATAATCTATCCACATATATCTAATGGGTGAGATGCTCCATAATCTATCCACATATATCTAATGGGTGAGATGCTCCATAATCTATGCACATATATCTAATGGGTGAGATTTAGACAATGGACAATTAAAAAAAGTGAGACAATGAATAAAATCAAGAAAGAAAAAAGAAATAATTTAAAAGTAAAATAGAACAATCAATGAATGCACCCAAAGGAGTTTAAAATATGTGACAATTGATGCATGATTTCTTTTTTTTCACTTGAGGCACTTGTTTAGTGCAATGCAAGGGAGGAGGGTAAACTATAGAAGTTAATGGAGACAAAATTTGAGTTCAAATCCATTCTCTGGCAAGGAAGGAAGGAAGGAAGGAAGGAAGGAAAGGAAAGGAAAGGAAAGGAAAGGACCCAGTTCCCCCTGACTCCTCCTGCTGGGTGGGTTCTTCCTCAGCTCTGCATATATATATTATTATGATGCCAGCCCATGGATCTTTGTAATTTACACACTCATCATAAGATCTTTCTTGGGAAGCGCCATTGCTTCTTGCCATTGCTTCTTCACTCAAACTCAATTATTTGGGATGACTATGTGTTTTGGGAAGCATGGTGGTGGCTTCTTCAAATTTGGTAGGGACTTTGACCACCTATCTAGGGCTATGACCATGCATGACAAAGCAAACTTCACCATTTTTGCCCCTATATATATATATATATATATATATAATTGAAAATAAATTATTTAAATTAAAAATTTAAGGGGAAATTATTATTAAAAAAAAAGAACCATTCAATTGTGCCATGTGCTTCCTTGCAAGTGGAGCTTCAAGTTTGCACACCTTCACACAATGCCATATCCATCATCCCTAAAACTGCACTACTTAGTATGAAACAGCAAGGAAAGGAATGAAAAATTATGGAATTCCCCAAACCCTAGAGTCTTCAGAAATCTATTGATAACTTTGTGTCAGCCCAGTCCAGTCTTCCACCCTTGAAAGTTATGTCAGTTTTGGTGCCTTCTCATTACTCAATGCATTGCCCACCCACAACTAAATCACTGGGAAAATCAAGTCAAAGGTTTTTTATTATTTTATTTTATTTTTAAATATTTTATTTTATTTTATTTATTTGTGGTGGCAATTTTCAGAGGGCAATTTTTTATTTTTTCAAAATGGTGAAAAAATAGAGTTTTCAAAATGGGGTTTTCAGTCACAAAATCTCAAAATTGTTAAATAAAAACTCACAAATTTTCTGGTAGTTAGTCACATAATTAGAAATTCCAAGTTTTTTTTATTAAAAAAATTTTAATTTACATATTTTTTGTAGCCAAATTTTTTCCTAAAAGCAACTTATGGATGATTGCCCACTTCAGTTTACATCACAAAATTGAATTAATTAAAAATAAAAATGAAAAATGGTTCAAATAATAGTCTCTTTGAGGCTAGGTATTATTGCAGATACTAGGTTACTGGGTGACTTACTTTTTTCTTTTCTTTTTCTTTTTTTTCTTTTTCCTCCCTTTGAAAGATAAAAGGGAAGAAGAAAAAGAGTTCCCAAAACATCAAGTCCCCAAAAGAAATATTTTTTATAAAAAATAATAATAATAATAGCCATAAATAAATAAATAAATAAATAATTAATTAATTAAAAGCTTTTAGGCATTGTACTGACATGACAACATCTCTACATGGGATTTGGGACTGACTGGAAGCCTCTGTGGTGTTCGGAAAGACAGCCCCCCCGGGGGATCGAAAACCCAAGCCTGAAATTAACAACTCTCGGAACTCCTCCTTGTCCGGTTGCCCTCTGAATAGACGAGGGGGCCACCCCATGTACTTAAGCCAGAAATCTCCATCCGAACAAATTGAATAGTCGGTGGAACGGGTGGCTGGGTGGGTGGATACGTGGGTAGGTTTCCCGGACACATAGAGAGAATTGAATGAATTGTCACATTGATAGACCTGGTCGGTTGTACACTTTTTTTTTTAAGAGTCGAATTCTTGGCTCAGCTCGTGATCCTTTGCCGAGCCGGACGGGTACATCAAAGAAGAGCGATTCCTCCTCATGCTTTAACTACAGTTAGGTTAAATAACAAGCAGTTAGTTAGTCAATTGGGTAATGTCTTTGCTCTGTAATTGGATCAGAATTTATTTATTTATTTTTAAATAAAAAAAATGACACCTTCAGAAATATTGTATAGTACCTTGGTTACATTTTCAGGTTCTACAATAATTATTTGATTATTTTTTTGGAAATTTTGATTATTTTTTTGATTTTTTAAAAAATTATAAAAAATACTATCCCTTAAGCTACTATACTCTATAATGAAGACTTGAAGGATATGTGTGTTTAGATTCATTATAGAGTATAGTAGCTTAAGGGATTTTTATAGGCCCCTAGGTAATAATAATAAATAATAGGTCTATTTCATATGAGGATTTTTGAACGATGATATTTTGGCTAAATTGTGTTGAAACTTGAGATTAGTTATTATAGAGTTATAATATCTTGAAGGATTTTGGTTTTTTTTTTTTTGGAAGATTATATTTTTGCATGGTGAAATATTTGAATGTGAGTCCATAATTCTTCTTCTTTTTGCCTTCAGATAATTTTAAATGTAAAATGGCAAGGCCACAATGTGACACACACCCCCTTGTTTCAACTTTATAAAATAAAAAGAAATTTTTTTTTGAGAAAATAAATAAATAAATATTTTCTCAATGTGGAAGTTGGCCCTAGGGTACAATAGTCTCTTGTTTTCTTTGTAGATCTACAAGTAAATAATAGTCATTCTTATTTTTATTTTTCTTAAAACTTGGTATAGTGTGAAGTTATTGTTATTTTAAGAACAAAAGCAAGAGACCCAATGGACAAGCTATTAGAAATATTCTCAAGTCAATAATAAATCAAAGACACAACAAAATTATGAAAAAAAATCATGTTCATTGCAACTTGTCTGTCTACTTATAATCTAGTTCTTTTATCAAACATTTTTTTAGTTACAATCTAGTTTTATCAAACATTTTATAGTTGCATTGAAGAAGTTGCAATGGGACCTAGTTTTCTCATATCGAAAACTTTCATCTAGACACCCAACAAGTTTGTTTGAACTCAAGACCTTTGAAAGAGGAGCTACACCACTACTAAGCTTTGACTCCTAGAGCACTTGGGAATTTCATGACATGCATAGGTTGGGGGGAAGGGAGTTAAGCTTGTTCATCAAATCCTCATTCTGTGATGTTCTAGAGTAGCTAGTCCTTTTGTTGTATGGGACTGGTAGTTGGAGAACAAATCCATCACTACTGATAGCAACTAAATTGCTATGGCAGTTTGAGCTCCATGACAACTGGGGTGATGTCCTTCATCTCTCTCTCTCTCACACACACACACACAATGCCATTTGCATACATGTACAGAAGAAGCAACAAAAGGACCACAACAGACATTTAACCCTAAATGCCTTGACAGAGGATGTTAAATTAACAATGGGGTCCTTATTGCACACAAGTAGAAAAGTACTACTGTGTGCTTCTTCTTCTTCTTCTTCTTCTTTTCCCTGACTGCCCAATTTTTTTCCCTGACCAAGATGGGTCTGGTCATCTTGTTGCTGCTGCCCAGACACAAATTTTTTTTGTGTATTATATATTTTGTACATGCTTTGGGTGTGTAATGCACACTAGGAGACATAATATAAGGTCTCATTATATTATATTATATATGCCTCCTAGTGTGCCAATGACACATCCAAAGTGTGCACAACCGGATCAAATTTTTTTGTGTTTGGGCATCATCCATCTTTATTGTCGGGCCAAGGGCAGATACAAGAAAAAAAAAGAGAAGTACTTTTGTATTACCTCTTTGTGATGAGGACCCATTGCTGATTTAATGACCCTAAACCCTAAACCCATTAAACCCTCCAATAGCTTGACCATGCCACTTAAGGAAGGAAGCCGTAACATTACATATGCCCATAGTTGTTAACACGGTCAGTAGAAGAGTACACTTTCCAATAAATTTTTTTCCCCAGTCTGCCCTTTGCCCCATTTTGTTTCACCTTGGCATTTCTAGGCATGTTTTGGGTCCATGTCATACATGTTTTTTGGGCATGTTACAGGTGCTATAAGGGGGCATGTAACAGGCACACTGTATGTATGAGACACTTGGCACATGCCACATAGCATGTTATCATGCGCCCCCCCCACCCCCTTCCCCTTGATACTTGTAACATGGTAGTTTATGGGTGCAAAACATGACAAGGTGAAAAACCACAAGGGCAATGGGCAGACCGAGGGGAAAAATTTTTGCAGCGGTAACTCTTGTACCCAATTTGCAATTAACAAACAATTGTGGGCATATGTAAGGTTAGGATGTGAAGAAAGTAAGGGCATATATGCATGGTATTATCTTGGGTTCCATACCATACTGGTAGTGGGATTAGTAGTGCATCTCCACCAATGCTGAGTATGTATGTGACCTTGCAAAAATAATTCTCACATCCAAGTTTTAGTTACTCAACTTTTTTTCCAATCCCATTCAGAAGAACTGGAAACTGGGACTGCAAATACGTGGGAGATTACTAATAGCAAACCACTTGGACCAAACCATACTGGTAGTGGGATAGTAGTGCATCTCCACCAATGCTGAGTATGTATGTGACCTTGCAAAAATAATTCTCACATCCAAGTTTTAGTTACTTAACTGTTTTTTCCAATCCCATCCAGAAGAACTGGAAACTGAGACTGCATATACGTGGGAGATTACTAATAGCAAACCACTTGGACCAATCATAACTATCTAGCCACTCAGAAAGAAACAGGGAGGGAGCAGAGTCAATAAATAGGATTTGATTGTGTTGTTTATTAGACTGTGTTTATTAAAGGGGGGGGGGCTGCTCCAGAGCTCTGAAGGCTTGTAGTAAAGGCTTTTCAAGGGTTTTTCAGTGGATTCACTGGATTTGTTTTGACTCATGCATGAACCTCATCCAAGATTTTCCAGTGCATTTATCACATACTGAGCTCAGCATTGGTGGAGATGCTTTTTAAGAGTGAGAGTGGTATATTGCCTCTGATCATACCCAACTGGTTCTCTCTTCTTTTCTTTCCACAAGTAATGTCAAAAAACTAAAATACATTTTGTTCAATGTATTTCATTAATTTAGGGTTTTTAAAAAATTGGAGGGGACAAAATTGGTGTCTGTGGTCTAATTTCAGGGTCAAATGTGAAGAGGTGAAAGTTATCATGAACCTAAAACTAAGTACATCATAAGGTGTAGTAATGGGAGGGTTCTCACTAGTGTTAAGCAATTATTAGATTTTGTTTACAGATAGCTTTGGTTATCAACCGGAGCATATACTCATTTACCTGGTGGAGGTGAAAAAAAAAAATTTGATTCAATTTTGGTATAGAACCTTGGTTCTTAATTTTCTTGAAATTTTGAAAAAAATCGCCATTCTAATTGTTGGTTTTTTCATGAAAATCTACCAATTCTTTGGTTTTTTTGAAATAGTCAAAATTGATGGTTCATTGATTCTAAATTTCTTTTTAAAGAATTAGACTCATTGGTTGTTTAAAAAATCAAATAACCACACTACATAGTGGTTACTTGGTTTGGAGGGTTAGAATTATCAATTTCAATTCTAGTCAATAAAATCTGAACCAAAATTGAATTTGATTTTGTGAAATTACTTCTAGAACTAGAGTCAAAAAAATTAATTTGGTAGAACTATATTCCTTGTTTCATTTATGTATGGAACTAGGATTGGAACCAAGGTTTTTGGGGGGGAAAAAAAACTGAATTTAAATAGACTAGAATTAAGGTTGTGGAGTAGATTAGAACTTGGCTTGTCAATTCTAGTTCAAGTTATTTGGAACTGGGTTTGATTTTCAAAACTAAAATAGAATTGAAACTGAATTTCTTTTTGGTGAAGAACCAAACTTGAAACCAAATTATCCATTTCATTTATGTGTGAAACTGTTCTACTTCATTTCATTTTTTGTTGGGTCGATGTTTGTAGTTTTTTACATGTTAAAAAGTTTAGGAACAAGGAAAAAAAAAGAAATGATGTTTTGTAAAGAGGAGGATCAAGAAAACAACTCTTGAGCACCCCTTCTTTTTCCCTCTCCCTCCCTCTCTCCCTATGCCTTTCTTTTTCTCAACAACAATCTCAAGTAGAAGCAATTTCAACAATCAAGTTATTCTTGAAGGTCAAACAACAATAAGCATGTGAAGGTGAGTGATGTTCCTAGTAGGATGTTGTCACATTCATTGTTGGTTTTGTTAAAGCAATTTCATTGTTAAATATGTAAAATTATCCATCATCTCGAAGGTATTAGCCAAAGTGGTTAAAACTAGACTTAAAAAAAGAAGTGCAACTTAAGTGTAAGATTTTCCATTTCTTATTCCTTGGGAGTTAGTGACTTGAATGACAAACTAGAAAGCATTTGTTTGTCATTGTGAAATTTTCATGAACTTCAAATTCCACCCAAAAAATGCATTTGGGTAATCTACATTTTGTGCATAGTTCACATTGTGCAAATGGTAGCCAACTTGAGTTTAAGTTCACACCCATGATGAGAGAAATTAAAAAAAGGCCATGGTACAATGTATGACAAGTGAAGTTCAATTTTGTTATGTTTGTTTAAAGTGCATTTCCATATGTTTGATGATAGGAAATCTAAACATCATTGATCAATTGTGTATTTTTCATAGCTTGAAATATCATTCATGCTATTGGAACTAATAATCAAGTAGAAGGTCGTAGCAAGTTATGTGATTTCCTACAACAATCAAATCAAAGAAAGAATTGTGATAACAAAACTTATTGTAAGATTTTCCTTATTCCTCCCCTACATATTATTTACAATTTGTGAACTTGGTTATTTGTTACATGTTTGCACATGCATTGACACTTTTGAAAGTTTGTTATTCCTTATATTAATGATTTTTGTTTTAGGTTTTTATTGTATTGATGTAATTGGATCTATGTATTAGAAAATTAATACATTGCAATCCATTGGATTGATGTGGAAAAGCTTTTTATGTTCAATTGTGTGGCATATGTTTTGAAATTTTGCATTTTGTGAACTTATTTTGAATCTCTTTTGCTTAAAAACCTTATGGTACACTTGCAAAGTTTATAAAAATGTGTTTTTAACATTTTAAATTATATTGAGTAAAGGTCTAATGTGTATATATATATATAATTTATTTAACCCTTTTATCCAATTTCAAAATTCAAAAAATTATCTTTAGGAATGGTTAAGTTTAAAATGCTTTACCCTAGGATGTCAAATTGTAATGAAATCAAATGAAACAAGACAACTCAAAAAAAAGAACAAACAAACATAATTTTGACACGTGAATAGACATTTATAGACCACATAGTGCTTTATGGAATTTTGTGGGTTTGGACCAGATGACAACATGGCAATATTATACAAAAAATATAGTTGTGGTACATCTAAAAGGCATTTGATCATTTAGCATCAACTCTTAGATCAACCATGTATTATTCACAACATTTGATATTAAATTTGTGGACCATTTTTTCTTTCAAATAATGTAGTTTGTGAATTATTTTCCAAATTTTTGTAAGGTTTCCATGTTAGTTTAAAAGTTCAATTTTTATTATCAATATTAAAATGTCAATGTATTAGTGTTACAATGTATCAATGTTTGAACATCTAGTGTTTGAACAATACATTATGCAATACACTTGATGTTTAATTTTATTTCTACTTAGTTTCTTTTGATGTATCAAGTTGTATTGTATCAATGTATCAATTTAAACAGTGTAGTATGTTGTGCATCAAATCATAGTATATCACCACAAATGCAACATTTTTACTCTACAAATTTATTCATCTTGTATTGAATTTATGGGTATAGATTTTGAGTGAATGCTAAAGTGGCACATTTGCACCTTTAAATTATTAAAATAAATAAATTAGAAGTTCATCAAATAACATGAAATGAATTAGGATACAAGAAGTTGTGGTTATTTGTATAAGGCAATTTAATGGTGGATGTGTGCAACTTAGGGTGGATGTAATTATTCTTCCTAATACATTGGAGTTGTTTAGTAATTAAACTATAATTTTATTGAATTTTGATATTGTTCATGGAGTTTGACAATAAAGTATTTGATGTAATTCACATTTCAAGTCTAATAATCTAATTTGTGTACAATGTGGGATTTTATTTTTCATCCATTAATATATTGAAATTCCCTTCATGATATCATTAATTGAGTTTTTAATGATCAAGGCAATACATTGAGGTGTAACTCTTAGAGTTAACTAATTCAATATTACAATGTATAGTGGCATATTTTTTTGTAAAATATATTTTTCAAATTGAAAAAACTTTATAGTTGATTTTGTAAATTAGGGACTTCTTATACTTTCATATGCAATTAGCTACATCATACACTTTGAAATGTTATATATCAAAGATATTATAATAAAATGTTTATGTCTTGAATGTAATACATTAGTATATTAGTGCATCAATACATTAATGTATTAATATGTCATTATATTAGTGTATTAGTGCATCAATGTATCAAGGGATTTTTGGGCAGTACCCATTATTTTAATTAATGTTTCACTACCCAATGTGGGAACTTAAAATGATCGTGCATAACACAACTCGGAATATTGGGTTTTAAGGAGATTAAAATTTTAAAAATGGTAATGAAAATTGATTTTTAAAATAAGATTCCATTATGATGATTTTTTTTGAAAAATATGATGACTACATATCAATTTGATGTTTTGTTGAATAATTTCAAATTTCAAAAAATGCAAGTGGTAAATATTAACTATCTATAATCAAAAAGTAGTGAGAAACATATATTAAATGCAATTTTTCATATGTAGTTATTAGTTATCAAGTAGGAATATTCATAATACATTGAATATATTGTTCACACTATGTGCCATTACCATATTGTTGTTTTTCAATTAAATAAAAAACTATTTTATCCTACCCATAAACTTGGAAACATCATAGCTTCTTGTCCATGTATTATTGATAAAATTTTGTCTTGTTATGTATAGACACATGTGCATGTCAACTTTCAATTAAATAAAAATTTCATGGATTAAAAAAAATCCTTAATGCATCAAGAATTTTTGTGTATAAAAAACACATGGCAAATAACAATTGGTTATTATTGAAAAGTGGCGAGAAACATAAATTAGTTGCCAATTTTTAATATGTAACCATCTATTTGTCATGTGTGGAAAAGTGATGATACATAAATAATATTGTTCACATAAAATGAATATTTTATTGGTATTTTCTAACACATTAATGACTACCTTATAGTAATCATAGACTTGGAAACATAACAATCTCTTACATCCATGTATTTTGAAAAAAATCCCACCCTTATTATGTTTAAGCATGCACAATAATTGTCATTTGAAAAAATCATCAATGTATAAAAAAAAAATTAATATATGAAAAAAAAATTATGGTATAAAAAAACACATGAAAAATAATAAAATATTGGTTATAGTTGAAAAGTGGTGGGAAATAAACTAGATGTCACATTTTGATATGTAATCATCAATTTGTCACATGTGGAAAAAAAAATGATGATATATGGAGCATATTGTTCACAAATGTGTGAATAATGTATTGTTATTTTTTTGATACACTAAAATTATTTTATAGTAACCACAAATATAGAAATGTGGCAACCTTTGGTCCATGTATTTTTTTAACAATTCCCCCTTGTTATGTTTAGACATGCACAACAATTTTATCCAAAAAAAATAGTGTATAAAAAAATCCTTAATGTATCAAAAAAACACATGACAAATAAAGATTGGTTATAATTGAAAAGTGGCCGGAAATGAATTAGGTGACAATTTTTTATATGCAACCATCAAATTGTCATGTGTGAAAAAATAATCATACATGAAATGTATTGATCACACAACATGTAAGTAGTGTATTAATAATTTTTGGTACATTAACAACTATCTTATAATAACCATAGACATAGAAACATGACAACCACTTATTCATGTATTTTGAAAAAACTTTTCTACCCTTGTTATGTTTAGACATGCGTGTTAGCTTTCAATTGAAAAAATCCTTGGTGTATAAACTAATCCTTAATCTATAAATAACATGTGACAAATAACAATTGGAACCTTATATTTGAAAAGTGGTGGGAAAAATATGTTAGGTGTCATTTTGAAAAATACCAATGTATCATTCGTTCATGAATAATGTATTGGTATTTTTTGATACATTAGTAACTACCCTACAATAATTATCATAGGCACAAAAATAACTAAGATAAGAAGATTTCTTAACTAATATGAAAACAAGGGTAGTGCTAGTTCCAAATCTAGATTTTGAAACAAGAAAAAACAATAACAAGAACACAACACGTGCAAAACAAAAATCCAACAAGATTTATTACAAGGATACTAAGAAACTAAACAAGGTTGTGACAAGAAAATGTACCCAAAATTGGTGTTAAACAAATTAAAGGTAATGAAATTTTTTTAATTTATTTATATCCATTGGGCATTTAATTCAAAAACTTCCAACTCATGTGTAGCCCATGTTCACCCATGGGTGAACTATGAGTGAACTGATATTCAATTAAAAGTTAACTAAGAATTAATTAGAAATGAACTAAGAGTTAATTGGAAGTGAATTAGGATTTAACTATGAATGAACTAAAAGTTAATTGGAAATGAACTAGAAGTGAATTAAAACTTAGTTGGAAGTTAATTGAGAGTGAATTAAAACTATATTAAGAATTAAGTACAAATTTACTACAAGTCATGGATGAACATTCATGTGAATGAACTCCATGACATTAACTCTATGACAATAACCATAACCCAAAAATATGGGAGACTTTTGCCCATATAATATTGAAAATTTTCATGCTTTTACTTACAAAATATATGTGTCATGGATTCATGATGATAACACAACATAATGCATCGATACATTATAATTTTGATACACTAAAACATAAAATGCAAATGATTACTATTGTGTACAATATTTATCATTAGGTGAAAAATATTTTTATTAATGATTTCATTGTTTTTTCTCCTATGCACATATTTTCAACCTAGGGTAGTTTCAAAAAGGTACAAATGTACGTGTTTGGTAGGCACATGACTTCAAAACTTGGTGTTCATTTTATGCTAGGGCAATTTTCATAGTATTGTATTAACATTCCTCTTCTTGAAATGTTTTAAGAATATTTTTTTTCCCTAGGGGGAGTTTCATGGATGTAAGGGGCCCTTCAAATACGCTAGGAATGTTTTTGGAGTGTTTTATGGGTATAAAAATAATCACACTTAATTTTATGAATTTTCTTCTAAAACATTGGATAATTAGTTTTCTTAATCATTTTTAGGTTGTTTGGTTTTAATGTGGTTTAATGGTGAACAAAGCACATGAACTTGGCCACAAAAGAAACAATTGTGTGTAACAAAAAAATTCCTTTTAACAATCAAACTAACCAAATGTGTCTTTTCCAATAATGAAACCAATTTTTAAAACTAAAAGCCAATATTTATGATAGGTTCCTCAAATGTTTTGCCTATGGCGATAAACCTTTGAATTCAACCTTGTGTGACCATTATTATTATGAAATAATAGATCACCAAGATCTTGTTTCATCTTTTCAAAATTTAGCTGATTATTAATAGCTAAACCCTACCAAATGGAAAATGTTATGAGCATGGGACTTCAATACATTTTAACATTTAAAATTTGTGAAGATGATATGGATACATAAGTTTTTTCATGTGGATTGCATCCATAGAAAAAGGCTTAACAATTATGTAAAATATTTGTTTCAATTTGCCATTTAAAGAAAGTTGGTATAATAGGGGCAAACAAATGTTGTCTTTTGCTTCTCCATGTTTGATAGCTAATAACATTTCCGTTGTAATACCCCGAACACTTGTTCAATAGTTTCATGGTGGTACGATAGGAAGAAGCTACCATTATAATGGTCCACCACAACATGTGCATCATAAAAGAAAAACCAATAACAACCTCCTTCATTAATGGGACCTCTTTAGACCAAAGATGAAACACAAAGTAACATTGTCACCAAAAGGCCATGTATCATTTTGTCAACATTTTGTGTGGAACCATGTCAATTGCAAGGGGGCACATAATAATCATAAAATGTAACAAAAGAAAGACAACCTACACCATTGCACATGTGTGGCTCCTATTTACAATGTGATTTTACTAAAGTTGAAGACTATGACAAATTGGAGGCATTGCGTAAAACATACAAAGGTTTTGGTTATACCACACATGAAACTTGAATCACACCAAGGTCCTATTTAAGTCATTAACATATGTGCGTTGCATTAAGGTGTTGCTTGAAATATTACATTAAAATGTTGCAAGAATATCATGAATTGTACTAAGGTGTTCATGGATCACATTAAGGTGTTCCTTGAATTGCATTAAAACACATTCCTTGAATTGTATTGGAATTGTCAGTTGTTCAATATTGGAACATGTTTTCTACTTGGATATTAAGAAGAAATGTCAAATTTGGGCTTAAATTTCCTAATGGTTACAAAAATAAGCTACATGTCATTAACCCGTTATGGGACAAGCCTCCATTTCCTATGTGTGGTGAGCCATGAAATTGTTCCATAACAATCAAATAGTTCCATTGATAATAAGGCACTTCAAAACATCTAAAGCACCAAACTCCCTTAGGTTGAATAAGAATGGATGGAAAAGTGCATCAAAATTTTAATTAAAAATGGTTAGTAAAATGGATGGCAAGGAAAAGTTGTTAGTAAAATGATCTCTTTATTTCTTGGGCTTTTTGATATTTCTAAAGTTGGACAAGTTACTCAAACATGGTGAGAGGGGAAAAACTTATATTGAAATCTTGAATGTACATAAAATCGAAAGGTTTTATGTCAATAAGGAATCTATCCATACCAAAAACAATTGTACCAATGCAAGTATAGGTTGATACATTGTAATGAACCAAGTGTAACATGGTGTTAGGTATATTCGAAAGGTGCAAAAAGTTTGTGCAATTTTAGTGTGTTTCCAATGTCAAGGATTTCCTTCAAAATGCATTAGTCCAATTCAGTAAATTATAACATCATTGAATTCATGCATGGTTGGTTATTGAAAAGAAAAAATAAAATTGTATTTGATTTCTAAATGTGTGTTCACATAAATGTGATGAGGATCTTGTTATTTGCAACAAAAAATCATGAACATTGATCCATGCCTATGTGTGGGGAAGATTGACAATGAACCCCATCATTCCTGTCATTGGAACAAATGATGATGTCACTTTTGATAACCTAAAACAAGTGTTAGTGATATATAGGGGTCCAAGTGATGAATACAATATTGCCAAGTTCATAACCTTTGGTGTTATTGTTTCTCATGGTTTGCAAATAGGGTTGGGTTAAGGTTGGTTTCCATCTTACTTGTTTACCCACAATTTGTTAGTCAAATTGTTGTTCAAAATACTAAAAATGGGTTTTCATCTCCCTTCTACTATGTGGCCAACCATTCTCATGGCAACTAGCAAGTGTAAGAGAAGACTTGTGTGAAAGGTTTTAGGGCACATGTTCAATTAGTTGTTAATTTTCAATTTTTGCCATGTGCCAATCTCGTAAAGTTGTGGGAATTAAAAAGGTGGGGTGGGTCACCCACCAAAGTAGTGGGTCTCCAATTAAAATGAGAAAAATAGAGTGATGAGTGAATGGGTCACCTTCCCACTTGAAAACCCCCAACACTATAATCAAGAATGATTTGAAATAATGAACAAATATGGAAATATGGAAACCAACCCATACAATTGCTTGAAGAGCCAAACTATTGCACCCTTTACATTTTGGGTGCATTGCATTAGCCATTTCATAAGCAAATTTCTTTCATAGTGGGAATTTAGCATAAGATTGAACATGTATAACAGAGCTTTTATAACATCTTTTCCTACCAATAGGACAAAATGCAATAGATTGTTGAACTAGCAAAAGTCACGATGGAAATGATTGTATCCTAAAGATTTTGTTTAATGAAAATGCATTTAATTGATATTAGTCCTAACCAAGGGTGTTTTAGGAATACAAGATTTCGTTTTCAAGATGCATCAAGATGCATGCACAAAAGTGTAAGCCACCAATAACCTTGAAAATGTCCTGTGATTTAAAGGTAATCTTGGGCCTTTCATTTGTAATGCCAAGTTGTAAAATCAAAAGGTAAATTCAAAACAAAAGGGACAAACAATGCACCATGAAAAGCTTTGAGGATATTGTAGTACTTAGGTAACTTTAGCACAAATTATATTATTTTCATTTTGTCAAATCTTTCCAAAAGAATAATATTTTATGTCAAATTTCTTAAAATTTAATCAAAATGTAATCAATATAGCTAGATTGAACCCATGCCCTATCCAAGAAAATAACATTAACTGTGATTAATCAAAGCAAAAGGACAACGTGAAGCTCGTGAGATATCTAATGATTTTATTGTATTTATTCCTTATATGCAAAAAATTTGAAAATAAAAAAACTCAAGTGTTGAATCAAGAATTTAGAATTATATCAATTATTCGGCACAATAGTGCCAAATTTGTTCATGTATGAATTATGGTACTCTTAATAAGTTGACAATAAGTCCATATGGTAGTTCACAATTGGTGACACAATGCTTAAAATGTGTCAAAACAATGTTAAAATAAAATATTTAAAAATTGGTTGTACAATCCTTAAAAAATGTTTTAATTCATTTTATATTCATCAAATTGTTTTCAATTTTTTTTGCATGTTACATTGATACATTTAAAAAAAAGAATATACAACACACATTTTATCATGTGGAAACAAAATTCGACAAATTATAAAAATTATAATGGTTACGGGTCCTTTCACAATCAATGTCCACATGAACTAATGGAGTTAAATAAATATCGAAGGCATTTCATCTATGTTGTAAAATAGAAAAATCTAAAACCATACCTTACAATAACCTCTTATATCCATTCAAATATGCTTATGAATGCATGAGTATTTCAACTTTCAGTTTTGCAATTCTTTTTAAAATGGTTTAAAATTACAATCCAACCCATTTAAAATATTTTCAATTAGCCCATTACAAGGCCTATTTTGGGTATGTGTGGCCTTGATTTAAAAATATTATATTTGACTATATTAAAGGTTTTATTACAAGATTTGAAGTGTTACACCCACCTTTCACAAGGGAGCATATTATAGCATAGGATAAGCCTATCACAATTCTTTATAAATGCATACCTAATTGAATTTCTTTTGCACAATTTGCTTCAACTTGGCTTGAGTATAAAATCCAAGCTTTTTTCTTTTTATAGATAAATGTGCAAAATAAAATAAAATGAAAAGTTCAATTTACTCAATATGCGTATTTTGATGGTTTTAGGCACTTCTACCTTGTTCCTACTCAAGTTGTGTTAAGTAACTTAGTTGATGCCTTATGTATTATCTCATATATGGTGACTATTACAATTGTTGTAAGTCCAAACCATGAAAATTCACCTTCATTGTTAAAGGTGGTTTTGAATACAATTGGCACCTTGTAAAAACTATGATTGTGATATCCATTTTAATACACCCCACCTTACTTGTGGCCATTCATACTACATGGATGTTAAAATCATTACATGTATTATATCTTCATAAATGGGTCAATCAATTTTTTGGTCCATGAATGGGTTGTTAATCTAGAAACAAATTTAAAAACCTAAAGTTTCAAATGGTTGGAACCTCCATCTTGATGGAATGTTGTTTTAAAAACAAACAACATGTGCCATAAGCTTTAATTCAACATATTGTTAATGAGGTGCAAAAGCATTGCTTTGAAAGAACATTTGAAAATTGATGATCGTGAGTTCATGAAGAGGCTTCCAACACAAGTGTCATGGAGTTTTTGGTAAAATGTAAATTAAATATTAATTGAAAGAGATTTTTGAATAGGCTTTCCTAGCTAGCATAATACTTTAATAGATTTAAAACCCCAATGCGAGACAATTAATTAATTAGAATACATTTTTCCATATAATATGATATTTTCCAAGATTTTGCGCTTGCATTTAAAAATGTTTAATGTCTTTGGAGTGAATAAAATTTCAATAATTTTCATCCATTTTGATATGTAACATTCATGCATGTTGCATTTCTTGATTTTTGTTTTTTTCTTTTTCTTTTTTTCATGTTTGTACATTTTTTGTTTTGATGCTTCAATTTGTCTTTACAAAATTCAAAATGAAATAAATTGCATTAGGATGTGTGTTGTGGATTAATGTTATTGATGATGGGTGAGAGCTTTAAGTAGTGATTTTTGATAAAAACATTTTTTGAATATAATCTTGTGTCAAATTTTGATATTTACAATATGATATCCACCAAACATTTGCACTTGCAATATCCCATTTCCCACAAAAGCTCAAGGCCGTAGTAGTGGCCAAATGAAACATGTACAATTGTGACGGTGAAAAAAATGATGAATATGTTAATGACTTGGGCTTATAGTCAAAAACTTTTGGCATTATACAATTTCAAATTTCAAAATTTTGTGCTTTGGGCATTAGAGTTTTCAAAATGTCAACAATTAAAAAATAATTTGGTTGTCATAAAATTTGTTAACATACTAGGCTAATGTGACCTTGCTAGAAGGCTTTTGACTACAAGTAAAAAAAAGCCTTGTATCTATTTAGACATGGATGGATGGCAGACTTGATTCCAAGAGGCATTTAGGACATACAATTTTGCATTTTTCAAGATAACCATAATAATACTGATTTTGAAGTGGGCCATGGAGCAATGTGTGGATATCACTATGTTGTCCAAACTATGAATGAAACTCTATAGTAATGCCTTGTTTATGAGGTTGAGTGAATTCATGAAAGTTCTTGTATTGGCAATGGTACAAATCACAATGCTTGTGAATGGATGAACTTCCATTTCCTTGTGGACCAAAAAGAAGTCATGCATGTCATGGTAATTAAAATAATAATGTTACAAATTTAATTGGCCAAATGTGCCATAAACAATCATCAAAATGTTTGTGGATGGATTATATCTTGTTTGACCATATTATTTGCTTTGTTCAATGACAAACCATTTGTTTTGTAAAAATGTGTCTAGACTCTAGACCCTATGTTCTTCAAAATGTGAGTTGCATAAAATCTTCACCATAATGGCAACCCAATAACTTATGCTTTCAATTAATCACTAAACCATGCTCGATATTAATAATCATAGTGTACTCATCTCTAATTAGGATTTCATGATAAATTGATCATGGAAAAATTAAATGCCACAACTATGTTAATTATTAAGGTGGTCATAAACCAATAGTGTTCAAAGGAAGCATTAATCTTATAGGGTGAAAGGTGAAATCACACATAGTCACACCTCAAAGCATCTCCAGTGGCAAGTGGTAAACCACCTTCCACTGAAAATCTTGAATGAGGTGCAATAATCACATCTAATCAGTACATTCGAAGATTATTGTGAGCTGCCAAAAATGCATATTTGCTTGGGCTTTAAAGAGCCCCAGAAGAATTTAATAAATATGATTTGACTGTTGTTCCCTATTTCTAATTGGTCAATCATAATGATAAGTTCAAGTGGTTTGACATCAGCAGTCTCTGTCACCTTTTCTAGTCTCAGTTTTCAAGTTAGTTTATGAATAAGGCTTGAGAATTAGAAATAAGAAAATTGGAAGCTTCTAGATGTGAGTTATACAATTGGTGTACCAAATGCCAAGAATTAGTTAGGGTTATATATGTATATATATATATAATTCCTTCTAACTTTTGATGATACTTTTATGATGAGAAGTCACCCATCCCAAGAGTGTTTTCAGCATAGGATCCATTATGACATGCAAGAAAATAATTTTTTTGTCAATGGATAGAGAGAGAAAGAGAGACATCTCATCATCTGTCAAGCCTTTAAGATGCTGTGAATGGATCAATATTTAAGAACCCCAAGTGCTGAAGTTGGCATCCATGTATAAAGAACCCAACTAGCCTACTGAAGTTTGTAACCCCATCCCTGCAAAGTTGTCACTATGTGACACATTTTCCCATACTTGGCAAGCCTTCTAATAGCCTACACATTGTCCAAGGCTGGTGCTTGAGTCCTTTGGGGGGTGGAGGGGGGAGGGGGGCAAGTATGGAAAATGGGAGAGAACACCATTCCTTACCCCCCACAATTGCTCTATACAAGTAGCCAGAAGCGCATATTAGACTTATCCGTAAAGTCAGGCGATCAGGGGGCGAGAATGGTCAGTTGTGGCATAATAGGGCATCAAACGCATGACTAGGAATGAAAATTTTACAAAAGGAAGTAATTGGGACCCAAGCTAGTTTTTGCCACCAATTTTGGTGGTAAACTGAGTTCCATTCTGTGTTTCCTTTTTCCTGAGCGCCTCCACTGCTGATATATATAGTTTCACTGCTCCTACCTGTACAACTATTATAATTACTTTCGAACCTTGTGCATGAAATGCTGAGTTTCAGCATTTCATACCCAGATTTAATAAAAATTTCTTACTTTGCAGATACCACTCAAAGAGGAGATAGGGGGTGAAAGAGAGGGTGACTTTATGGATAACTCTATTGGACCGACTTATTGGTTGGATTTTCTTAAGAGCAATGGAGCTTTTGGAGGGGGGGGGGGGGGGGGGGATATTTTAAATAAAAAGCCCGCTCCCCCCAAACCACCAAAAAACTTTTTTACAGGGTTTTCTAGGATAATAAAAAGGGTCCGGAACAAGGGTGCCTCCACAC